>Ga0116170_10000765_pt1 | contig 33781 bp, 30 predicted proteins | sample AD_JPNHW1_MetaG_FD_89797 | JGI IMG/M metagenome (GOLD analysis project Ga0116170, IMG submission 89797) | Active sludge microbial communities of municipal wastewater-treating anaerobic digesters from Japan - AD_JPNHW1_MetaG | ecosystem: Engineered > Bioreactor > Anaerobic > Digestate | place... | reverse complement strand
TCGGGAATTTTGAACCCTGATTTGGAGAATGGCAAATACAAAGGATATACTCCTTTTTTGGATTCGTTGATTCAGCATAGTTATACCTGGGAGTTTTCATACGCAAACGGTCGAAAGTCGATCGACGCAATTCCTTCGGTTATAGGAGGGATACCTTCTTTGGTTCAGCCATATATCCTTTCGCGTTATTCGTTGAATGAAGTACAGGGTTTACCCGCCTTGCTGAAAAAGAAAGGGTACAGTACCTCGTTTTTCCATGGTGCACCCAATGGCTCAATGGGTTTTAATGCCATTGTCAACAATCTTTCCGTTGATCACTATTTCGGGATGGACGAATATGGTACAAAGGCTGAATACGATGGATTTTGGGGGATTCATGATGAACCATTCCTCCAGTATTGTGCCGATCAGTTTGGAAAATTACCCTGGCCTTTTTTTGCATCGGTATTTACCCTTTCGTCGCACCATCCCTATATTGTACCTGAAAAATACCGGGATCAATTTTTAGGCGGGCCAAACAATGAGGTTTATAAAGTCATTCAATATACCGATATGGCCTTGCAGCACTTTTTCGAAAAGGCATCGAAGGCCGATTGGTTTAATAATACCCTTTTTGTTCTGGTTGCCGATCATTCGTTGCTGCCTGTCGATCATGAGAAATACAAGTCGTCGATCGGATCATTTTCGGTACCGGTGATCTTTTACCAACCAGGGAATCCGATTGTGGGACACGATTCTTCGCTGGTTCAACAAATCGACATTTTTCCATCCATACTTGGACTTTTGAACTATGATGAGCCTTGGTTCTCTTTTGGTTCAAACAGGTTCAATGCCAGCGAAAAACCTTTTGTTGTCAACTACATCAACGGTCTTTACCAGTTAATGGAAGATGGATATGTGATTCAGTTTGACGGTGAAAAGGTTGTTGGTTTTTATAATTACAAAGCAGACATTACACTAAAGCACAATTTGATGGGTAAAAACCCTCAGGCAGAAGAGGCTCTTCTTCGACGACTGAAAGCTTTCATTCAGCAATATAACAACCGGATGATCGATAATAAACTGGGAGTTGGGGAATAGGTTTTTTCTTTACAATCAACCGTTTGCATTTCTGAAAAAACTGAAATGTACGCTTCCATAGTTCCGCATTTCGTAAAAGCCGGGAATCGTGCTGAAGTCGTATTGTTTTGAATGCTCAACAATCAGGATCCCATTTTCTTTCAGAAGGTTTTCCTGTAAAACCAATCCCGGGATTTCGCCAAAACGGGGAAGGTCATACGGTGGGTCGGCAAAAATGACATCGTATTTTATTCGGTGTCCTTTCAAAAACTTGAAGACATCGGCGCGGTATACTTTAGCCGCTTCATCAATCTCTTTAAGCACCGATTTGATGAATTCAATGTGTTTGAAGTTCAACTCAACCATGGTTACATCGCTGCATCCTCTCGAGATAAATTCATAGCTGATGCTGCCAGTACCTGCAAAGAGTTCCAGAAATTTCACCTCCTCAAAGTCGATGTGATTGGCAAGGATATTGAAAAGGCTCTCCTTGGCAAAATCGGTTGTTGGACGGGCTTTAAAACTTTTGCCCCCGGGTTCAAAATTCCTCCCTTTGTATTTTCCGCTGATTATTCGCATAAAGTAAGTTCTGTGTGGTGAAGCAGGTAGTGCTCTGGCATTGATGGGAAAGAGCTGCTGAGTAAATAATTGCTCCTGAAACGGGCAAATTCAACCTTTTCGAAGTAGCTCTTCAGTGAAGAGATTAATTCGGATTGCGGTTCAATCTTTCCGATTAATTTCATTTCAATTGTTGAGCTGATGTTCAGCTTCTTGGCAGTACTCAGTATATAATAGAGACAATCGATGTTGTTCTTCACATAAAAATGATTGAAAAAATGGATCTTTTTGTCCGACATCAGGCAGATCAGCATGTAATCCCCAAATTTGAAGATGAGGAATTGAGGCTGAGCCGTTTTCTGTTTCAATCCGTATTGAATCACCGGAAGGGGAGTGGCAAAAAAAGAGGCCGTTGGAAAATGGCTTTGCACACAGCGGTATATGACACCCGGGAATGAAAAAAGAAGCGATGTGACCGAAGGTATAACCGTATTCTTCAAAATTACCTCATCTCTTTTTTTGTCAAAGGTTAGATAAAACAACTCTTCGAAATTCTGTTCTCCAATGATTTTGTCCGGGATCATCACCGAACGGTGATCCAGGAAAGAGACATTTACTTTTTTATAATTGTATCCCAGAACCGGTTCGTTCTTGCAAAAGTTTTCCAGTTCGTTTTTAAGTTCGAATGGCGCAGCAAAAATTGCCTCATGGTCGAGCAAGGCAACAAATTTGTTTGAGACAGGATTGTACACCAAAATGTGAACTCCATTCAGCGTACACTGAATGGATAAGATGTAGTTCTGACAATCGTTGGTGTCGAAGCTTTCGTCGATAAATCTGGATTTAACCATGTCTCTCCTGTCCATTAAACCTTCTGGTATTTTTCTTTCTCATAATAGGCGTGATTTGCTGTTTCATACCAGAAATTTTTTCCACATTAACTGCAAATTTATATAAAATATTAGACTTAGTCCCTGCTAAAAATTAATTTAGTCAATATGTTTGAAAAGAAGTTAGCTCAGATAATCCTGAAAGATTTGGAGGTAGAACCCACAGCGAGTCAGCAAAATGCGGTAGATATTCTTTCGCGTTTTTTGTTCGACGATGATCAAAGTTCTCTCTTTTTGTTGAAAGGATATGCCGGTACTGGTAAAACGTTGCTTGTAAGTGCGTTGGTTAAGGCTCTCAAACAGTTTCGCATTAATACCGAGCTGCTTGCACCAACAGGTCGGGCAGCTAAAGTGCTTTCAGTTTATACACAGAAACAGGCATTTACCATTCATAAGAAAATCTACCGGCAACAGTCTGCAACCGATGATTCCGGAAAGTTTGTGCTCGATTACAACAAACGCTCGAATACCTTATTTATCGTCGATGAGGCTTCGATGATTTCCAATTCGCTGGCCGATAATTCTGTATTTGGTTCTGGCCGGCTGCTCGACGATCTGATTGAATATGTTTACAATGGTAAAAACTGCCGTTTGATGCTGGTGGGCGATACGGCCCAGCTTCCTCCGGTGAACCTATCGATTAGTCCGGCTCTCGATACACGGATGCTCGAAAATTACGATATGAAAGTTTATTCCGCCATTTTGAGCGATGTGGTAAGGCAGACCGAAGAATCAGGAATATTGTATAATGCAACGGCTATTCGATTGCATATCAAAAATAAACAGGTAAATGATTTCTTCCGGATTAAGCTCGATGGGGTAGATGATGTTAAAGCGATTAAAGGCGACGAATTGGTTGAAACAATCAGCGATTGCTACGATCGGTACGGCGAAGAAGAGACCATTATCATAACCCGGTCGAATAAACGGGCCAACAAGTTTAACGAAGGGATCCGGCAATCGATACTCTGGCGGGAGTCGGAGCTGGAGACTGGCGATATTCTGATGGTGGTAAAAAACAACTACTTCTATTCCCAACCCGAAGAAAACCTCGATTTTATTGCAAACGGTGATATTGCACGGGTTGTAAAGGTTTATAAGACTGAAGAGCTCTATGGTTTTCGCTATGCCAGTGTCCGGTTGCGGTTTATCGATTATGGTGATTTTGAAATGGAGTGCAAAATTTTCCTCGATACGTTAACGCTCGAAGCGCCGTCGTTTGGAGAAGAGCAAAACCGGAAACTTTTTGCGGCAATTCAGGAAGAGTATTTGAACATCAGGAATAAGAAAAAGCGGTGGGAGGAGATCCGGAATAATGAATATTTCAATGCCCTTCAGGTGAAGTTTGCTTACTCGGTAACTTGTCACAAAGCCCAGGGTGGTCAGTGGAAAGCGGTATTTCTTGACCATGGTTACCTGACGAAAGAGATGTTATCCATCGATTACCTTCGCTGGTTTTATACCGCTTTTACCCGTCCGCGTGAGAAATTGTTTCTGGTGAATTTTGATAAACATTTTTTGGGGGAAGAAGATGATTTTTAACGGATCAGCTAATCTTAATCACCATTCCTTCTTCGGCTGCTGTTGTGGCGGGGAAAACACGTTTGGCTTCCTCTATTAAGATTTCAGTGTCTTTATACCGGGCAGAAAAGTGGCCAATCAGCAATTGACCGGCATTGCTGTTGAGGGCAAGCGTAGCAGCTTGTTCGGCTGTCGAATGATACGTTTGGGAGGCTTGTTCCTGAAACCGTTTGTCGTAAGTTGCTTCGTGGTAGAGCAGGTTTACCCCATTAAGAGTCTCCTTAAGTTCCGGAATGTACAGGGTGTCGGTGCAAAAAGCATATTTCCGGGGCAATTTTTCTGGAAGTGTCAGTTCACCGTTGGGAATTGTATTTCCTTCCCGATCTATAAAATCGGCACCATTTTTAATGTGTGGTATCTCCCTGAGCGGGATTTGGTATTGGGCAATTTTCTCTTTGATGATATTTTTCGGGCCGCTTTTTTCGGTGAAAAGAAATCCGCAGCAGGCAATACGGTGCTTTAAAGGGAAAGAGGTAACGGTCACTTTTTCATCATCTAAAATCACTGCACTTTTTTTGAAGTTCAGCGGATGCCAGATGATCTTGAAAGTTAAATCGCCCAGGAGCTGTTCCAATTGCATTTTCAGCATTTCGGGAAGTTCGGAGTGAGAATAGATGTGCAGATCGTTTTTTCTTCCCAGCAGGGTGTAGGTCGAAATTAATCCAATGAGACCAAAGTAATGGTCTCCATGAAGATGGGATATGAAAATGTGGTTTATCCGGGAGAATTTGACACCATATTTCCGGAGTTGAATTTGTGTGCCTTCACCACAATCGATTAAAAAAAACCGCTCACCTACATTGAGTACGTGAGCGGTCGGATATCTTTTAATAGTTGGAAGCGCTGAGCTTGTTCCTAATATGGTTAATTCGAATGGGATCATCACCGACCTTTTGGCCAAAGATAATCTTTTTTACCCATTATTCGGGATCGTATTCCATATAAGCTTCGGCCTCGTCCATACTGCCTTTGATCGTCAGGATGGTGTCGAGGAGCGAAATCTTGATCAGACTTTCCACTTCAGGTTGTAACCCGGTTAGTACAAATTTACCGTCAATTTGCTCACAAAGCCGGTTAGCAACCAGAATAGCACTTAACCCTGATGAATCGCAATATTGACAACTACCCAAGTCGAGAATAATATTTTTTGTTCCCTTGTTGGTAATCATTACAAATTCCGATTTTAAATCAGGAGCGTTGGTTGTATTCAACTTTTCTGAAGTTGTTGTTACAACAACATACTTTTCTTTATTGTCAACTTTATAATCCATAGCTTAAGCAAGATACAAATTTCGGTATTAAAAATCCAGTTCCCGATTAATTATTATCTTTCTCGTCCTGTTCCATCTGGGTTTTCAATGCAGCCAGATCAGAAATGTCGCCTAACGTTGTTTTTTCGGCAGCGTTTTCGTTTACATTTTTCACTGCTTTAACCGTTTGCTTCGACTGAGCTTTTTTGGTTTCTTTCTCTTCTGCACGTTTTACATCTTCCCAAACTCTTGAATGTGATAAGATAATCCGTTTTGCAGTTTTTGAGAATTCAATAACCTTGAACGGAAGTTTATCGTCGACATTAACCGGTGAACCGTCTTCTCTGGTCAGGTGGCGAGGAGTTGCAAATCCTTCAACACCATAAGGCAGAGCAATTACAGCACCTTTGTCGAACAATTCAACAACGGTTCCTTCATGGATTGAATCAACAAGGAATATGGTCTCAAATACGTCCCATGGATTTTCTTCGAGTTGTTTGTGGCCTAAGCTTAAACGACGGTTTTCTTTGTCGATATCAAGAACAACCACCTCAATTTCAGCGCCAATGGATGTGAATTCAGATGGGTGTTTGATCTTTTTGGTCCAGCTTAAGTCGCTGATGTGGATCAAACCATCTACCCCTTCAACGATTTCAACGAATACACCAAAGTTGGTGAAGTTGCGAACTTTGGCAGTGTGTTTCGAACCGATCGCGTAAAGTTCTTCAATTCGTTCCCATGGATCAACGTGAAGTTGTTTGATACCCAATGACATTTTTCTTTCTTCGCGGTCGAGTGTAAGAATTTGAGCTTCCACTTCATCGCCCACGTTAAGGAAGTCCTGTGCACTGCGCAGGTGTTGGCTCCAGCTCATTTCTGAAACATGGATCAACCCTTCAACACCCGGAGCAATTTCTACAAAAGCACCGTAGTCGGCCAATACAACAACTTTACCTTTAATTGAATCACCAATTTTCAGGTTGGCATCGAGGTTATCCCATGGATGAGGAGTTAATTGTTTTAGACCAAGAGCGATACGTTTTTTGTCATCATCGAAATCGAGGATAACAACATTGATCTTCTGATCCAATTCAACAATTTCATTCGGATGGGTAACACGTCCCCAGCTGAGGTCGGTAATATGGATTAAACCATCTACGCCACCAAGGTCGATGAATACACCGTACGATGTAATATTTTTAACGGTTCCTTCAAGAACCTGACCTTTTTCGAGTTTACCGATAATATCTTTTTTCTGTTGTTCGAGTTCTGCTTCGATAAGGGCTTTGTGCGATACAACAACGTTGCGGAATTCGTGATTGATTTTAACCACTTTGAATTCCATTGTTTTTCCTACGTAAATATCGTAGTCACGGATTGGTTTCACATCGATTTGTGATCCGGGAAGGAAAGCTTCAATTCCGAAAACATCGACAATCATACCACCCTTTGTACGGCATTTGATATAGCCCTTGATTACTTCATCTTTTTCCATGGCTTCGTTTACACGATCCCATGAACGGAGAGCCCTTGCTTTTTTGTGTGAAAGGGTAAGCTGTCCCTTTTTGTCTTCCAGGCTTTCTACATACACTTCCACTTTATCGCCCATTTTGAGTTCAGGGTTATAGCGGAATTCGTTTAAGCTGACAATACCATCTGATTTGTAACCGATGTTAACAACTACTTCGCGTTTGTTCATCGAAATTACATAACCATCAACCACTTCTCTGTCCTGGATGGTTGATAATGTTTTGTTGTAAAGAGTTTCAAGTTCTTCTTTTTTCTTGGCCGAATAGCCACCTTTCACTGTGCTGATTGCATCCCAGTCAAAGTTTTCATCTGCTTCAGCGGTTGTTACCGGAATTTGTTTTTTGGGTTCTTTTACCGCTTTTTTCTTTGCTTCAACTGCTTCGGGTTGAGCTACTGTTTCTTTTACTTCTTCTTGTGGAGCAGCAACTTCAGTTGCTTCTGGTTGCTCAACACTTTCTTTAATTTCTTCAGTCATTTAATTGTTTTCTTTGTAAATTAATGAGTTAGACATTATGTTGTTTTTACAAATGTGCGGCAAAAGTATAATTTAATTGGTAATAATCAAAGGTTTCCTTCTAATTTTTGTGTCGATATAGCCGTAGAATCTCTGGTGTTAAATTTTGCGGGTTAATGAATGGAACCATTGGCATTTGGCTATGTCGTGATTTCTGAATTTAAAAATATTACTTATTGTGGTTGTATATAAGAGAACAGATAGAGAAAAATTCTTTATTTTGTCGGAGTTAAAAATTGAATAGGATGAAAGGAATTATTTTGGCCGGAGGAGCCGGTACCCGTTTGTATCCGATAACACAAAGTATATCCAAACAAATTATCCCGATTTATGATAAGCCGATGATTTATTATCCCTTATCGGTTTTAATGCTTGCTGGGATCCGGGAAATACTGATTATTTCCACCCCTAAGGACATTCATCTGTATGAAGATTTATTTCATGATGGATCACAGATCGGTTTATCGATCGAATATGCGGTCCAGCCTAGTCCGGATGGACTGGCTCAGGCTTTTCTGATTGGCGAAAGTTTCATCGGCGACGATAGTGTATGCCTTGTATTGGGCGATAATATTTTCTATGGATATGGTTTCACTGGCCAGCTTTCGCGAGCTGCAAAAATAACGGATGGAGCCGTCGTTTTTGGTTACTATGTTAATGACCCGGAAAGGTATGGTGTGGTCGAATTTTCCAATGAAGGTCAGGTTCTCTCTATTGAAGAGAAACCTCAGAATCCCAAATCGAATTATGCCGTCACTGGTCTCTATTTTTATTCAAACGATGTAATTGAGAAGGCTAAAAAAATTAAGCCTTCGTCAAGGGGAGAACTTGAAATTACCGATGTGAATAAATTGTATCTCAGTGAAAAACGTTTAACGGTAGAGTTAATGGGGAGGGGCATGGCATGGTTGGATACTGGTACACACGAAAGTTTGATGCAGGCATCGAACTTTATCGCAACCATTGAACAACGGCAAGGGCTGAAGGTGGCTTGTCTTGAAGAAATTGCTTATAATAATGGTTGGATCAGTGCCGAGGATGTGAGGGAGTTGGCTTATCCGCTTCGAAACAACCAATATGGAGCCTATTTGTTGAATTTAATTAGCGAAAAATGAAAATTGTCGATACATTTATTGAGGATTTAAAAGTGATTGAACCTGATGTTTTTGGTGATTCTCGTGGATATTTCTTTGAAGCATTTAATCAAAAAAAGTTTGAAGATTTCGGATTAAATTACAAATTTGTTCAGGATAATGAATCCATGTCAACTTTTGGGGTGTTGAGAGGGTTACATTATCAGTTGGAACCTTATGCTCAAACCAAATTGGTGAGGGTTGTACAGGGAACGGTTTACGATGTTGCTGTCGATGTAAGGAAAGGTTCCCCTACTTATGGGAAATGGTTTGGAATTGAATTGTCGGGTGAAAATAAACTTCAGTTTCTGATTCCAAAAGGTTTTGCTCATGGTTTTGTGGTTTTAAGCAGCAATGTTGTGTTTCAATATAAATGTGACGAGTTTTATTATCCTCAGAGTGAACGTGGAATAATTTTTAATGATCCGATTATTAACATTGATTGGAAATTAGAAGAAAAAGATATTCATTTGTCGAAGAAAGATAGTGAATTGCCGATTTTGTCAAAGAGTGATAACAACTTTATATTCAAAAGATGAACAGTAAGATTTTAGTAACTGGCGCTAACGGTCAATTAGGTAATGAGATAAGAAGGATTTGCAGGAATTTCCCCGGGTTGGAATTTATTTTCACCGATGTGGATATGTTGGACATTACCAATCCCGATGCTGTTTCTGTTTTCATGGAAGCAAGTCGGCCTGCTATTGTAGTGAATTGTGCCGCTTATACAAATGTCGACGGTGCTGAAGAAAATGTGAAAAATGTTCGAAAGATCAATGCGCTTGCACCTCAGGTGCTGGCTGCTGCATGTGCCATGCAGGATGCATTTCTTATCCATATCTCAACCGATTATGTTTTCGATGGAGAGTCGGCTGAACCCTATACCGAAGAAGACATAACGAACCCGATTTCGGTCTACGGCAGCTCAAAACTTGAAGGGGAAGAAAAAATCAGAACTGTTTTTGATAATTATCTGATTATACGGACATCATGGATGTATTCTGAATATGGCCACAATTTCGTTCGTTCCATTTTGTCGCTTGCCCGGGAACGTGAAACGTTGAACGTGGTAAATGATCAATTTGGTTCTCCAACGTATGCCCGCGATTTGGCCAATTGTATCATCGATATCATCATTAAATCCATCTTAAATCCCAAGGCATACCTTCCTGGTATTTATCATTATGCAAACCAGGGAAGCTGTTCGTGGTATGAATTTGCTCAGGAGATACTTAACATTGCAGGAATAAAGACCTGTAAATTAATTCCTGTAACAACAGAACAATATCCGGCTGTGGCAAAACGGCCTCAATATTCTGTTCTGGATACAACCAAAGTACGTACATCATTTGGAATTGGGATCCCAAACTGGAGAGACAGCCTGCGTGAATGTCTTTCAACTATATTGAGTTAACAAAAAATGGAAAATAGAGATATACTTGCAGTTGTTGAAGAAAACGCAAGAAAATGGTTATGTGACTCTTTCGATCCTGAAACGAGGTTACAAGTTAAAGCTATGCTTGAAAGTGAAGATAAAACCGAATTGATCAATTCTTTTTATCAAAATCTGGAATTTGGAACGGGTGGTTTGCGCGGCATTATGGGCGCAGGAATCAACCGGATGAATATTTATACCGTTGGCGCTGCGACTCAGGGGTTGTCTAATTATGTAAAAAAGGCCTTTGCCCATTTGCCTGAAATAAAGGTTGCTATTGGTCACGATTGTCGCAACAACAGCCGGAAATTTGCCGAAGCTTCCGCAAAGATTTTCTCGGCGAATGGTTTCAAAGTTTATCTTTTTGAAGATTTACGCCCTACTCCCGAATTGTCGTTTGCCATTAGGAAGTTGGGATGTCAGACCGGTATTATTCTCACCGCATCGCATAACCCGAAAAAATACAATGGTTATAAAGCTTATTGGGACGATGGTTCTCAAATTGTTGCACCGCACGATGAAGCGATTGTCGAAGAGGTCAAGAAGGTAAACGTTGAAGATATTTTGTGGAACGGCAGTGAAGAGAATATTACCATGCTGGGTGAAGAGTTCGATAAAATCTTCATCAGTAAGGCTGTTTCTGTTATTATTAATCCCGAAGTTGTTAAAAAGCACGGAGATATAAAAATTGTTTATACACCTATTCATGGGACCGGTGTAAAATTGGTTCCAGCATCACTGGCTGCTGCAGGTTTTACCAATGTGGTTCACGTACCAGAACAGGATGTGGTTAGTGGCGATTTCCCAACGGTAATTTCGCCCAACCCCGAAGAACCGGCAGCTATGGATATGGCCATGAAGAAAGCGATTGAGGTGGGTGCCGATGTTGTGATGGCTACCGACCCCGATGCCGACCGTATTGGGGTGTGTGCGAAAAACGATAAAGGCGAATGGATCATTGTGAATGGAAATCAAACCGCTTTGTTGTTTTTGTATTACATTATCACCCAATATAAAAAATTGGGAAAACTACAAGGCAATGAGTTCATTGTGAAGACTATTGTTACCTCTGAATTGATTGCAGAAATTGCCCGGAGAAATCACATTGAATATTTTGATTGCTATACTGGATTCAAATTTATAGCCGAAGTGATTCGGGATCATGAAGGTTCGAAAAAGTACATTGGTGGTGGGGAAGAAAGCTTTGGTTTTATGCCTGCCGATTTTGTCCGTGATAAAGATTCTGTCTCTTCCTGTGTTTTGATGGCCGAAATTGCTTCATGGGCTAAAGATCAGGGGAAAACGATCTATGAGGTTTTGAAAAATATCTACATCGAATATGGTTTTTCGAAGGAGAAGATGAAATATGTCGTTCGTGAAGGGCAGCAGGGAGCTATTGAGATTCGGCAAATGATGGCTGGTTTCAGGGAAAACCCTCCAAAGATGTTGGGGGGATCGAAGTTGGCAATTGTAAAAGATTATCTCGATTTAACAGAGAAAAACCTGCTCACGGGCGAGGTTAAGCCAATCAAACAGAAGATTACATCCGATGTTTTGCAGTTCTTTACCGAGGACGGATCAAAGGTCTCAGTAAGGCCATCGGGAACTGAACCTAAAATTAAGTTCTATTTCGAAGTGAAAGATGAACTGACAGATGCTGCTGATTTCGATATGGTCGAAGAAAAGGCTAATGAAAAGATCAATACGATCATGGATCAATTGGTGAAATAGTAAAAAAGCGATATGAAGAAAGCCGTCTGATTTTCAGGCGGCTTTCTTTTTTACGATAAGTATGGTTGAGCAAAACGTTGGTTGTATGCATGGTTCTCTTTTAATTTCAGGTTCCAGTAAAAATTAGACCAACCGAGTAGCATCATCACTCGTAAAGTCGTTCTTCTGAAAAAATTCATTCGGTAAGGGTTTCGAAGTTTTTTACTGATAATGGGATCAAATTTTCCTGTTTCAGCAAAATAACTTCCCATTTTTTCGAAATTCAGAAAAAGTTTTTTGGTCATCGAGGGGGGCATAATCTGGATTCCTTCAACACCTCCTTTGATAACGGTCCCCAGATTGTTCCATCCCATTCTTTTTGCGGTCTTCTGCAGATATTTCTCGATAAAAATAGAATGATAGGCTTCGGGGAATCTGGATTGGACAATGAATCCAACATTTTTCCCTTTTGAATCCATTTTTTCAATGGTTTCCAGAAAATACTTTACTTGTCCGGGCATTGCGTCGGTATAAAGCGGGAAGATGATGATTACAGTGTCTGCTTCGATGAATTTTTGTGTGTGCTCCTGGTTTTTCGGAATATCAGCCAGGTAATAAATACCAATGTCGCTATGATCATTTTTGTTGAGACCTTTTAAAAATTGTTGAATAAGAATTGTTGAATTGCTTTTTGTTTTGCGCGGTGACCCGTTAAATATGGCTAATTTCATTGATCAGTTCCTCCGTCGTTTTTTCTGTGGTTGCAAATAATTTCAGTTCACTTTTCAGGTTTATGGCCAGTCTCTTGTATAGATCTTTGGTGATTTGAAGGTCTTCATCATCCGAATCCATCGGATCAACAATCAGTGAAAGAAAGGGATATTTCTCATACCGTTTAAAGTGGTGGCATTCTTTGTTCACAATGGCGATATAAGGATGTACCAACGGGATTGTGCGGTCATTAATTGTTTTGAGTTTACTGCTGATAAATCCCATACTCATGGGAGAGAAGTGGATCACCATGTCGGAAGCAATGTAACTTCTATAGAAATCAGGCATGTCATCTTTCTGAGGGCATTCTCCCGGCGTCTTCCACCAGCAACTCCAGCATCCCTGGCAGTAATTGATTTTCATCTGATCGGCTTTTAGCAATTTTACATTGTGTCCTGCATCAATTAACCCTGATGCCAGATTAAGCGTAAAATCTTTGTTTGGGTATTTTGATGGCGAACCATCAACAATGGTAATTTTCATGGTTTGAATTCAACTTAAAAATTTTTCCAAAGCTATTGTTTCGCCAGTAAGGGTTATTGTGTTTATCGGCGAATGATTCATTTTTGTAGATAAAACAACGAAATGGAATTAGGTTATTGTTGATTCTTTGAAAGGATCGGTTTATATGTGTAAATAGTAGATATTTAATTATTTAATTGCTGTGATAATTGTTTTTGTTTTTTTTCACAGGAAGATAAATAGCAGGATTAATAAATTGTAAATTAAACATAGTGCAATCAGGCCTTACCCCGACAATGATAAATATGTATTTATATTTGTGCGATTTGAACAAAAGGGATTTTTATTGGTTCTAATAACCACATAGACAATAATTTGTTTAACGATGAAGTCTCCTGACCACTATGGTGTCAAATCAACCAGGAAAAGCTTTTTCCCTCATAAAGAGAATATTTCGTGTAGGAGATAAGTAAAATTGATTGATAATTTAAACAATGAATTAAAATGACAAAGAACCAAAAACTCTTGGATTGGGTTAATGAATGGGCATCAATTTGCCAACCCGATAATGTATATTGGTGTGATGGATCAGAAGCAGAAAACCAGCGTTTGTTGGATGGTATGGTCAAATCGGGCATGGCTGTAAAGCTGGATGATGAAAAACGTCCGGGTTGCTATGCTTTCAATAGCGATCCAAGTGATGTGGCTCGTGTTGAGAACCGCACATTTATCTGTTCTGATAAACAGGAAGATGCAGGTCCAACCAATAACTGGAAAGCTCCTGCTGAAATGAAGGCTGAAATGCTTGGCAAATATAAAGGTTGCATGAAAGGCCGTACCATGTACGTGATTCCATTCAGCATGGGTCCTCTTGGATCAAATATTGCGAAGATCGGTGTTGAGATTACTGACTCTGCTTATGTTGTTGTAAATATGCGCATAATGACCCGCATGGGACAGGCAGTGCTGGATGTTTTGGGTAATGATGATTTCATCCCATGTATCCATTCGGTAGGTGCACCACTTCAGCCAGGTCAGGAAGATGTAAAATGGCCTTGTGCCCCAATTGAAGAAAAATATATTTCTCATTTTCCTGAAACCAACGAAATTTGGTCGTACGGTTCAGGTTACGGTGGCAACGCCCTGTTAGGAAAAAAATGTCTTGCTCTTCGTATCGCTACCAATATGGCTCGCAGAGAAGGCTGGTTGGCTGAGCACATGCTGATCATGGGCATTACCAATCCTAAAGGTGTGAAGAAATACATTGCCGCTGCGTTCCCAAGTGCTTGTGGTAAAACCAACCTTGCCATGTTGATACCAACCATCCCGGGATGGAAAGTAGAAACTGTAGGTGATGATATCGCCTGGATGAAGTTCGACAGCGAAGGTGTTTTGCGTGCAATTAACCCAGAAGCAGGTTTCTTCGGAGTTGCTCCTTACACATCGATGGATACTAATCCAAATGCCATGTTGAGCGCGGCTAAAAATACCATCTTCACCAACGTAGGTGTTACTCCCGATGGGGATGTTTGGTGGGAAGGAATTGGACACGACTGTCCAGCTGGAACCATTAACTGGAAATATAAAGTTTACGATCCGGCAGCAGGTGAAGCCGTAGCACATCCAAATTCACGTTTTACTGCTCCTGCAAAACAATGTCCGGCAATCGATCCTGATTGGGAAAGCCCAGCCGGTGTGCCAATTTCGGCTATCTTGTTTGGTGGTCGTCGTCCTGGTACGGTACCTCTCGTTTATCAGTCATTCAGCTGGAATCATGGTGTATTCATGGGATCGATCGTGGGTTCTGAAGTAACTGCTGCTGCTATTGGTTTGAAAGCAGGTGTTCGCCGTGATCCATTTGCGATGTTGCCATTCTGCGGATACCACATGGCCGATTATTTTGGTCACTGGTCGAATATTGAACAAATTGCACCCGATAAGAGCAAATTGCCACTTATCTTCAATGTAAACTGGTTCCGTAAGAGCGCTGAAGGCAAATTCTTGTGGCCAGGTTATGGCGATAACATCCGTGTTTTAGGTTGGATTCTTGACCGTGTAATGGGGAATGTTGATGCTGTTGAAACTCCAATTGGATTTGTTCCAAAGAAAGAAGATATCAACATTGAAGGTTTGGCTGGCCAGGCTGAAAAAATGGATGAACTTCTCACCGTTAGCAAAGAAGCATGGTTGGATGAATGTGAACTGATTGCTGAACACCAGGCTCAATTTGGCGATAAACTGCCGAAAGAGATGAAAGAACAGTTTGAAGCGCTTAAAGCAAGACTTTCGAAATAGGAAACGTTCGATATATTAATAAAAATGCCGGTTTTTTGACCGGCATTTTTTATTTCCACGAATTTCGTTTTTCTTGAAATAGTTCGTTAGGACCGTGGGTGGAATTGATTGATTGTATCTTTCAAATACTCCCTGTCGAGATGAGTATAGATCTCTGTGGTCAGAATCGATTCATGGCCAAGCATTTCCTGAACGGATCTCAAATCGGCACCTCCATCAATCAGATGGGTTGCAAAAGAATGCCGGAACGTGTGCGGACTGATCTTTTTGTCGAGATTAACCTGAATGGCAAGTGTTTTAATAACGGTAAATATCATTACCCGGCTTAACATCTGCCCTCTGCGGTTCAGGAAAACAATGTCCTGAGCACTAGGAACCACTTTTAACGTTTTCCTGTAGCCTTCAATGTATTTGTTAATCTCAACGATGGCTCGGCTACTGATAGGTACTAGTCGTTCTTTATTGTTCTTTCCTTCTACTTTGACGTAACCCTGGTCGAAGAACAGATTGCTCATTTTCAAATTGACGAGTTCTGAGACCCGTAATCCGCAACTGTATAAGGTTTCCAATATGGCCTTGTTTCGTTGCCCTTCCGGTTTCTCTACGTCAACAGAATTAATTAGCAAGTCAATCTCCTCAATACTTAACACATCGGGCAATTTTCGCCCAATTCGAGGAGATTCAAGAAGCGATGTCGGATCACTGTTAATTTTTTCTTCAATTAACAGATATTTAAAGTACGATTTAATGCCCGAAATAGTCCGGGCCTGTGTTCTAGGGCTAACACCCTTTTCATTCAACCATTCGATAAAACTTTTCAAATGATTTAGTCTAACCTTTTGAGGAGTGGTACCTTTGAAATTGTCTCTCAAAAAATCTAATAATTTGTTTATATCATTGATATACGCATTAATAGAGTTAATTGAAAGGCCTTTTTCCAAACGTAAGTAGTCTTCAAATCCTTTGATGCTTTCATCCCATTTCATATAATTCTCATTTTTTCTTTATAAGTTAAAACAATTATCAATAATATTGGTTCTGTAAAGTCTTTTTTTTTTTATAAATGACTTTTTATCTTTGGCAACATTATCAATAATGACTATGAACATGCACTTAACTATTATAAATGGACCAAATTTGAACCTTTTAGGGGTTCGTGAAAAAGGGATCTACGGAGATCAGAGTTTCGATATTTTTTTCGAAAACCTGAAATTGAAATATCCGGAAATAACCTTTTCCTATTTTCAATCCAATGTTGAAGGGGAACTCATTAATTTTATTCATCGCGTTGGATTTGAAACCAACGGGATTATTTTAAATGCTGGCGCTTATACTCATACCTCAATTGCCATACGTGATGCCATTTCAGCGGTTAAAGCCCCCGTGGTCGAAGTACATATTTCAAATATACTGACCAGGGAGAGTTTCCGACATGAATCAGTCATCGGCCCGGTGTGTGTGGGAAGTATTATGGGATTTGGCCTCGATTCTTACCGATTGGCAATAGAGAGCTTTCTTCAATAAGGGTTTATCTCATGTCGTTTACTCCTACTTTTGGATTCTTTTTAGTGTCGAAGGTGAAAGTAGAGGCATCGAAAGAATTGTTAGTTTCAATTGTTAATAGCTTGATTGTGTAAATATTATTGTCTTTCCCAAATAATTTGGCATTTTGTATCTGATAAGTGGATTGCTCGATTTCAAGAATGACTTTTGAGAAATCTTTGGGTTGAAGCGGCAATAATTCAATTTTGTAGGTTTTCTTTGCTCCAATAGATGATTCGCCAATGTAGCTGTTTTTATATCCCTTTTCGTAAATGGTGAAAATGGTTGCCGGATTAATGGTTTCTTCGTCGGCTCCAGCATTAGCGATGTTCACTTCTTGTGCTTCCTTCATGTATGTCCAGAGGGTTTTTCCATCACAATAGATTTCGACGCCATTGAAAGATAATTTATAGTTATCTTTTTGAAGGATCAGGGTGCCATTGGATGTTTCATTTAAGCCAGATTCCTCATTTCGCATGTTGAATTCAAATGTGGCTTTAATGCTTTGGTAACTTCTGGTTTTTTCGGAAGTTTTATCAAGTATGTTTTTTGCTTTTGTATCGGTTTGAGAGAAGAGCTGAACAGAGCTCAATAAAAATAACAGAACAATAATTTTCTTCATTTTAAGTGTATTATAATTTCAACGTTTAAACGCCCCTTCAACGTTTACTATAAAAATGGTTGCAATTTTATATAAACTTGGCGAATGTGGCAAATCTATTGCCATATTTTACATGTTATTCAATAATTGTTCCAAACTGTATTCGTCCTGGTACAAAACCCTGCGCGCCTTGCTGCCTTCGCTGGGGCCTACGATACCTGCGGCTTCCAGTTGGTCCATGATTCTGCCGGCTCTGTTATATCCAATCGAGAATCTTCGCTGGATCATTGATGTTGAACCCTGCTGGTTTAAAACGACTAACCGTGCGGCATCGTCGAAAAACTCATCTTTCTGGTTCAGGTCAACCGCACCAGGTGCTTCTCCATCATCTCCAGTGCATTCGGGTAGTAGATAGGCGGTTGGGTAGCATTGCTGACTGGCGATATGTTCGCAAATGTTTTCAACTTCAGGGGTATCAACAAGGGCACATTGAAGCCGCACCAGCTCACTTCCTGCCGAGAAAAGCATGTCGCCTTTACCGATTAACTGGTTAGCACCCGGATGATCGAGGATGGTTCGGGAGTCAATCATCGAGGCTACTTTAAAAGCGATGCGGGAGGGGAAGTTTGCTTTAATAACCCCGGTAATGATATTGGTTGAAGGTCGTTGGGTGGCAATTACCATGTGAATACCGATGGCACGGGCCAGCTGGGCAATTCGGGCAATAGGAAATTCAATTTCTTTACCTGCCGTCATGATCAGGTCGGCAAATTCGTCAATCACCACAATAATGTAGGGCAAATAACGATGGCCTTTTTCAGGGTTGAGTTTGCGGCTAATGAATTTTTTGTTGTATTCCTTTACATTCCGTGCATGGGCAATCTTCAGCAGGTTATACCGATTGTCCATTTCTACTCCAATAGACATGAGAGTCGCTTTTACCTGTTCAACATCGGTGATGATTGGCTCGTCGGAATTGGGTAGCTTGGCCAAGAAGTGTTTTTCGATGGAGGCGTAGAGGTTTAATTCTACTTTCTTCGGATCGATAAACACAAATTTGACTTCGGAAGGATGCTTCTTGTAGAGTATTGATGTGATAATTGCATTTAAACCAACCGATTTTCCCTGTCCGGTAGCACCGGCAACGAGAATGTGGGGCATTTTGGTTAAGTCGAATACGAAAATGTCGTTCGAAATGGTTCGTCCTATGGCGACTGGCAGTTCTGCCGTGGTTTCCTGAAATTTTTTCGACGCGATAATTGAACGCATTGAAACTACTTGTGGTTGCCTGTTGGGAACTTCAATACCAATGGTGCCCCGGCCCGGAATAGGTGCTATGATTCGAATTCCCAAAGCAGACAGACTTAAGGCAATATCGTCTTCCAAATTTTTTATTTTGGATATTCTGATCCCTTGTGCCGGAACAATTTCATAGAGAGTAACTGTTGGCCCAATGGTAGCTTTAATTTTAACAATTTCAATTTTGAAGTTCCGTAGGGTTTCAACAATCTTGTTTTTGTTTTCGATTAATTCTTCGTCGCTTACTTCCGACTTCAGGTGGGAGTAATCCTCCAGTAAATCGATAGGCGGAAAATGGTAATTAGAAAGATCGAGCGTAGGATCATAATCCCCCATGGGTGGAAGGTTTTCGTATTCTTCGTCGGAAAGTTCATCCATTTCCACTTCAAGTTCCGAATCGTCAAGGACAGGTTCCGGCTCTACGAACGTTTTTTTATTGCTTAGGGCGCTTTCTTTTTTTTGAGGAGGGATATATACTTCTTCTTCGTTATTGAAGTATTCGTCGTCATCTCTGGAAATTAATTCATTAATATCTTTCTGTGGTTTCCCCTTTTTCGACTGGCTTTCAAAAATAACCCGTTCATCATTATCTATTCTCTCTTCCTCTTCCTCTTCCTCTTCAACTAATCCTTCATCCTCATCTTCTGTTTCGGGTTCTTCCTGTTCTTCTTTAGCCTGTTTGAAACTTGATTTTTTTTCTTTCTTTTCCTTACCGGTATTCTTTCGTTTAAAAATGGAAACAAAATTCTCGACGACAACCGTTAAGTAAATGAGAATTGCCAGTAGCATGACAAAGAATGTACCGATTTTTCCAATCATAGAGTCGAGCCAAACGGCGATGTAATAGCCAATCATGCCACCCGGATAGATACTGGCCGAATCGTATTTCGTTTCGAAGGTGAATCCAAGTGTAATAGACAGCCAAAGCAACAGAACTAGCGCTTGTATTGTTTTGGTGAGCAATGCCCTGACCTTCTGGTTGAATAATTTCATGCTATAGAGCACCATCAGGTAGATGAACAGGAAAGATGCCAGACCAAACCATCGGTTGATGAATACGTCGGCCAACCATGCCCCGGTTTTTCCGGTAATGTTTTCAACTTTAATATCCGGGTTCTTTATTAAATCGATCCATTTAATTTGGAGCTTACTCTGGTCGGCATCGGCATTGAAAAGAAAGCTTACGAAGGCGATGAGCAGGTATATGGTAAATGCAGAAAGGATAAAACCGAAGATGATTTCTGTTTTCTCTTTTCTTGCCGGGTTTCCGGTTTTAACCCCAACTTTTGAAGTTTTTTGTTTTGACTTAGTAGCAGAAACTTTTTTCTTTTCGGCCATATCCTATGACGGGTTGATAATAATAACTGCAAATTTATCAAAATTGATGAAACAGCCATCCTGTTTTTTCAATCGATAAACGCTCTTTTACATTATTTCTTCATCTGATTCTCTTTGTTTAAACTGTTTTTAAGCTGATTGATGGGGCTGGGCGAAGTAAGTTCCCGTTAAACAGGAAAAATATCAGTTTTTTTTAAGATGAATCGTTGTATGTTAGTTCAAATATTAAAATTATGAAACGAACAGCATTGGTCGCTTTGGGAGGAAATGCCCTGCTGAGGGATGATGAATCGGGAACGATTGAGCAGCAGGAAGCCAATACTTATCAGACCCTCGAAAATTTAATTTATCTGTTGAAGGATGGATACAATCTGGTCATTACCCACGGGAATGGTCCTCAGGTTGGAAATATTCTGATGCGTAATGATGCCGGTAAACAGGTGTATGGGATTGAACAGATGCCGTTGGATGTTTGTGTGGCCGATTCCCAGGGTGGAATTGGGTATATGATTGAGCGGATGTTACGGAATGTAATGAACAAACATCACATTCAAAAAAACATTGTAACACTGGTGACCATGGTTTGTGTCGATCCCAACGACCATGCGTTTAGCAATCCATCCAAGCGGATCGGGAAGAATTACACACAGGAAGAAGCCAATTTGCTTAAGGAACATAAGGGATGGGAATTCAAACCGACAGCAAAAAAAGATGGTTTTTTCCGAAGGGTGGTTGCTTCGCCGGAACCTATTTCTATTATGAATTTTGAACTGGTTAAAGAGTTGGTATCGAGAGATACGGTGGTGATTGCGGTAGGGGGAGGAGGGATCCCTGTTTATTTTGATAGTGACGGTAATATTCGTACGGTTGATGCGGTGATCGACAAAGATTTGGCTTCTGCCGTTCTGGCTCATCAGATTGGTGCCGATGAATTCTATATCCTGACGGACGTTTCGTTTATTTATAAGGATTATGGATTACCCACTCAGGAAAAGCTTGAATTTCTTGATTATGCCGATACCGTTCGTTATCTTGAAATGGGTACATTTGCTGAAGGAACCATGGAACCCAAAATCAGGGCAGCCCTGCGGTTTATTGAAAACGGGGGAAAGAAAAGTGTGATTACCGAAGCCAAAAAGCTGGAAGATCGCCGTTATGGTTCAAAAATTACCATGCATTATGAGTAAACGATTAAATATCAATACAGATGAAGATTAAGAACAAACATTTTCTGAAGTTACTCGATTATAAGCCCGAAGAGATCCGATTTTTGCTCGATCTGTCGCTAAAACTGAAGGAGGAAAAATTGAGTGGTACTGAAGAACCCCGGTTGATGGGTAAAAATATCGCCCTTATCTTTGAGAAGACATCAACCCGCACTCGTTGCGCTTTTGAAGTAGCGGCATATGATCAGGGGGCACATGTAACTTACCTTGGCCCTTCGGGGTCGCAGATCGGTCACAAAGAGAGCATGAAAGATACCGCGCGGGTATTGAGCCGAATGTACGATGCCATTGAATACCGGGGCTATGGGCAGGATATAGTTGAAGAGCTGGCCCGATATTCTACCGTACCGGTGATCAATGGGCTAACGACCGAGTTTCACCCGACCCAAATTCTTGCCGATTTGCTGACAATGGAAGAACATGCCCGAAAACCACTGAAAGAAATCAAATTCTGTTATTTGGGCGATGCCCGGAATAACATGGGGAATTCGTTAATGGTCGGTGCAGCCAAGATGGGCATGGATTTCAGGGCATGTGCTCCGGTTTCCTGCCAGCCAGAGCTGGCGCTTTTTGAAAAATGTCTCGAAATAGCCAACGAAACGGGAGCTTCTATTTTATTAACCGATCGGTTGGAAGAAGCCGTTCAAGATTGTGATTTCATCTATACCGATGTGTGGGTCTCGATGGGTGAACCCGATGAGGTGTGGGCTGAACGCATCAAATTGCTGAAACTATATCAGGTTAACGAAGAGGTGCTGAAAATGACCGGTAACCCTCAGGTTAAGTTTTTACATTGCCTGCCGGCATTTCATAATACAGAAACCAAAGTAGGGAAGCAGATGTTCGAGAAATTCGGGTTGGAATCGTTAGAAGTCACCGAAACGGTTTTTGAAGGTCCGGCTTCTATCGTTTTTGACCAGGCCGAAAACCGGTTACATACCATAAAAGCGGTGCTGGTGGCATTGTTGACATAAAAAAAGCAGTTGAGAACCAACTGCTTTTTTTATCTGTTTATTCAATCGTGTAAAAGGTATTATTTTCGGTATACCATTCCAATACCGCTAACTTGTTTGTTGATTTCAGGATCGCCACGATAACCAATTTTACCAACACCTTCTACGGTCGCTTTCAGCTTTTCGGTGGCAAAAACCGAGGCATTTCCAACTCCGGAGACCCGGCATTCAACCTCTTTCGATTCCAGGTGGTCGGCATCGATATTGCCCGCTCCTTCGGTAACGGCATAGAAACGATCGGTTTTTCCATCAAATTCCATATTCACTCCGCCAGAAGCTTTTGCCCTTATTTCTTCAGCATTTATTTTCATGTTGATGAAAGCGCTTCCGGCAACATCAATGTTCAGGTTCTTCAAATTCAGGTATTCGGGCGACGAAAGATATACTCCTCCTTCAATGTCGATGTTTTGCAAATCTTTCACGGTGATATATAACTTGATTTCGTCAGAGCCTAAGTTGCTGATCTTTGATTTGATGTGCAACTCGCCGTCTTCAACGCGAATCCTGACTTTATCCTGAAGTTGTGGGGTGGTACTCATCACAACCGATGGTTTGTCACCCTGAATAAGTTTTACGTTGTAAGCCCCTTCAAATTTGATCCGGGTAAAATCTTCCACATCGTAATCCTTATCAACCATGTTTGAATAACTTTTTTTCATATCCGTAGTACAGGAATTTAGTAACATGGCCAGGAGCATTCCCAGCAAGGCAAAAATGGAACTGAATCGGCTTAATCTCATTTTAACATCTCCTTTTTTAAAACAGGGTTGTCAGAGTTTTCATGGTTCAAAGGTAGACCGAATGAATGCCAACGAAAATTCATATTCGACAAAGGGCTGTTTTCAATCGGTGAAATAAAGGAAAAAATAGAAATTAAAGATTCTGTTTGAACCGGGTTGTTAATTTGTAAATGAATAAGGTGGTATAGAGAAGGATCAGGATGCATACAATGGCGATTAAATAATCTGTTTTTGCAGGATCAACCGATGTCTTGAGCCAATAAATTGCATAGACAATGGCAGGAATGTTGAAAATCAGCATTAGTTGAGCATGGAAAATTTTCTTCCCTTTTTCGAGATTATAGGTCAGGTACATGAACGATATTCCGATAAGAATGGCAATGATTCCGTGGGTTATCTGTTTGTTTGCCAATTGAATTCCACCGTAAATCGAAGGAATAATTCCAAACAGATAACAAATCCGGCAAAGGCTTTTAAACAAGGTGTAATTCTGATTTTCATTATAACTTACAGGAAAAAAGCTCTTTCGGATGCTTGGTTGTTTAAATTCTTCTTTTTCAAGATCATCAACCGATTCAATAATTCCACGGTGTAAAGCCTCCCTGATGGCTGCCTTTATAGCCTGTGGCTGGTAATGCTCCCTGAATCTGAGAATGTTCACAATCTCTTCGTCGCTTACTTCTTTCAGACGATATTCAAATGAATTTCCTTCGTTTTTATCGGTCGAATCTATTGTCATTTTTTTATTTTTGTTTTTGTAATCTAAAATTTAATACAAAAGTACGAATACTTATGAACAACTTTATCTTTTATAATCATACAAAAATTTTATTTGGGAAGGGGCAGATAGCAACTATTGCTGACGAAATTCCTGAAGATGCAAAAGTTTTGATGATTTTTGGCAGTGGAAGTATAAAAGCGAACGGTATTTATGATCAGGTTGTTGATGCATTGGGGAATATTGAATTTTATGAGTTTCCCGGTATCGAGCCTAATCCTAGTTACGAAAAATGTATGAAAGCATTGGATGTCATTGAAGAAAATGACATCGATTATCTGTTGGCAGTAGGCGGAGGTTCGGTTGTTGATGCTGCGAAATTTATTGCTGCGGCCTCTTGTTATCAGGGTGTTGACCCCTGGGATATTTTGGCTCACAACGAAGAGGTGGTTGAAGCTCTTCCTATTGGTGTTGTACTGACATTACCGGCTACCGGTACTGAAATGAATGGCAATTCTGTTATATCGAGGCTTGAATTCAAGGAAAAGCTCTCTTTTTCGTCTTCGGAAGTATTGCCTCAGTTTTCGGTACTCGATCCCGAAGTTGTTGCAACATTGCCTGCCCGCCAGATCGGGAATGGGGTTGTTGATGCGTTTGTCCATGTCATCGAACAGTACTTAACCTATCCGGTTAATGCCACCTTGCAGGACCGTATGGCCGAAAGTATTCTGCTTACCCTGATTGAAGAAGGACCGAAAGTGTTGAAAGATCCAGCCAATTACGATGCATGCGCCAATTTTATGTGGTCGGCAACCATGGCACTCAATGGTCTGATTCGTTGTGGGGTGCCCGAAGATTGGACATCACACATGATTGGACACGAAATCACGGCTCTTTGTGGCGTTGATCATGCACGTACGCTGGCAATTGTCCTTCCAGGCGTGATGAACGTGATGCGTGAGTCAAAGAAAGCCAAGATTATCCTGTATGGTCAACGGGTTTGGGGCATCAGCGAAGCCGACGAAAACAAAGCAATCGACCAGGCTATTCAAAAAACCATTCAATTCTTTGAATCGATGGGATTACCTACCCACCTGAAAGATTACAAAATCCCAATTACCACTATCGATGAAATTGTAGAACGAATGGAAGAACGGGGTGATGTGAATATCGGTGAAAATAAGCTGATTGGAATTACGGAAATCAGGAAGATTCTGAAGGATCGATTTTAAAATAATTGTTTCCATAAAAGAAAATCCTGTTTCAGACGAGACAGGATTTTTTTTTGCAGGTTAAGTCTTATTCAGATAGAAGCCTGTTTTACTTTCAGAGAATAATTAATTTTTATTTTTGTTTAAAGCTTTTAAAATTACCAAAACAATGTACCATGGAAGCTCAAACCCAATTTGAACATGCATTGAGCGATATGCTTTCACTGTTTGAAAAGAGCAGTGTCCATGTCGACCTCAAAAAGATTGAGGATGCGTGCCGGAGTGCCTATGAGATTCTGGGTGATATTTCATGGGAATCGGGTCCACCTATTATTTATCACTCTATAGCCGTGGCCAAAATTGTGGCTATTGAAATAGGGTTGGGAACCGATCCGGTGGTTGCAGCCCTGCTTCACAATGTATTCGAAAGTACTTCCGAAAAGGATGAGTTAATTGCTTCGATCCCTAAAAAATTTGGGGATCAGGTTTCAAGCCTTCTCGATGGGTTGTTCAAAATTAATTCCATCGATACGGTTACTATTTCGGTTAACTCCGAAAATTTCAGGCGATTATTGCTCACTCTTTCAGGCGATTTGCGGGTGGTACTTATCAAAATTGCCGACCGTTTGGTCGATATGCGTAATCTTGAAGGGTTGTCGGAAGGGTTGCAGCAAAAATATGCAAACGAATCGTCGTTCCTTTATGCACCGCTGGCCCACAGGTTGGGGATTTACAACATCAAGTCGGAACTTGAAGATCTTTCGTTGAAGTACCTTAAACCCGATGAATACAAAAATATTGTCAAAAAGCTGGAAGAGACTGTTGAAGAGCGCAAAAACTTTGTTTCAGAATTTGTGAAGCCAATTGAGGCCAAACTTGAAGCAAGGAATTTTAAGTTCGACATGAAAGCCCGTACCAAATCGGTCTATTCCATCTGGAACAAGATGAAAAAACAAAAAGTAACCTTTGAAGAGGTTTACGATTTGTTTGCGATCCGCATCATATTGGATTCCAAACTGGAAGAAGAAAAATCGGATTGTTGGCAGGTTTATTCGATTGTTACCGAAGAGTATCAGCCTAATACGGAACGTATGCGCGACTGGATTTCGATTCCCAAATCGAACGGCTACGAATCGCTCCATACCACGGTGATGGGGCCCCACCGTAAATGGGTCGAAGTGCAGATCCGTACCCGCCGCATGGATGAGATTGCCGAAAAAGGGTTGGCTGCCCACTGGAAATACAAAGGTGGAAAAAGTAGCGGGGAGCTCGATCGTTGGTTGACAGGTATTCGTGAGATGCTCGAAAATTCTTCGCAAAATGCTGAGGATGTTATTGAAGAATTCAAAACGAACATCTATAGCGACGAAATTTTTGTCTTTACCCCCAAAGGCGATCTAAAAAGATTGCCTGCCGGGGCTACCATCCTCGATTTTGCTTACGATATTCACTCCGATCTGGGAGATAAGTGCGTGGGCGGAAAGGTGAACGAGCGAAAAGTTTCCATTAAGCACAAGCTGAAAAACGGGGATATGGTCTCGGTTGAAACGTCGAGCAACCAACGTCCCAAAATGGACTGGCTCGATTTTGTTGTTTCGACGAAAGCCAAAGCCAAAATAAAATCGAGCCTGAACGAAGAGAAAAAGAAGGAAGCTGAAAATGGCCGGGAGATTGTCAAGCGGAAATTCAAAAACTGGAAAATAGATTATACCGACGAGAATATCCGGTTGATATTGAATCAACTGAAAATAAAATCATCGGTTGATCTGTTTTATGCCATTTCGAAAGGGGAGATCGAAGCGTTGCAACTGAAGGAGATCCTTCGGGGAAGCGACGAGCAGGAGACCAAAGCAAAGGAAGTACTGGGAGAACTTCTGCCAAAAAAGGTGGTTGAAAATCTCTCATTCGATTCAAACGATGATTTCCTGGTGATCGACAAAGATTTGAAAAATGTCATTTACAAACTTGCCAAATGTTGCAACCCAATTTTTGGCGACGATATTTTTGGTTTTATTACGATTAAGGAAGGGATTAAGATACACAGGGCCAACTGTCCAAATGCCAAGCAAATGTACGAGCGGTACCCCTATCGTTTTATCAAGGCAAAATGGCGGTCGACCAAACAATTTACCTCGTTTCAGGCAACGGTTCACCTCAGCGGTTCAGACCGGCAGGGAATTGTTGGCGATATTTCTTATATCATCGCCAAGGATGTGGGCATCCAAATGCGCTCGATCAATGTGGATACGAAGAACGGACAGTTTGAGGGGACCCTGCGTGTTTTTGTAAATAATGTGGAACATCTTGAATTTCTGATTCATAAGTTGAAAAACATTAAAGGGATTCAACAGGTTTCGAGGGGGGATTTTTGATGAATGTATTGATTGCACCCAATTCCATGAAAGGAACCCTTTCGGCTTTTGCTTTTGCCGATGCCATTGAAAGAGGGTTGAACAAAGCAGGGATTACCCGTGTTATAAAGCTTCCGGTTGCCGACGGTGGCGATGGAACTGCTGAAATTCTGGACGGATGTTATCGGGCTGATTTTATCCCTTGCAAGGCTCTCGATCCGTTGAAAAGGGAAATCGGAAGCGGTTATTTTATGGGCGATGATCATACGGCCATTGTCGAAATGGCTTCGGCTTCGGGCTTGAAATGGTTGTTCCCGTCGGAGTATTCGGCATTGGATGCAACCAGTTATGGAACCGGGCAGCTTATTGCCGATGCGGTGAGAAAAGGGGCAAAACACATTTTGATCGGAGTAGGAGGGAGTGCCTCAGTCGATGGTGGAATGGGCGCTTTAATGGCGTTGGGTGTAAAGTTCGTTGGAAAAGAAGGCGAAATAACCGAAGGGAATGGCCGGCAAATGGGAAATGTGCTGCGGATTGAAGATCGGCAGGCTCGTGAATTTTTGAAGGATGTAAAGCTGACCATCCTTACCGATGTTAGAAATCCATTATTGGGAACCGATGGTGCTGCCCGGGTTTTTGCACCTCAGAAAGGGGCAACACCAATGGATGTTGAGGTGTTGGAAAAAAATATGGCGCTGTTTGCAGGTTCTCTTTTTCAGGCTACAGGGAACGATATCTCCCAAACAACAGGAGGTGGGGCTGCCGGCGGAATTTCAGCATCCTTTCATGCCTTGTTTGGTGCTGAAATCGTGGATGGCGCTTCGTTTATTCTTGAAAAGCTGAACTTTCGAGAATTGGCACGATCAGCCGATGTAATTATTACCGGTGAAGGCAAAATTGACCGGACAACTTATGAAGGGAAAGCTCCTGGCGTGGTACTGAAAATAGCTTCGGAATTGGGAAAGCCCGTATATGCGATCTGTGGTGAATGTGAACTGGAAGATGATAGCCTTTTTAAATCGGTTATTCCGTTGGTTAACCGGAATATAAGTCGAAGGGAAGCATGCGAGATACCCGCATTTTATGTGGAAGTGGCATCAGAAATTATAGGAAAAACATTGAAACGATGGATGAGAAACAGTTAGAAGCAGAGATTTTGTTTCAGAAAGGGGCATTTGATGAGGCTCTTAATCTATTAAACTCGGTACTTGAATCGGAAAATCAAAATGCTGATTGTCTGATGTTGCGGGCAACTATCTTTTATAAAATGCAACAATGGGGCAATGCACTGAACGATCTGAATTCGATTCTTGAGAAAGAGCCTAACCATCAGGCAGCCACCAATTATAAAACAATGATCATGAATATTCTTACGTTTTGGAACAAGGAGAGTTTTAATCCTTGATTGTTACCGTGTTCTTTTTCCCGTGTTGATTTATTGCTATATTTGAGAATCGGGATAGATTAATAACTGACAGATGAAGAAATTGTTTTTTGTTTTGGCTTTTTTGAGTGTTGTACCGGTTTTTGCACAAAACCTGAGGCCGGGGCTTAAGGCTAAAAACGACGGGAATGAAGCTTTCCAGCGCAAGGATTTTGTCTCTGCCATTCGTTATTGGGAATCCTATCTGAATTCTGGTGAAAAAGTGATTCCGACCGATTCCAACACCATCTATTTGTATGTAAGCAGTTTTAAATATGCGGCTTCTGATTTTTTAAAAAAGCAGGATTATAAAACGGCCTATTCTTATTACGAGAAGTATATTGCCAAGGCCGGTGGAGAGTTGTTTAAAGATCCTGCCACTGTTTTCAACATTGGTTTTACGGCCCGGAAGCTTGATAAACGGGATGTGGCGATGAAATATTTTCAAAAATCGGTTGAGCTGAACTATAAGCCCGACCTCAGTAAGCTTTACATTGCCAACCTGTATAAAGATTCGAACAACGAAGCCGAAATGAAAACGGTGATTCTCGAAGCCATGCGGGAGTACCCCAACAGCAAATACCTTACTCAGATGGCATCCATGCTGGTGTATCCATTGTTAAGGGAGGCTTCTGTCCCATTTAACGAAGCCAACCAACTGGCAAAAAAAGCGACCGTGGAAGATACCGTAAATTATATTTCCACCATGACTCTTTCTACCCAAAAATTCGGAGAAGCAATCCCGATGTTTGAACGGGTTTTAAGGTATGATCCCAAAAACGAAGAGGCTGTTGCATACATTGAGGTTTGTAAGAAGTACATACAGGCTTTCGATCATTATAAAGATAGCCTGGAAAAAGTTAAATAGCTGAAAGGTTTGTTATCTTTGACACAATTAATACATAACTTATGAAAAGAAAAATTTTATTACTGGTTACTTTGTTTATCGGGTTGACGGTAGGAATCTATGCGTCGACCGAATGTCAGGGGACAACTAAGACTCCCGCGAAAAAGGAAGAGGTAAAGAAATGTTGTGCCAAATCGGAGATGAAAAGTTGTCCAAAGTCAACGACGACTGCTCCTGAGGCTGAAAAGAAAGATCAAACCGGAATGAAAAGCTGTTGTAAGGAGGGTGCCGCTTCAACAGCCGGATGCTGCAAAAATGCCGGTGCCGAAGGGTGCAAGTCGAAAGGCGGATGTACTTCAACCTGTAAAAATTCATCAGGTACCTGCAAAAAGCAGGGAACCTGTACCCAAACATCCACAAAAGCAGTAAAGTAAAGCCATTGTACAAAATAGAAAAGACCGGGAATCTTCCGGTCTTTCTTCTTGCTTTTCAACACAGTATAAAAATATAAAAATCTAATTTTCGGGTTCGTAATAAACGATGTCGTCGATGGCGAAGTAGGAGGGTGTATTCATGCCCCATGTGCTGTTGTCGCTCGATTCCATTTTGAAACCAAGTTGGTTTACGGCTCCCAGTTTCGATAGGTTTACCGTAGTCCAGTGGTTCACGATGTAATCCTTGCTATTGTCTGCTGAGCGGTAATCGGCCAGGTAGAAATTCACCGAATCGAGTACATGTCCCGATGCATCCAGTCCATAAATGATTAATTTCAGAAAATCTTCCATGTTGCCTGTTGCGCCGCCAAATTTTCGGGCAAAGTCGTCGCCTTCTTTCATCGATAACGCCGGATAGGTCACATTGCAAATTTTTATGCTCTGAACATTGATCTGCTGATTTTTGCCAAATTGAATGTTTGATGCACCATAAAAAGGAGGATAGAAAATGGCATATTTATTCGCGTTGTTCTTCGAATCGTAGACACTGTATTGGTTGTAATACCCCTTGGTGATGGTGTCGTTTTTATTTGAATAGGCGAAACCTTCCCAACTAAAATAGTCCTGATTGTAATAGTTGGGAAAAGTGGCTATGCCCGAAGTGAAATCGCCGCTTCCGTCCGATCCGTTCCAATACGAGTTGGTGCCGAGAGTGAGGTTTTCAAAGTCGATGGTGACCAGACGGGGCAGGACGGTAATTGTTGCTTCGGCACTGTCGGTGCCAAATTTATTTTCAACGATCAGTTTCAGTGAGTATTCGCCCGATGTTTCCGGAGTAAATACAAAAACAGCATCGTTGCTTTGGGTCTTGTTGTTCACAATCCAATTGTAACTGAACACCCGATCCGACTGTATTTGAGCTTCCAGTACCAATTGGCTGCCCACATGAATGGTTGTGTCGCTAAGGGCGAACGAAGTAATTTCAGGTGCAACGCGATCGTCGTTACAGGCTGTCAGGGCTGCAAACGCGAAAATTGCCAGCCAGCTGTTTTTCAAAAATTTCATCATTATCAATAGTTTTAAAGTTACTTGAACACATTTATTCAAGAGCTTTCTGATAGAGGTTTATAAAGTATACCTGAGTATGCATCAATGCCTTTTCTCCCGAAAGCAAAAGTATTATCTCGATGGCAGGTCTTCTGACTTATCCCTTTTTATGACGCCTTCCCATTCCTGTAAAACGGAGCAGTGGCTTAAGTATTGTCATAAAAATTAACAGGATTTACAGCAGCGGGTACTGTTGCCGATTTACACGGCATTCCCTTTTAATGACGTTGAAACGAATTTTTATCACCGTCAACCAAACTGGGTGCAATGATACGGATTAAAATTTAAATGAAGGAAAATTGAAAAAGAAAATTTTCAGCTGAAAAGGATGGAGTTTTTCTGCAAGAAGCCATAGTAAGGAGTCGTGATGTTGGGTGCGATATTCGAAAATTCTTTAGATTTATTGGTCTAGAAGCTGTAAACCAAGCCAATGCTTGCATCGAATGTTTGAATGGGAATTTTATAGTCACTGCCCGAAATGAAGGTTTTGTTCGATGTTTCTGAACTTTGGGTATAAATGGAGTGGCTGTATGTGATGTTGGTGCGGAAATATTCGAGGTTTACTTTGCACTGCATGGTCTTGCTGATTTGGATACGGCAGCCGGCACAGAGGGAGAGGGGCATGGAGATGTCGTTGTTGCCATCGTTTTGAGAGATCACCAGCTGATCTTTTTTTACATCTTTGTAAACCGCATTTTGGTCGGGTATTTGGTTGATGCTGATGCCTGTAAATGCGCCTGCTTCCAGATACAGCTTATTCACAACGAGAGGGTAATGAAATTTGCACCCGATTTGGGGTGAAGCCCATTGCCAAAAACTGATGTCATATTCTGTGGTGTCGCTGGTGTTATAGTATTTTTTCAGTCCAGAGTAAAGCTGTTTGGTGTTTCCGGATTGATTGATGGACGCATTTCCAAAATGAAACCGCATCGAAAATGAAAATTGGTTGTTGATAAAGTAATCCCCGTCGACATTAAGGGTAAAGCCACTTTGGGCGTAACCTGCCTTGGCTGAATTTATATCCGCGCTTTTGAACTCACCCAACGGGAAAACTGGCCCCATGGAGATTGAGGCTTTAAATTTCTCCTGTGCACGACAAATGGTTGTCGAATAGGTTAATGTCAATATGGACACGATTATTACCAACGTTTTTTTCATGAGGGTAAAGATACAAGAACTCTTGGTAAAAAAGGAAGCCATTAACATAAATTGACATGATGAATTAAACAAAAGAATGCCGCTGATGGTATATTGTTTTTTATTAGATTTGAACAACCAACTTTTGTGTGAAAACCATCAAAAAGGTTCCCAATGGCTTTAAACTATGTCTGGATTTCTTTCTTTTTAATTGCATTTGTGATTGCAATTTTTAAGTTGATTTTTTTTCAGGATTATTCCATTTTTTCTTCGCTGGTAACTGCTATGTTCGATTCGGCCAAGACAGGTTTTGAGGTATCGCTGGGAATGACCGGTGTTTTAACTTTCTGGATGGGCATCATGCGGATCGGGGAGCAGGGAGGCATTGTTAAGGTGTTGTCAAAAGTTATAGGACCTTTCTTTCAGAAACTTTTTCCCGAATTGGGGAAGGATCATCCGGCTTACGGTTCCATCACGCTTAATGTGGCAGCCAATATGCTGAACCTCGACAATGCAGCAACACCTATGGGGTTACAGGCCATGAAGGAAATGCAGGTATCCAATCCGGTAAAAGATACAGCCAGCAATGCTCAAATCATGTTTATGGTTTTGAATGCTTCCGGGCTAACTATTATACCAGTTTCAATTCTGGTTTACAGGGCTCAGTTGGGGGCTGTAAATCCGACGGATGTTTTTATTCCTATTCTGATTGCTACGTTTTGTTCAACTCTTGCCGGGTTAATTTCTGTTGCTATTATTCAAAAAATAAATCTATTCAACCGGGTAGTACTGGGTTGGTTGGGGGGAATGGTTGCTCTCATTGGTGCGATTATCTGGTTTTTTTCCACAATGGGACAGGAGAAAGCGCAGGTTGTTTCAAATGTTACCAGTGGCGTGATCCTTACCGGAATTATCATTGGTTTTATATTGATGGCTCTGTTTAAAAAGGTGAATGTGTACGAAGCTTTTATCGACGGAGCCAAAGAAGGGTTTGGTACAGCGATCAAAATCATTCCCTATCTGATTGCCATGTTGGTGGCAATTGGAATTTTCAGGGCTTCGGGAGCGATGAATTATCTGGTTGCAGGGATAAGCTGGGTGTTTGAAAATTTGGGTGTGAATACCGATTTTGTGGAGGCTCTGCCAACGGCCTTTATGAAACCGTTGAGTGGTAGTGGCGCACGGGGGTTGATGATTGATGCCATGAAAACATTTGGGGCCGATTCGTTTATCGGTCGGTTAGCATGTACTTTTCAGGGATCATCGGACACCACGTTTTATATTTTGGCAGTCTATTTTGGTTCCATCGGTGTAAAGAAAACCCGTCATGCGTTGGTTTGTAGTTTGATTGCCGATTTTGCCGGTTTCCTTGCCGCTATTTTTGTTTCGTATCTTTTCTTTCACTGATTTTTTCCGGGCAGCACTCTTTCAGCTCTTCAAGCATCCGGTTGCCCAGCTTCGTTTTTTTCTCGATGTGCGACTTGATTTCTTTGACAAAACTATTGTCTTCGAAATTTCCCCGTACCATTTCAAAATCAGCTTGCTGAACCTTACGGTCACCATCAATTCCGAAACCGGTCATGGCACTGAGTTGGAACTCTTTTTT
>Ga0116170_10000764_pt1 | contig 33802 bp, 7 predicted proteins | sample AD_JPNHW1_MetaG_FD_89797 | JGI IMG/M metagenome (GOLD analysis project Ga0116170, IMG submission 89797) | Active sludge microbial communities of municipal wastewater-treating anaerobic digesters from Japan - AD_JPNHW1_MetaG | ecosystem: Engineered > Bioreactor > Anaerobic > Digestate | place... | reverse complement strand
TCTGCCGCGTGGACGGCAAGGAAACGCTGGACCCGCTGAACCCCGACACCGACACGGAAGCCGGGCGCAAAGTTTCGCTGCTCACCGTAGAATGACAAAGTTCCCGATACGCCATTATTTTACCCGCGGCGCGCTGCCGGCCCTGCTGGCGCTGTGCGCGGCGGCTCCCGCCGGCGCCCAGCAGGCCCTGCTCTGGCTGCCGTCGGGCGCGGCCGGCGCCGGCGAAATGATCGGCCTGCTGGAAAGCGACAAAGAGCTGAAGCTGACCGCCGCCCTGGACGAAATTCCCGGCGACCTGGAAGGCAGGATAAAGAAGCTCGAAGCCGAAGGCCGCCTCGAACTGGCGCTGAAACCGGCCGGGAACCCGCCGCTGCCGCTGCTTTACTACCCCGCGCTGGACAGCGTGAAATGGGAGGGCAAACCCTCCACCGCCTCCTTCTCGGGAACCAACCCTTATTTCCTGGGCCTGCGCTTCGGCCTGATACGCGACGCCGCCATGCGCAGGCTGAAGAAGATCCCGCCCGGCCTGGTCGCGCCGCCGGGCGGACTCGTTGAGGATTATTTCCCGCTGGCTAAAGCGATGGGCCTTAAATGGCTGGCCTGCGGCCCGCTGGCCTCCACGGCCGCCGCGGTTTTCACCGCCGAGGGCATAACCGCGGTGCCCTTTATCAGCGCCTCCACCGGCGCCCCGGCCGCCGCCGGCCGCTTCATCGTCTTCGACGAAACCTCAGCCGCCGAACCGGCGGCCCTGCGCGCGCTGCTGGCCGGGGAATTAAAGAACGCCGCGCGCGGCGCCACGCTAACCGTCACCGAAGCCCTGAAAGCCACCGTCTCCTCGGCCGCCGCTCCGGGCGAAATAACCGCGCTGGCCGCCCCGTGGGGCGCGGCCGCCGGGCCCGGAGACTATACCCGCTGGGCCGCCGCTGCGGCGCAGCGCGGCGCGCTGGCCGCCCTGGCCAGGACGCGCACGGACCTGATGCTGCATTTCAACGCCTGCCTGGGCGATTACGCGGCGGCAAAGCCCGCTTTCGACGAGTACTTCTCGGCGGAAGACGGGGGGAAGTTGCTGGCCCTGGCCTCACCAGACCCGGATCTGGCGCGAGAAGCGGAAATAGAACTGCTCGGCGCCCTGGGCAACGCCTACCGCCTGATGCGCAAGACCCCGCCCGCCTGGCTTTTTGCCCCCCTGGCCGAGGCGGATTCCGCCGCGCAGAGCGCGGAACAGCTGCAGATCACCGTCAGCACCGCCGGTTTCGAAATAAAGAACCTCGAGCGCAAGCCGGAACTGGCGGGCCTGCACCCCGGCCTGCCCAAAACCGCGGACCCGTATAAGATCTGGAAACTGGACCGGTTCAAAGTGGAAGTGCTGCCCGACGCCGTGGTCTTTAAATTTTACCCGCTCGAAACAGACAACTCAAAAAAACTGTCTTCCGGGTTCAGTCACATCGCCCTGGACCTTTACATAGATATCAACCACCGGCCGCGCGCAGGGCAGCCCAGGTTCCTGGCCGGCAGGCCGCTGCGGCCCTTCCCGGAGAACGCCTGGGAATACGCGCTGGAAATAACCCCGTACAAAGCTTCGCTTTACATGGCCACCGCCAAAGGCCCCGCCGTCACCGCCTCCGCGCGGCCGAAGGCGCAGGACGGGGCAATAACCGTAAGCGTGCCCCGCACCGCGCTTAAAGGCAACCCGCTGCTCTGGGGCTACTCCGCGCTGATGCTGGAGGACGCCGGCCCGAATAATTTCTCCATCGCGGACCATATCGCGGCCGATATCTCCAATGGTTATATCTACGCGGTCCGGCCCGGCAGCAAGTAAGACACGGAGGCTCCATGACCGACAGGGACAGCATAGTTTCATTTACCGACGCGTACCTCGACTCGAAGAACATCAAGGACCACTCGCTCAACGGCCTGCAGGCGGAAGGGCGCCCGGCCGTGAGGAAAATAGCTTTCGGGGTTTCCGCCTCGCTGGAATGCATACGCAAGGCGGCCGCCTGCGGGGCCGACATGCTCATCGTCCACCACGGGCTTCTCTGGGGGAAAAGCCAGGCTTTTAAGGGGCCGCTCAAGCGCAAGCTGGAACAGCTGTTCAGCAGCGGGATGTCGCTGTGCGCCTGGCATCTGCCGCTGGACCGCCACCCGGAGTCCGGCAATAACGCCCAGCTGCTGAAAATGCTCGGCGCGAAGAATTTAAAACCTTTCGGCACTTACGACGGTGGCAGCATCGGCGCCCGCGGGGTTTTCGCCCGGCCGCTGGATATGGGGGACATCGCCGCCGCGCTGGCCATCAAGCTGGACGCCGAGCCGCTTTGCTTCCGCTTCGGCCGCGAAAAAATACGGACCGTCGGCGCGGTCAGCGGCGGGGCGGCGGGCATGTTCGAGCAGGCCGTAGAGGCCGGGCTCGACCTCTACCTTACCGGCGACGTGTGGGAATCCACACAGGAGCTGGCCCGGGAAAGCGGGGCCAACTTCATCTCGGCGGGGCATTACAATACCGAAAAGCCCGGCGTGCTGGCCCTGGCCCGCGTGCTGGAAAAGAAATTCGGGGTAAAGACGGAATTTATAGATATCCCCAACCCGGCCTGAAAGCGCCGCCCGCGCCGCGGCGGGCCGCTCAGAAAGAATAATTATACCTGGTCAGGAAATTCAGGGTCTCGCCCTCGTTGGCCGGGTAGATCTTGTCCGTCTTGGACAGCGCCCCCGCGCCGAAAGTTATCTTCGAGCTTCTGCTCTTCATCCAGATGATCTCAAAATTAACGGACAGGTTGCCGTAGTCCGCCGGGCTCAGCGCCGAGCTGTTCTGGCCCGACGACATCGAAGCCCAGAACTGCAGCGCGAACGCCTTGGCTGGAGCGTAGGCCAGGTTCCCGTTGAACGTGGTGTTTTCAGAGCTCGAGGAATCCGCCAGGTTTTTGGTCTCCGATTTCACCACGCCGGCCGAGGCCGACAGGCGCCGGGACAGTTTGAAGGAACCGCTGAGCGAGAGCAGCGAAGTGTCGAGGTCGCTGGAGAGCCCCGTATTATCCTTAAAGGCGCTCTGCTGCACGGTGGCGTTCAAAGTGTTGGCGCCCACCGGCTGCATGATCGAAAGGCTCAGCGTGGTGGTTTTATTATCCTGCACTGAAGCCGGCTTGCCGAGGGCCGTGTTCAGCATGCCCGAAGCCGACAGCACGGTCTTGTCGAACAGCCGCGTGGTATTGGTGAGGGTGTTCTGCGTCTGGCGCGTGGTGGTTTTTCCGGGAGCTTTGTCCAGGTTGTCCACATACGTATTATAGGCCAGCGAAAAGCTGGTCCAATCGGTAACGGGAATTCCGGCCTCAGCCTCCATCGTTTCCCGGTCGGGGATAACGGAAGGGCTGGCGAAGGACATGAATTTAGCGTCCACCCGCGAATAAGCGGCCCGCGCGGAAGCGGCTTTGCCCCGCCATTTCAGCTCCTGCTTCCAGGCCGCGCCGCTGCTGGCGGCGGCGGCGTTAATGTCCGCCTTATAGGCGCTATTCTGAATATCGCCCATCAGCGAGACTTTCCCGCTGATCTTCCAATCCACCATGCCTCCGTAGACAAAGCTCTGCTGCGGCAGGATCATGGACGTCCGGGTATCCTGCGTGATGGAGAACTCGTCGTCGCGGCTGAGCACGGAATTCACGGTTATCTTAAGATCGGGCCGCGCCTGGTAGGAAACCTTGAAGCCCCCGGTATAGCGCGCCAGGCGGCCGGCCGTGGCGGCGGTAGGGTCTTCGGGCGCCACTACCCGCCCCCCCAGCAGCGTCCAGGAGAACTTGTCGCGGGCCCGCTCGAAGGCCACGCCGCGCATGCCCTGCCCGTCCATCGACAGCGGGGTAAGCGTAAGGTAAACGTCTCCAACGCTCAGCGTTCCCCACGGCGCGTAATAGTTCAGGAAGATCAGGTTCGCCGTGACCGGCCGGTGATAAGTGTGGAGGAGGTAGGCGTTGAAAAGGAAAGAGGACTGCTTCACTTTTCCCACTATGTTGGCCGAGGTTATGCCCTGGTGGCCGCCCCAGTCGTCGGGGCTGGAATTTTTATAGGTGAAGGTCACGTCCCCGCCGATCTTCAGGTCCTGCTCCGGCGGCGGTTTATATTCCCGCGCGATCACCTGGAAGCCCTTATAATCGGTCTCGAGGAGCCTTTTCCCGTCCACCACCAGGATGGCCCGGTAAAGCAGGCGGTGCCCGCTGTACAGCTCCGGCACCAGGAACGGGATCTGCACGCCGTGGGCGGCGCCTTTCAGCACGGTCTCTTCGGGCGTCAGGGGCGCGGTCTGCGTAATGAATTTTTTCTCTTCCCCCTGCAGGTCGTAAATTTCAGCCACCCAGTAATAGCTGCCCGCGGCCCAGGCGGAGACCCCGGTATTTACCACGAGGGTCTGCAGCAGTATTTCATCTCCCGCCATCACCGGGTCCGGAGCCGCCACGGTGAATTGCAGGCTGGCCGACCCGTTGGCGTACGCCGCGGCCGGAGGCAACAAGAGGTAAAGCGCGAACAGCAGGGCCTGCGGCGCAAAGGATCTCTTTAAATGCATACTATCGTTCCCATTGGATATTTTCCCAAATTTACCGGACAATTACACCTTAATATTTGAACGCGAAAGAAAACCGGTGCGCATTGCCCAGTTCGCCGTAGGGCGTCAGCGCGTAATCCAGCCGGAATTCGCCGTAGACCAGGCCCAGCCCCGCGAAAAGACCGTAAAGGCCGGCCAGGCCGGAACCCGTCCCGCCCAGCTCGCGCCCCAGCAGCGCGTCCCTGTCGGACGACGACGAGGTCTTATACCCCAGCCGCAGGCGCAGCGCCGCGGCCGGGCAATACTCCGCGCCCAGCCGCAAGGCCGTGCCGGCGTCGTTGGGCAGGTCCGCCTGCACCGCCAGTAAAGTCCCGGCGGCTAAGCGCATGGCAGCTCCCGCGCGCAGCACCAGCGGCAGCGGGAAACTCTCCTCTTCGAACCTGACTTTTGTGCCGAGGTTCGCCGCCGAAACCCCGAAAGTAAGCGGCGCCGCCTCCAGGCTGTATAAGACGCCGATGTCCGCCGCGAACGCTCCGGCGGACTTATCCTTTATCTTCTGGCCTATATACTTCACCGCGGCTCCGGCCCTGAGCCCGCCCCGGCTTATTCCATAGCCGGCCGACAGCGCGATATCGCTGGCGGTGAAATTGCCGGCCGGGTCGCCGGCGGCAGTGCGCCCCTCCAGTTCACCGGCCGAAAAATAGGTCAACGCCGCCCCCCACGGGCGCGCCAGGAAAGCCGCCTGGGAAATGCCCATGTCCTGTATATGCCAGGAATGGGAAAAAGCCGCCTGCCGCCCGGCGCCGGGATCCGCGGCGGCCCCGCGCGCCGCGGGCGCGAGGCCGGCCGGGTTATAGTAGACCGCGGCGGCGTCGTCGGCCACCGCCACGTAAGCCTCGCCCATGCCCAGAGCCCTGCCCCCGAAGCCCAGCTTAAGGAATTGCGCCGCCGAACTTTCGGCCGCGCGGGCCGGCACCGCGCACAAAGCCAGCAGCAGCCACGCCGCCGCATATTCACGTGTGTTCATAACAGGCCTTCGCGCATCGCCGGCCGCCCCGCCGCTACGGCTTCCCGCCGTCCTTCTTAAGTTTTATCTTTATTTCTTTGTCCGCTTTCCCGGCGCCGACGCGGAACTCCAGTTCTTTACCGTTCCCGGCGGCCGCCTCAAGTTTTTCCAGGATACTCCCGAGGTCCGGGGCGGTCACGCCCTCCTGCCATTTGCCGGCTTCGGAACCCCTCATCTTCGCGGGTTTCAAGGGAACGGCGGCGGGGCCGGACACCCTGCTTATTTCCCCGGCTTTCAGCGACACCTGCCCGGCCGGATTCTTCACGTCGACGTGTCCCTCGTAGACCTTCACGGTCAGGACCTCACGCTGCTCGATATCGGCCTGGGTGCCCCTGATGGCGCAGACGGCGGTAGCGGTGCGTATCTCTATGGAGACTTTCTTATGCAGCAAGCGCGTCCAGACCTGGCCGGCGGCTATACGGATATAACCGCCGCCTTTGGGGCCTGGCACGAAATCCAGCACAGTGTTCTCGTTCACACGCAATTCCGCGCCGTAGACCAGCACCAGGGAAGCTTTGCCGCCGGGCCCCGTTTTCAAAAAATCCCCCAGGCAGAGGTTATCTCCCGCTTTCAGGTCAGCCGGCTCCGCGGCCCCCGCGCGCTTCACCTTAACTTCGCCGCCGACGTACACCGCCACGGCCACCGCTTTGGGGCCGGCGCCCTGCGCCGCCGCCCCGGCGAACACCGCGCCCGCGCCGAACAGCGCCGCCGCTACAAGCCTGTGTATCATGCCTCAACCTCTCTTTTTTTATCGTCCGCCTTATTTGCTGCCCACGTCCAGGCGCTGGAATTCCACCTTGCCGTCGAGTTTGTCCACTACCTTGAAGATATACGGCACAAAACGGGTTTCCGCAGTGGTTTCCGTAATGTAATAGTCAAAGACGATCGCCTCAGCCTTGCGCCGGCGCGACAGGATCCTGACGGTATCGGCCTTGCTGCCGGTACCGGCGATTATGCCGACTACCGCCTTCTCCCTGAAATCCACTTCCGGCGCCTCGTCGTTGGAAACGGTCTTCCAGACTTTCGCCCATTCTTTGGGGCTCTGCGCGATATAGAAGGCCGGCTCTTTCGCTTTCATGCCCGCGGTATAGCCGCTCCACTCGTCCTGCTTGTCCTTATCCTGCGGCATAAGGTCGGCCAGCAGTTCCTGCTGCTCCGGCTCCAGCCCCTCCGGCTGTGTTTCTCCCGGCGCCGCCAGGCCGCGCCCGGCCGGGTTCAGTTCCACTACGGTCGCCCCCGTCAGGCTGGCCGACCCCTGCATCAGCGCCAGCATCATCTCGTTGAGTTCGCCGGGCGAACAGTTGCCGCACTCTATGGTGTCGAAAGTATAGCCTTCCAGGGCCTTGGCGGCTTCCGGCCCGAGGCGCTTAAGGACTTCTTCCCAGATCTCCTGGTAGGTCAAATTACGCTTTTGCTCCCCGCCTGAGGCGGCGGCCTCTCCGGTATTTTTCGTCACCAGTCTGGTCTTGCAGTTGTCGGGGATATATTCGTCGAAAATATCCACGCAGGCCACGGCCAGCCCCTCGCTCTGCCCGGGTGGCATATAGGCCTGGAAAAAGATCTCCCGCTGCCCTCCGGCGATCAGCGTTTCGCCTATGCTTTTCGGTGAACCGTCGGCCGGCAAACCGCTGAGATTCAGCCGGACGTTCAGCCCGGGCTCGTTGTTGCTGCCGGTATTTTTCACCACCGCCCTGAACTTTAGCGGGCTGTTAAAATCCGGCGCCTGCTCGGTCAGGTCCAGGGAGAGCATGGCCACGTTGCGGGTCTGGGAGGAAGCCTGCGACTTAAGCGAGAAATTATAGACCGAACTCTCCGCTATTTTTGCGCCGGTATAGTCCAGCCCTTCCACTTTCCAGTAATAGACCTGCCCCGGCACCAGTTTTTCCCGGTCCTGGCCGGGATCCTCAGGGTAAGTGAACATCCCGGAGGCGGCCGACCCCGTCTGCAGCGGGTCGTACAGGCCGACGCTGGCGGAGACTATTATCCTGTAGCTCGAAGCTCCGCTGCCCACCCACCTGAAAGTCAGGGGCTTATCGGCCAGCTCACGCGCGCCGAAAGGCGGATAGATCAGGTTCACGTTGGGCGAAGAAATAGAGAACGTCGTAAGCTGCCGCACCTCGGGGAAGCCCGCCAGCGCGGCCTTGCCCTCGAAAGTATAGGTCCCGGGCAGGCTGTAAAACCTGGAAATGGGCAGCGAAACCTGGCTGTTGGAATTGCCGGGCACGGCGCGGGTGGAATTGCCGTCATGGCGGAAAACGGGCCCGCCTGAAGGGTTAAAGATCGTGAACGTGAACCGTATCATGTCGCTGCTGTCGGCGGAATTGTTCACCTGCTGGTGCAGCGCGATAGTTTCCAGGTTGGTAAAAGCCGTACGCTGTTTGCCGGAACCGTCCAGGGCGGTTATCCCGCCCGCCGTCAGCGCCGCCCGGGCCGCCGGGCAGAAAACACAAACCGCAGCAGCGGCAGCCGCAAGTAAGATAAATTTTTTCATAACTCTTCCTCTTAAACTCCCGGTTTTCGCTATCGCATTATCCGTTCCAATTTCCCGCTACCGCACTATCGCGAATTTTTTCACTATCTTTTTGTATTCGCCCGTAGCTTCAACCTTTACCCGGACCGCGTACAGGTATACCCCGGAGGCCACGTTCTTCGGGATAATCCATTTTGCTTCCCACGGCCCGCTGCCCGTGCCGAAATCGGCGTCTTTAACTTCCTTTATGGCCCGGCCGGTGAGGTCGAACACCGTAACCTGTTTTAACAGCGACGGCTGGTCGCTCTCTATATGGAAAGTAACTTCATTGCGGGCCGGGTTGGGGAACGCGTAGCTCCGGCCCTCTTTCAGCAGCTCGCCCAGCGGGCTTATGCGCAGGGCTTCTCCCGGCTTAAGCTTTACCGCCAGACTCTTATACCCGCCGGCCCCGTTGGGCACCCTCAATGTGTAATCCCCGGGCAGCAGGTTGCTTATAAGGAAGCGGCCGCCCGCGCCCACAGGCGCCGCGGCCACCAGCCGCCCCCGCTGATACAATTCCACAGCGGCGGCCAGCGGCCGGGAATTGTAGCCCAGGCCGCTGACGCCCGTGCCCTGCAGCCTGTAGCCTGGCAGCTCCCCGCCTATGCTGGCCAGCTCGCAGGTCACCGACAGTTCAAAATCCACCTCGGCGTAGCCGGTGGGGATCTGGTCCGCCGCTATGGAGCTGGCAAAACCGTTGTCTATCCAGGTAGCCTGCACGCGGTATATGCCCACGTCCAGCCCGGCCAGGGTGAACGACCCGCTGCCGTCGTCCACGGTATAGGCGGCCTTTACCACGACCCCGTTATATTTTACCGCCTCGACGATAACGCCCGTGACGCCCCTTCTCGACGGCAGGCGCACGTTGCCGGAGATGGCGTCGGCGATGCTCGCGCCCGACATCGCCGTTATCAGTGCCGACGGGGCGGACCAAAGTTCCGCTTCGTCCTGCGCCCAGATCTTAAGGTAGTAGGTGACGCCCGGCGTCAGCCCCGCCAGCAGATAGCCCTGCGCGGCGCCCGGCGCCACGCTGCCGGTGGAGATCAGCACCTGCAGGGTGCTGGTGCTCAGTGCCGCCCCGGCGTCGGTGGAATAAGCCACGCCGTAGAACCCGGCCCCCAGCGCGGCGCCCGCCCCGTCGTCGCCGGCGGCGGTCCACGCCAGGGCGATGCGGCCCGGCAGGGAACCCGCGGCGCCGGAACCGGCGGTAACGGCGCCGGGAGCTACCGTATCCCTGACCGTAAAGGTAGAGGCGTAAAGCCCGGCCGGGGATTCATTGGGCGGCACCGCGTTGTCGGCGGCAGCGGCGTAGATATAGTAGGTAACGCCGTTAAAAAGATTTCCCCGCAGGGCGTCTTCCGGGTGATAGCTCCAGGCCGCGCCGCCCGCCGCTACGGTAGAAATGGGAGTACCCACCCACTCGCCGGTGAAAAAGTTCCACCACTTCAGGTCCGGCTCCCGGCGCAAAGTAAGTTTAACCGACTGTATCCCGGAGTTGGGCCCGGCGTCCTGCGCCGTGCCGGAAACCAGCGCCGGAGTTTCCACCGTGCCGCCGGCGGCCGGCGTGGAGATGAAAGCCGCGGGCGCGCTCTGGTCGAAAGTAAACGTCGCCGTGGCATAGGGGACCGAATAATTATTATCGGTATCGCTGGACCGCGCCACCGTCTCGTAAGCTACGCCCGGCGTCCAGGAGATAAGCGAAGCGTCGTAGGTCCAGGTGGTAGTGCCTGCGGCGGTCAGCCATACCCGGCCGGGATTGAAGCCGGCGCCGTCCCAGTACTTGTTGCTTGTTTTATCCTGTATGCTAAGTTCGGTGCCATTGATGGCGTAGCCCAGCACCTCCGCCGCCGTGCCGCGTATTACCGTCAGCGTGGAATGATAGACGGCGTAAGGGGCGGTTATCCTTACTTCCGGCCCGCCGGTATTCTTCAGCACCAGGAAAGCGTCGGCCAGCGTGGTTATGCCGCCGGCCATATCACGCGCGCGCACCGAAATATAATTAGTGGTCCCGCCGGCCAGCGCGCCGAAATCCACCGCCCAGGGCCCGTTATAATAAGTGGCCCCGGCCGTCAGCCCCGGCAGCGCCGTCCAGCCCAGCACATTGCCGCTGGCCGCGCCCGGCGCATTGGCGGCGCTGTATTCTACCGCCGCCAGCCCCGAAACTCCGTCGGCGAAGTTCACCTGGTAGACTGGGCCCGGATCGCTTTTGCGCCACGCTGTTTCGCCGGGCTGGTTATCGGTTATTACCGGCGCCGCCGTATCCTTAAGTATATAGAAAGCGTCGGCGAGCTCCGACATATTGCCGTTCCAGTCATAGGCGCGCACCGAAATATAATTGGTGCCCGGCGCCAGCAGCGCCCATTGCGCCGGCGTAAGGCCCCAGTCGGCGGTATAAGAGTTTGCGCCTATGCCGCTGACCGCGTCGCTCCAGCCGAAGGCGGCCGTGCCGGTGCCGCCGGGGCCGCTGGAGGCTTTTACCTGTATTTTTTCCAACCCGCTACCGCCCGAGTCGGCCACGTTCACATTGTAAACGGCGGCATTGGCGCCGCGCCAGACCGCGTCCCCGGCCTGGTCGCCGGAGATAACCGGAGAAGAACTGTCCACGCCGTAAAAGGTGCTGGTGGAACCGAGGTTTTCATAAACGGTTTCCAGCCCGGCGGCGTTGCGGGCTTTCACGCGGAAATAATAAACAGTGCTCTGGTCCAGCCCCGTGGCGGAGGCCGCCGCGCCGGTAGTCCAGCCCGGCGCTATCGCGGCCGTATTTATGAAGCCCGCGGTCGTGGAAACTTCAGCCAGGTATTCCGTAGGCTGCGGGTTGAAATTGCCGAACCACTGCAGGCCCACCGAGAAAGAGCCCACCGAAGTGAAAGACTCCGCCAGTTTTACCGGCGGCGCGGCCAGCGTCAGGGCGGCGGGCAGCACTGCGAACAGGCTGGGGGAACCGGAAGCGTTCAAAGAGACGGCGCGCAGGTAATGGGTGGTATTCGGCGCCAGGCCGCTGAAGGCGGCGGTGGAGAGGGCCGTCTCGGAAGACGCCAGCACCGTGGCGAAATTATCAGTGGAAACCTGGGCCAGGTAGCGGGTGCCCGGAGCGTTGCCGTTTTCGCCCCAGTAGGCGGTCAGAGAAACGGAACTTACCGCGGGCAGCGCCGCGGCCGCCGGGCTCACGGCGGTGGTCATCGTAGAGCCGAAAACGGCGTAGGCGCTCTCGTCGCCGAAAGCCCCTATGGCCTTGAGGCGCACGAAGTACGTGGTATTGGCCGTCAGACCGGTAATAGTATAACTCGAGGCGTAGGTGCTGGCGAAAGAGCCGGAGGTAAAGCCGGGGTCGGCGCTGAATTGCGCGGTGTAAAGCGTGCCCGACGAATTGGCTGCGCTGCTCCAGGCCACGGTGAAACTGGAGGAGAAGACGTTCGAGAAGCCTTGCAGCGGAGGCACGGCCGGCAGCGTAACGGTAGAAACCGCCGCGGACGGCTCCGTTTCAAGCCCGGCGTGATTGTAAGCCTTCACGCGGAAATAATAAGTGGTATTGCCGACCAGCCCCTCGAACGCGTCTTGCGCCGCCGTGGTGGTGAAGCTGTCCAGAACGGCGGCAAAGGACGCTTCGGTGGAAATTTCAGCCGCGTACCCGGTACCGGCGGGATTGGCGCCCGGAGACCAGGAGGCGACGACGCTGGAAACATAAACGCCGGCGGCGGACAGCGCCTGGGGGATCTCCGCCAGGGTATAAACCGCGGCGTAGGTTGAAACCGCCAGGCCGCCTTCGTTATACGCGGCCGCGTAAGCCTGGTAGGAAGTGTTGGGCGTCAGCCCCGTCTGGAACCAGGCGCCGGTTTCGCCCAGGGGCGAAACGGCCGGCGCCGAAGAGCCGAAGACATACGGGACCGCGCCCGTGCTGGAATAATAGACCGCGTAGCCCTGCTCGTTGGCGGCATTGTCGGTCCAGAGCCACTGTATGGAAGCCGAACCCAGCAGGCCGGTACGCATCAGGTCCGGCGCCTGCGCGCCGCCGCGGGCGTTGCCGCCCATGGGCGCGGGCACCCCGGCGCCGGTCCAGTGCGCGGCCCTGAGGTCGCCGGTCTCCGCCGCGCGGTATACAATATGCACGCTGCCGGAGCCGTCGAGGGCCAGCGCACTGCCGGCCCCGGCGTCGCCGTAGGAATCCACGGTGTAAGTGCTCCAGGCCACGCCGTCGAATTTAGCGTATTTCAGGGCCTTATTGGTGCGGTCGTAATAGGAAACATGCGGCCGGCCGCCGCCGTCCAGGGCTATGGCCGGCTGAGAAGAAGAGGCCACAGCGTCGATCACATCCTTCTGCCAGCCCCCGTCCAGGCGCGCGTATTTAAGAACTCCGGCCGGCGAGATATAAGCGATGTGGGGAGCCGCAGAACTGTCGAGTATCAGCGAAATATTCCTGTCGCCGTCCTTCACGGCGTCTACGGTCATAATGTTCCAGGCCGCGCCTGTCTTGCGGGCATAATACAAGGTATCGGAAGCGGCGTCGTTGTAGGCGATACGGGGCGTGCCGTCCGCCGCCAGTTCCAGCGAGGTGGAAGCGTTAGCCGCGTCCCCCACGCTGTCGACAGCCTCCATGCTCCAGGCGCTCCCGTTCCAGGCGGCGTAGCGCAGTTCGTCGCCGGAGAGCGCCGCATATGAAATATGGGGGTTGCCCAACCCGTCCACCTTGATGGAAGTGGCATAACCGTTAGCGCCGGCGCCGTCAATTGCGGCATTGGTCCACGCCGTGCCGTCATACTTGGCATAGCCCAGATTATAAATAGGATCACCTTTAAAGTAAGAGAGCCGCGGCTGCCCGGCGCCGTCCAGCGCCAGGCTGGCATGCAAGGCGCTGTTGTTGTCCGGCACGGGTGAGGAAATGGTCCACGCCCCGTCATAACGGGCGTATTTCAACTTGCTCGCGGTAAGGTCGCCGTAGCTGACATGCAGATTGCCGGCGCGGTCCGCGGCCAGCGAGGCGTGCACCCCGGCGTCCGAGGCCGCCCCGGCCACCGTCTCCAGCGCGAAAGGCGAGACGAAAGCCGCGGCGGTAGCCGACATTACGGACCATTGCCCCTTCTCGTCGGACGCCCACACCCGGAAATAAGCCGTTTTTCCGGACTCCGGGCCAAAGATCTCGGTGGAGACAACTATGCCCTGCGCTACCGGCCCGGTGTCAATTAATACCTGGGCGGCGGAGCTGCTCCACGCTACCGTCTCCGGGGCGGAGGTGCTCCACTGCACCCGGAACTGGCTGCCGGCGCTCAGGGCGCCCAAATAGCCGTTATCTCCGGGCGTAGTCCAGGCCAGCCTTATCCCGTTCGCAACGCCGGACTGGTAGGCGGCCACTCCGGTGGAGATTTCCGGCGGCGTTATGTCGGGGCTGACGGCGCTGCCGGCAGGCACGTAATTGGCGGCGCCGCTCCAGTTGCGCGCCCCGGCCCTGAAATAATAGAGGATGTCGGATTCCATGCCGGACACGGCCAAAGAAGCCGCCAGCGGGTCGTCGGTAAAGGCGGTAAAGAGCTGCCCGTCGAAAGCGGCGCTCGTCGAAGCCTGCACGCTGTAGCCTTCGCAGGCGGCGCTGGCCAGCGCCGGCGGCGACGCCGGCAGCGGCGTCCAGCTGACGGCCACACTGGACGGGAACACCCCGGCTATCGCAGCCCCTGTTACCGGGTCGGGAAGGGTCGGGGCCGCGACAGCGGCGGCGTAGTCGGGCACGCCGTTCCAGTTCAGCGCGGCGGCGCGGAAATAGTAGGTGGTATTGCTCAGCAGGTTCTCCACCGTGAGCGCCGGCGACTGCAGCCCGGAGGACGGGGAAGAAATGACAAGGCCGGTGAAATCCGGGGCCGTGGAAGCCTCTAGAAGGTAACCCTGGGAAGCTACCAGGTCCCAGGTCACGGACGCCGACGCGAGATAAACGGCCCGTACCGCTACGTTGCCGGGCGGCTCTGCCAGCGTGGCCTTGCTCAGCACGGCGGCTGGGTCGCAATAATAGGAAGTGTCCCAAAGCCCGCACACCTGCATGTACACGGTGGTGTCCGGGTTCAAGTATATACGGGTTATCAGCGCCGGGCCGGGCGCGGCTACGGCGGTAATGCCGTCGTTCAACTCCGGGTTGACCGCTACGGTAAGCCTGTACTGGGCCGCGCCGTTCTCGGAGTAAGCCACCGTCACGCTTTCCGACGAGATCGATTGGATATACGGCGAGACGGGCCAGGGCCAGCGCACCCGCCGCTGCGGGTCTATCGCTCCGCCCTGCCCGGCGTTGAACCCGGAAGGGCTGAGGATATAGACGGAAGACCCTTCGGTGAGCGCGGCGGCGTTTATATTGGTCCCCAGGTCCGCGCTGTCGAACGCCACCCCGGTAAAGGTGGAAACCAGCTGCCCGCCCAGGAAGTTTACGGCGGTAGCGCCGGCGCTGAGAGAGGCGAACGTTATGCTGGCAACTGAAAGCTCCGCCCCGCCGCCCTGCGCGGCTATGTTAAGGCCGTAAGCCCCGCCGGTTATTATATCGGAAGAGATCTTCAGCAGGCCTTTATTGCCTGCCTCGAGGTATACGCCCGCGCCCTGCGCGCCGCCGGCAAGGGTGCTGGTGGAAAGTGAAAGTCCCATGTTTATCCCGGTCAACGCCAGGCCGGCGCCGCTCGTCCAGGTGCTTACCAGCACGCTGCCGCCTATCACCGTGCCGGTCGAACCGTTCACGACGGCCGCCGTAGAGCCCTGCAGATAAGAATCCATGATCGTGTTCGTTAAAGCGCCGTTAAGGTAAAGCGCGTAGTAGCCGGCGGCGTTGCTGGTCACGGTGCTTTGCCTGATGGCGTTATAATTCGAACCGGCGCCGATAAAAACGCCGTGGCCGGACTGGTGCGAGATAAAGCTGCCTGTCACGGTATTTGAAGAAGCGCCCGAAAGATAGAGGGCCTGGAGGTTGGCCCCGTTGCTTATTATCGTGCTTCCGGCTATCTCGTTGAAATTGGAGCCGGAGTAGAAGGAGACGCCGTAGCCGGCCTGGTTCGAGATAAAGTCGGCGGTAAAAGTGTTCGACGAAGCGTTGGCTAAATTAATGGCATAGACGCCGGCGCCGCCGCTGGCAACAGTGCTCCGCCTGACGGTATTGTGATCAGCGCCGGAATCAAGGACCAGCCCGTAGCCGGCCGTATTCAGAATATAACTGTCTTCAACCGTGTTGGAGGAGGCGTTCGTGAAATAAACGGCGTGGTAGCCGGCGGACTCGCTGGTTATCGTGCTCCGGCGTATGGTGTTGGAATTCCCGTTCTCTGCGCGCAAGCCGCAGGCGAGGCGCGCCGTTATGCTGGAATCCTCCACCAGCGCCCCGCCCGACAGCAGCACGCCGGCCATAGTGATATTCCCGCCGGAATCTATCGACAGGCCGGAAAGTATCGCTCCGGTGGAAGACACCAGGATGCCGTAGCCTACCGTGTTGGTGGAAACTATGGTTATGCCCTGCACCGTCACGCTGTCGTTCAATATGCGGAAAGCGGCGGTGGACGACTCCGGCGGATTCACCACCGGCGCGGAGCTCACGAAGGAGGGGTCCGCTATTATTTTCAGCCGGTAGCCGTTGGTCTCGAACCCCTGCACCGTGACCTGCTCCGAATAGGTTTCCGTGTCGCGGATGACTATGCAGGTATCGGCGGTCAGGGCCGCCGGCACCGCGTTGAGCGCGGCCTGTATGGAGGTGTAATGGCCGCTGCCGTCCCTGGCCACGTTCAGCCCCGCGCCGCAGCCGGGGGCGAGGAGTTCCCAATCCACGTAACCCAGCGGGTCCTTCTCGTACAAAACTCCCTCTTTCCGGCCGGCGGAACGGCGCATGGTCAGCCGCGAACCCTCCTCCAGCGCAGAGCCGTCCACGTTCACGGCTATGTCCGGCGAGTAGAACACAGCCGCCGTTATGGTGGAAACTATCTGTCCGCCCAGGAAACTGATGGCCGTAGCGCCTGGAGAAAGGGCGGAGAAGGTGAGGCTGGAAACCTCCAGCGCGGCGCCCGCGGCCTGCGTGTCGACCAGCAGGCCGTATTGCCCGCCGGCCGCGCTATTGGAGGAGACGACCAGTGCGCCGGAATTCCCCCCTGCCAGGAAAACGGCCGCGCCGCCCGCGCCGCCGGACAGCGCGCTGGTGGACAGCGACAGGCCGATACTGTCGACTATCCGCAGCGCGTGGCCGTCGGCAGCCGTGGAGAACAGTTCGCTGCCGCCGATAACGGTACCTGTGGACCCCGAGATATAGGCGGCGGTGGAACTTCGCATGCATGAGTTATATACCGCGGTGCCCGAACTCCGGTCAACTACCAGGCCGAGGCCGGCGCTCGTTATTGTAGAGTAAGAGACAGTATTGAAATTCGCGCCGACGCTTATTTCCAGGCCTAAGACCGGAGCGGAAATATATGAGCGGGAGACCATGTTGTACTTCGCGGAATTTATAAAAAGACCGGAATAGCCGCCGCCTCCGGAGATAGTGGAAGACTCCACGCTGCTGCCGTCCGACCCGGATAGTATCCCCGCGCCATGGCCGGAAGCGTTGGAGATATAAGAACCGGTTACCGAGGCCGAATCCGCATTCCAGAGGAAGAGAGCGTATCTCGAGGAAGCGCTGCTGGTCATAGTGCTGTAAGACACCGCCCCACCGGCGCCTAGTATCCTTATCCCGTAAGCAGCCCCGGCGGTTATGCTCGAGTACTCCACCGCGCTGTAGCCGGCCAGTTCGATGCCGGCGTAGGCGATCAGGCCGTTGGAATTAATGTTCACGCCGGAGATGCTCGCGGCCGCCGAAGAGGACAGGATGCCGTACGTTACGGTATTTGTCGAAATTATGTCTATGCCCTGCACGGTCACGCTGTCGTTCATCAGCAGGAAAGCCGCCGTGGACAGTTCCGGCGGGTTAACTACCGGCGCGGAACCAGGCGGAAGGTCGGCCTTTATCACGAAGCGGTAGCCGTTGGTATTGAGATCCCCCACCCGCACCTGCTCGGAATAGGTCTGGGCGTCGCGCACCACCACGCAGGCGCTGGTGCTGAAAACCGCCGGGATGGCGTTCACGGCCGACTGCAGCGTTGTATAGTGGCCGCTGCCGTCTTTAGCTACATTCACGCCTATGCCGCAATCCGCGGCGAACGGGTCCCAATCCACATAATCCGACGGGTCTCTCTCCAGCAGCGCCCCCTTCTTGCCGCCGGCATCAAGCCGCATGGTTATCCTGGACCCAGCCCCAAGCCTGCTGCCATTCACATTTACCGCAATACTCTTCGCGTTGAATTCGGCGGCGGTAATGGTGGCAACGGCCACGCCATCAAGGAAATTAATGGCAGTGGCGCCGGCGCTCAATGAATTGAAGACTATGCTGGAAATGGACAGGGCAGTAGAAAGGGTCTGCGAATCGATGTTAATGCCGTATAACCCGCCGGCCACGGTATTGGACGAGAGCGTAACGGTACCGGAGCTGTACATGCCCAGGTAGAACGCCGCAGCCTGCGCGCCGCCCGAAAGGGTGCTGGAGGAAAGCGACAGGTTCCTGCTGCTGCCGGACAGCCAGAGGCCGGAGCCCGTATCCGAAACCGCCGCGAGCACGCTGTCGCCGATAATTACCCCGGTGGAGGCCGCGCCATAAACCGCGGTAGAACCCTGCACATAGCTGCTCATAACAGTGGGAGTGGAAACACTGTTAAGCAACAGACCGACGGCGCTTCCCGTGACGGTGCTGTAGCTGATGGAGTTGAACCGCGCGCCGCTCCCGCCCAGCACCGCGCCATAATAGCCGCTGAAGTTGCTGTTGCTAGCGGTATTATAAGGACCGCTGCTGTAAAAACCAGAATACCGCACATCGCTCATCAAACTAGTAACAGTACTGAATTTTACGGTATTGGAACTTGAATTGACGTCCATACTGATGCCGTTCGCCCCAACCATCACGATATCTGAAAGCGTAGTACTTGAAGCGCTAACCAAAGCAATACCGGCTGTAGCAGTAGATCCGGCGGTACCGCCGCCACCGCCAGTACCGGGCGTGCCACCATTAATCGCAACCGAAGTCTGTATGACTCTATTGTTTTGGCCCTGAATATAGATCACATATGCTGTTCCGCCATTACCGGAAGCTTTGCCGCCTCCACCTCCCCCCGCACCACCGCCGCCACCATCTATGCCGCTATTCCCGCCAGTGCTGTTATTAATCGTTATTGTGCTTTGATTGAGATTGTTGCTAACACCCTGGATATAAATCGCGTAAGCCGTCCCCCCATTTGAACTGGGATTATATCCCCCGCCGCCACCACTCAAGCCACCACCACCGCCACCACCAAAACCTCCGGCGCCATTACCGCTTGCAGTGATCTTGATATCAGAGAGCGTGTTTGAAGAGCTATTGGTTATATACACGCCATAAGCCCCGCCCCCACCTCCAGCACCGGAACCACCGCCGCCGCCAGCCAAGCCGCCGCCGCCGCCTCCATCAAAATTACTACCGCCACCATTGCCACTTGCCGTAATCCTGATACCGGAGAGCGTGTTTGAAGAGCTATTGGTTAAGTACACTCCGTAGGCACTGCCACCTGCACCGCCAGACTGGCCACCACCGCCAGCCAAGCCGCCGCCACCGCCAGCACTGCCAGAACCGACACCGACACCACCATTACCATTTGCCGTGATAGTAACCCCGGAGAATGTATTAAATGAGCTGTTTGCCAAGTAAACGGCATATGCATTTCCACCCGTTTTGGAGGAAGCACCGCCACCACCACCGCCACCACCAGCCCCACCGTATATGCCACTATTGTATCCACCGCCGCCACCGCCTCCGGGAATAATAACGTTTGTTAGAAATCTATTGCTTGCCCCCCCAAAAACGTAAACACCGTTCGCACCGCCGCCAGCAACATTGGTTGCCGGGGTATTTCCATTTCCGCCCGTAATTGTGCTTAGCGAAACCTCGCTATTACTTCCTGTTATAGCCAACACCGTCGCGGGCAATGTTGTGTTGCCGTATGGACTGGTCCCATACCCATTATTGGTAATGGAACTCAATGTCACCATATTGTCCGAACCGGTCAGCATCAGGGCGTACGGGGAATATGATACGGATATGGTGGAAGCGCTTATCGTGGTGAAGCTCGACACCCACACGCCGGCCACGGCCACGCTGCTGCCGCTGGAAACGGATACCGATTCCAGGCTGGCATACGGCGAGGACACGTAAATGCCGTAAGCCGCGCCGTAAGCCGGCTGCACGCGCAGCCCCTGCAGCGTAACGCTGCTGTTCAATATGCGGAACGCGGCCTCGGCGCCGGCCGGCGGGCTGACCACCGGCGCGGAACTGGTAAAAGCCGGACCGGCCATTATCTTTATGCGGTAAGAGTTGTTGTTGAAGTCCTGCACCGTCACCTGCTCGGAATAGGTCGGCGTGTCCTTTATCACCACGCAGACGTCGGAGCTGAGGTTGTGGTCCAGGGAATCCAGCGCGGACTGTATGGTCTGGAACGAGCCGTCGGACTGGTGCACGTCGCATTGCAGCGGGCAGCCCGCGCCGAGGCCGACGCCGCAGACCGCGCCCGGCGGGTTGGCGCGCGAAGCCTGCGCCGTATTGCCATAGGAACCCAGGTTCACCCTCAGCCCGTTTGGTAAAGTTTCATTCGCGTAGGACTCCGCCGGGTCGCCGGCGTTTATGCCGGGAGAAGTCTGCGCGTCGTAAACCCAGGCGCCGCCCTGCCAGCGCCCCTGCGCCGACCGCGGGTGAAAATCCTCTGCCCCGGCGGAGGTATCGTACCACTCGGGGTCCGACTCAGTCGAACTCTCGTCGATGCCTGTCGTATCCCTGTAAGAGGCAAAGCCCCCGTAGGCATTTCCTCCGTAACCGAACGACAGCACGCTGTTAAAACCGGCCCAGTCGTTGAAATCCGAATCCAGGCTGCCGCCCGCGCCCGCCCACAGGAAGTTCCCGACTGTGGAGGAAGCGTAGAAGATATTGTTCCTGACGCTCAGCGCGGAGTTCACAGATTCCAGCAGCGTAAGCGCGGGGGCGCCGGTGGATTTGACATCGTTGAACTTAAAGGCCAGCGGCCCCGAATTGCTAAAAGAGGCGCCAACGAATTCTCCGCTGTTGACCATCCCGGGGTTATTGATGCGGTTATGCCCGAAGTTCAGCCCCGTCACTCCCTGCCCGTAAACGCCGTAGGCCCGGTGCCCCGCGGCGTCACCCGGCGTCCGGTAATAAATGCCGTTGTTGTATACGGTGGCGCCGGACGGCAGGCCGCCCAGGTAAATGCCGTAGGTATCGTAAACCGTGGAAATCCCGGGCAGCACCGTATTGGACGTTATGAGCAGCGAGCTTCCCGCGGCCAGCGCACCGACGCGCACCGCATATCGCCCCCCGCTTATCACGTTCGTGGAAAAATTTATCGCGCCGGAATTATACGGGTCAAAATAAAGTCCCGCTCCCTGCGCGCCGCCCGTCAGCGTGCTCGACGACAAGGCCAGCCTGACGCTGCCGCCGGCTACCCACAGGGCGCTGGCCGCGGCGCCGGTGGCCGCGAGCGCGCTGCCGCCGATAACCGTATTGGAGGAATTGCTTATATACACCGCGGTGGAGCCCCGCACATACAGGCCGTCCAGCGCCGTATGCGAACTGGTCTTTACCCGTATGCCGCCGTCGCCGCCGCCGGTAACGGTGGAAAAAGCAATACTGTTATTATCCGCGCCCACGAACAGGTCCGCGCCGTAACCGTCCGCGCTGTACAGGGAGCAGCCGGTCACCGTGTTGGAATCCGAATTCTGGAAATACAGGGCCGTCTGCCCGCCGGTGATCATCGAAGAAGCCGCCCTGTTCCCGTCCGCGCCGCTGTCCAGTTTCAGCCCGTAGCCGCCGGGATTGTACACGACGGAACCGGCCACGGTATTGCCGTCGGAAGTATAGAGGAAAACGGCCGCCACGCTGCCCGCCGCGCTGGTGACGGTCGAATACGAAATAATATTGTCGTCGGACGCGTACAGGTACACCGCGTCGCTGGCCGGGGCGGAAACGCTGCTGACCGTGATCTCGTTCGAATCGGCGTTGTCCAGGTACACGGCCGGATAGCCCCCCGCCGCGCCGATGATAGTGGAAGAAGAGATGCGGTTATAAGCCGAGCCCTGGTACAGGTACGCTCCGCGGCCGGTCTCATTGTAGAAATAAGAATCCGTAACAAAACAATGAGAAGAGCCCTTAATAGTAAGCGCCCCGTTGCCGGTGTGCTTGGCCGTAACGGTGGAATAGGAGATCCAGGTCCAGCTGCTCCTGTCCAGGAAAATTCCAGGCCCGTTCGCATTCGCCATGAACAGCTGCTTAAGCGTATTGGAAGAGGAGGCTACCAGGGCCAGAGGGCTGCCGCTGGCGCCGGTTACAGTGGAATACTCTAAGGTATTGAACTCCGACAAAGTTTCTATGGTGACGCCATAGCCCGACGGGTTGCTTATGCACGAATGGGTAATAGTGTTGGAGCCGGAATTGGTTATATACAAGGCCGGCAGCGCGTGATGGCCGGCTATGGTCGAATACTCTATGCGGTTGTAGTCCGACCCCTCATGGAGATACACGACCCGCCCCCCGGCATTATCAAAATAGGACCCTGTTACGGTATTTGAATCCACCCCGGCCATGTTAAGCGCGGCCTGGACGCCGTGGGAGTTGGTCACGGTGCTGAAAGAGATCCGGCTGCTGGAACCCGCGAGGTTAAGCCCGCACGCGTCGCCCGCCGTTACGCTGGAATACTCCACCGCGCTGTAGCTGGAGAGATAAATGCCCGCCCCGCCGGAGATATACCCGTTCGAGATCACGTTCACGCTGGACAGCGTCACGAAAGCCGAAGAAGAGAAGACGCCGTAAGTCACGGTATTGGTGGAGAAGACAGTTATCCCCTCGATGGTCACGCTGTCGTTCATTACCAGGAAAGCCGCCGTGGAATACTGCGGCGCGGTGACCACCGGGGCGGAACTGCTGAAGGCCGTGTCCCTCATTATCCTGAGCAGGTGCCCGTCATTATTAAAACCCTGCACCGTCACCTGTTCGCTGTAGGTCTGCGTATCCCTTATAACTATGCAGGTATCGGCGCTCAGGGCTGAGAGGGATAATGCGTCTACCGCGGCCTGTATGGCGGAATAATTGCCGCCGCCGTCCTTCTGCACGTCCAGAATAGCGCCGCAGTTCCCGGCGAAAGTGCCGAAGGGCGCCAGGTTGTCTATGACCAGGGGCTGGCTGACCACCCAGTCCACCGCGTTATCCGTGCCGTCATTGGGGCGGATGCGCAGCCAAACGGCGGCGTCTTCCACTCCGGGCAGGTCGGCCGCACTGTCCCAGTTGAACTGGTGCGCGACGCCGCCGGGGCTCATCCCCAGCGCGATCAAAGCGTCCCCGCCGTTGCCTTTGGTACAGTCGAACCAGTTGATCTTGTCCCGGGAGTATTCCAGGCCGGAAGCGATGAAATTCAAGATATTCCCGGTGACGGAATCAGTATCTTTAAGCGTGTAATATATGGGGATAGTACCGTTGCTGAACCCGGCAGGCAAAGCGCTGAACTCGGGCAGGGGCGGGAAATTGTAGGTGAGCAACACCTTTCCGCTGGCGCCGTTGCCGCCGCTCTGTTCCGAAAAATAATTTCCCCCGGCACCGCCGCCGCCGCCGCCGGATCCGGACCCGGGGGCATTGCCGTTATTCCCGCTCACTCCGCCGTCGCCGCCTATCCCTCCTCCGGAGGGGGCGGCATCGGCGCTTGTCTTTTCCCAGGGGGTCGGCCCGCTCGTACCGGCGCCCGCCGTGCCGGCCGAGGAACCGCCGGGACCGCCGTCCGCACTTCCGCCGGCTCCGCCATTGCCGCCGGAGTATTTTGTATCGCCTACTCCCCCCGCCGCGTTCCCCCCTGCGCCGCCGGCCCCGCCGCTAAACAGGTTGGCTTCATCCCCGCCGGCTCCCCCCGTTGCCATGACCGTGCTTGCATTAATGAACCAACTCGATCCGCCATTTCCCCCGCCGGCCTGCCCGCCAAAGCCGCCGTCGCCCACCGTAACGGCATAGCTTTCCAGCGGAGTAACCGGTATATTTACTTTTTTAGAATAGGCCCCGCCGCCGCCGCCGCCGGGGGCATAGACAGATAAAAGTAAAGCCCCGCCGCCGCCCCCGCCGCCGCCCCAGACTTCGGCGGTAACCTTGGTAATACCGGCCGGCGCGGTCCAGTTCCCGCCAGCCGGGGTCGAGGTAGTTTGCGCCCGCGCGGTAGCGGCGCAGCAAAGCCCCAGCGCAAAAAGGTGCCAGGCACCTTTTCGGATCATGGGGTATAGCTCTTTTAATTCTTGCGGCTTCTTCATTCCAGAATTCTCGCGCCCATACCGAATCATATCAAAACCGTCAAAACGGCCCGCGCCACCTTTTAAACCCGCTCTATTTCCACCCGCCGTACTACTTAACTATCGCGAACTTCCTTACCGTCTTCTTGCGCTCTCCGGTGGCTTCAACTTTTACGCGCGTAACATAAATATATACGCCGGAGGCCACTTTGGAGGGGATGTTCCAGACGGCTTTCCACTCGTAAGGGGCATTTAGCGCCGGTACTACCGGCACAAAAGATGCGTCATTAAATTCCTTGATGACCCGGCCGGTAATATCCATTACCGTCACCTGCTTGACCAGGACCGGCTGTTCGCTGCCTACGTGGAAAGTGACCTTCTTGCCGGCCGGGTTGGGGTAGGCGTAAACCTGGCCTTCTTTGAGCAGCTCGCCCAGCGGGCTGAGCAGCAGCGCCTCGCCCGGCTTCAGGCGCAGGGAAAGTTCTTTGCTGCCGCCGGCGGGATTGGGCACCCTGAGCGTGTACTTGCCCGGCAGCAGGTTCCTTATATGGAAGTGCCCCGCGGCGTCCACCGGCGCCGTGGCCACCAGCCTGCCGCGCTGGTACAGTTCCACCGCGGCCGCCGCCGGCCTTGCGCCCGCGGCCTGCGCCCGGAAGCCCGCAGGCGCAAGCCTGTAGCCGGGCAGTTCCCCGCCTATGCTGGCCAGCTCATAAGTTATCGCCAGCATGAAATTCACGTTCGCATCGCCCAAAGCTATGCCGTCGGTGCCGACGGAACTTATATCTTCGTCCACGGTCCAGGTGGCCTGCACGCGGTAGCTGCCGGCGGCCAGGCCCGTCAGCACATAAGTGCCGCTGCCGTCGGCCAGCGTATACGCCGAGGCGCGCAGCGCGCCCAGCGCGTCGAAGGCCTCCACCAGCACCGCGCTCACGCCTTCGCTGGAGATCTTCATCACCTGGCCGCTGATGCGGTCCGGCACGGCCGTGGCCTGCGCGGTGGCGCCGTTCGAAAGCGCGGACCAGTTGCCCGCGTCGTCCAGCGTCCAGGCGCGCAGGTAATAGGTCTGCCCGGCCGCCAGGCCGGTCAATTCATAAGCCAGGCTCGCGCCGGGTGTCAAGGAACTGAAGCCAGTGGTCACCTGCGCCGCCGCGGTGCTGAAAACCGCGGCCGGGTCCGGGGAATACTGCACGCGCCACTCTCCGGCCAGGATCAGCCCGGCGCCGGCGTCGTCGCCGGGGGCGGTCCAGGCCAGCGCCAGCCTGCCGGGGGCGCTGCCGCTGGAAGCCGCCAGGTCGCCCACGGCGGCAGGCGGGGTGTTATCCAGGAAGACGAAGGTGGAACCGTAGAGCCCGAACTGCGCCGCATTGGCGGGCAGCGAATTATCCGCGGCGTAAAGCGCGACATAGTAGCTGGTCCGGGTCTCCAGCGAAGCTTTGAGCAGTTCGCCCGGCGCGTAAGACCAGGCCGCGGCGCCCGCCGCCGACGCGCTGGAGCCGGCCACCGTCCAGGTGCCGGCGTTAAAGTCCCACCACTTGCCGTCGCCGACGCGCTGCAGCTTGAGGGCCAGCCCGCCCACGCCGCTGACCGCGTCCGCTGCCGTGCCGGAAATTTCCGCGAGGAAATTGACCGCGGCGCCGTCGGCAGGGACCGTGGAGCCCGCCACCGGCGCAACTGTGTCGAAGGTGAAGCCGCGGGTGGAATAAACCAGGGAGTAATTCCCCGCCACGTCGCTGGAGCGCGCCACCACCTGGTAAGCCGCCCCCTCGGTCCAGGCTATGCCCGGCGCATAGGACCAGGCCGCCCCAGAAGTAGTGGCCGCCAGCCACCTGGGGGAAACCGAAATAAAAGCCGCGCCGTCCCAGTACCGCGCCGCCGCCACATCCTTGATGCTGACTTCGGTTCCCCTGACCGCCTGCGAGCGCAGGTCCGAAGTTGTACCCGTTATCGCCGCCAGGGCGGGTTTGTACGCGGAATCGGGCATGGTGACCGCTGTTTCCGGCCCGCTGACGTATTTAAGTATTTTGAACACATCCACGCCCGTCACCGCTGCGGTGGTGCCGGCCACGTCCCGGGCCCGCACCGAAATATAGTTGGTGGCGTCGTTGGCCAGCGCGGCGAAATCCACGGGCCAGTCCGCGGTATAGTAGGAAGCTCCCGGCGTGAGCCCGGCTATGGGCCGCCAGCTTACCGCCGCCGCGTCCCCCGCGCCCTGGGTGACGCTGGCGCTATACTCTACGGCCGCCAGGCCCGAGCCCGCGTCGGCGAAATCCACATTATACAGCGCGCCGTTGTCCTGCAGGAGCCAGCCGGTCTCGTCGGCCTGCAGGTCCGTTATCACAGGGGCCACCGTATCCTTGCGGATATAGAAAGCGTTGGCGGCCACGACAGAGTTATTATTGCCGTCGATGGCTTTCACCGAAATATAGCTGGTGCCGGCCGGCAGCAGTTCCCACTGCGCGGCCAGCAGCGCCCAGTCGGCCGTATAGGAATTGGAATTTATCCCGGTAACTACGGGAGACCAATCCGGAGAATATACCCCTGACCCGTCGCTGGCCGTGGAAGCCCGGATCTCAAAAGAGGAAAGGAAAGCCCAGCCCGTGTCGGCGAAATCCACGTCGTAAAGCCCGGTGTTGGCGTTGCGCCAGGTATTGTCGCCGGCCTGGATGAAAGGGATGGTAGGGTTATTGTGGTCCAGCGTCGGGTCGATGCGCGTAGTGGTGGAGCCCAGCGCGGTCCAGGCGGTGGCGGCCCCGGCGGCGTTGAGCGCGCGCACCCTGGCATAATAGGTGTAATTATGGGAAAGCGTGTCCATAACAGCGGAAGAGTTGAGCGTTACGGACGAAACCGCCGTCAGCGTATGCGCGGCGTCGCTGGACAGCTGCGCCTCGTACCAAGTGCCCGGGGGATTATCTTTGGGCTGCCAGCTTACGTTCACCGAGGAAACCCATACATTAAGGAAAGGCGCGCTGGACGGCTGCGCCGCGTAAGTATAGGAGGAAACGGTGATCGCGCCCAAGCGCTCCGCGCCGGCGTTATTGCGCGCGCCCACCCTGAACTCGTACAAGGTGTTGGGCGTCAGCCCGCCCAGGTCCAGGCTGCCGGCCGTAAGCCAAGGCGTAGGGCTGGCGCTGAAAGCGCCGCCGGTTACGGAAAGCTTGTACTCCGTGCCGCTGACGCTGGACAACCAGACGCTCTGCTTTGCAGCGCCGCCGCTTTCGCCGCCCAGCGCCAGCAGGCGGCCGCCGCGCTCCAGCAGCGCGTGGGACTGCAGCGCTTCGGGCAAAGGCTCAACCGCCGTCCAGGCGCCCAGGGAACCGTCGGCGGAAACCGTGGACAGGTACACGGCTTTGCGCGCGCCGGAACCGTTATTCCCGCCCGCGGCGAAGATCGCGCCCGGCGCCGCGGCCAGGCCGTGGCCGAACAAGCCAGACGGCAGAGCGGGGCCGGCCGTCCAGACGCCCAGCGAGCCGGCGGCATTGACCGGAGCGGTCCAGACCTCGGCCCTGGGCAGAGCGCCGTCGGTGCCGCCGGCCGCGCACAGGCGCGCGCCCGCAGCCGAAACGGAGACAGCCGCGGCGTGGGTGTAGCGGGCCCCGGGCAGGCCTATAGCCGGCGTCCAGCCGGTGAGCGTGCCGTCGTTATTAACGCCGGCATACCAGACGCCGTCGCTGGCGCCGCTGCCGAAGCCGCCCAGTACATAAATAAAGTCGCCATAAGCCGCTACGGCGTGGGCGTAAACGGCGTTCTGCAGCGGCGTTTCGGACACCCATTCGCCCAGGGCGCCGGAAGAACTTATGGGCGCGCTCCAGACGGTATTGCGCGGGGCGGTGCCGTCGTAGCCGCCCAGCGCGTAGAGCCGCCCTTTGAGCGCCGCCATGGCGTGGCCGTAGCGCACCGCCGGCAGGGAACGCGTCTGCTGCCAGTCGCCGGGCTGGCCCAGCGTATCCACCGGGGCGTACCAGACATCGGCCTTAAAGGCGGAGCCGTCTTCGGTGCCGCCGGAAATGAACAGGCGGTCGCCCGCCGCCGCGGCCGCGTGCCCGGAGCGCGCCACCGGCAGGTTTGGCAGACCGGACCAGCCGTAATTGCCGACCGCGCCGGGGTTCTGCGAAGCTTCCCAGCGCAGCCCGGCGTTGTTGGGGCCCAGCGTGAACGCCGTAACCCAGCCAGGCAGGGCCGCCAGCGTCATTGCCTCGTCGTAAACGTAAGCGCTGTTCTGGCCGGAGGCCGCGGACACCGCGCGCAGGCGCAGGTAATAAGTCGTATTGGACAGCAGGCCCGGCAAAGAGAAACCGTAGCCCTCGGTTGCGGAAGAAACCAGCGCTCCGGTGAAATCCTGGGCCGTAGAGAGGCTGCACTGGTAGACAGTGCCCGCGCCATTGCCGTTTGAGGTGAAAGACAGCGCGGCGCTGGAGGCCCATAGCGTATAGCCGGTAAGCACCGGCGGCACGGGCAGGGTGATAGTAGTTCCCAGCTGCAGGGGCGCGGAGACCGTTGCGTTATTGCCTATGGCCGCCGCCGTGAAGACATAAGTGGTGTTGGGGGTAAGCCCCGTGAACACAAAAGCGTAAGGCTCAGGCTGGGCCGGCGCGGCAATGGTGGAAACAATCACCGGTGTCTCGTCCTCGGAAACCCCCTTCACCTGGTAAAGCGTGCCCGGGGCGTTGCCGTTGGACAGCCATTCCACGGTGATGGTCATGCTGGAAACCTGCGTGAACACGGTGCCCGAGCCCGGCTGTATGGCGTAAGTTGAACTGGAACCGGCGGCCGCATAATTAACGGCTCCCGCCCAGTTCAGCGACCCCCCCCTGAAATAATACGTGGTGTTGGGCGCCAGCCCGGGGAGATCGAGCGCCGCCAACCCGGCATCGGGGGTCGCCGACGAAAGTACAGTGCCGTCGAAACCCGCAAAAGTTGAAGCCTGCACGATATAGCCCAGCGAATCCACCGGGGCCCAGGTTATGGTCACTGAAGAAATATACGCGGCGGAAACGGCAGCGGCGGGGGCCTCCGCCAGCGTCACTTCGACATCGGAATTGGAAGCCGCCGACCAGTTATCGGCCTTGTCGCGGGCCCAGATACGGAAGTAATAAGTGGTGTTGGGTCCCAGCGCGGGCGCTTCGATAATTTGCGCCTGGCCGGCGCTCACGCCCGAAGCTGTAATATACACATGGGTGCTGCCGGCCACCGCCGAGGTGCTCCAGGCCACGGTATAGGAAGCGTACTGCACGGCGTAGCCGGCCAAGCCGCCGGGGGTGTCCGCGGGGGCGGCAAAGCCCAGGCTCGCGGAATGCGTGGTCAGCGCCAGAGCCGCCAGGTCGTTTACGGCGGCGGGCGGCACAGTGTCTTTGAGCACCACAAAAGTGTCCGTCCAGGTATTAGTGTTGACCGGCACGGCATAGTCCCAGGCCCTTACGGTCACATAATTGGTGCCGTTCTGCAGCAGCGTCCAGGAGGACTCGTCTATCATAAAATTAACGGGGGTGGAGGCGGCGTTCCAATGGGACCCGAGATCGGTCCAGGGGACCAGTTGCGTCCCGTCCTGATCGGAGGAACTCCAGACGGCGTATTGTATGCCGTCTATCCGGCTCAGCCCGTCGGCGACATCCAGTCTGTTGAACGCGCCGGGCGCGTTCTGCCAGACGGTATCGTCCACGCTTTCGCTGATGAACGGCGGCGTGGTATCCTTGAACACTATAAAGGCGTTGTTCAACCCGGCCGAATTCCCGGACCCGTCGTAAGCCTTCAGATGGATATAGTTGGTGCCGTCGCGCAGCAGTTCCCAGGCTTCCGTAGTAAGGCTCCAGCCGGCCGGGTAGGAATTCCCGCTCAGGCCGCTGGCGATGTCCGTCCATTCAGCCGTAACTTCGCCGGTCTGGTCGGGGCCGGTAGTGGCTTTCACCTGGAAACGGCTCAGGCCGGAACCGCCGGTATCGGCGAAGGACACGTTATAGCCCATGAGGTTCTCGCTGTACCAGGCGTAATCGGTGCTTTCCGCGGAGCCGTCTATGGTAGGATCCTCGGCTTCGGCCAGCGTTTTGGTGCTGCCGGCGGCAGTATAGTTCGGCGCGCCGGCCCAGTTAAGCGTTCCGACGCGGAAATAATACGTCACATTCGAAACCAGGCCCGGCACCAGAACAGCGGTGCGCGCCGCGTCGGGCGTGGCCGAAGAGATCACGGCGCCGGTGAACCCGGGAACGCTGGACGCGTCCACCCTGTAGCCCTCGCAGGTGGCTTCGGCGGGCGTAGCCGGCAGCGCGTTCCACGTAACTGTTACGCTGGTGCTGTAAACGCCGCCGATATCCGTTACGGTCGCGGCGTTGGCCAGGGTGGAAGTTGAGCCCAGCTCCAGCCAATCGCTATAAACTTTCGCGGTATTCCTGGCTTTGGCCCGGTAGTAATACGTCGTATTGGGCGTCAGCCCGGTAGGGGTGTAGGAGAAGACCGTCCCCCCGCCGCCGGCGACAGAAGAAGTGAATTCAGCATCCAGCGCAGCCTCCAAGCTATAATAAGCCGCCAGCGTATTGAACCCCCCGGCGGCCGTGCCGGAAGACCAGCTCACGGTCATGCTGGTGGTCAGCACTTCGGAGAACAGGGGACGGCCGTCCTGGGGCGGCGAAACTACGGCCAGGGTATACGTGGAGATCTCCGGCGATTCCCCGGTTTCCTTGCCCACCTGGTTGCGCGCCATGGCCTTGAAGGAATAAAGGGTGTTGGGGACAAGGTTGCTGAAAGTCATCAAAGGGGTATGCGGCCAGGCGCCATAAGTACCGCCTATGGCCTGGCTGACGCCTGAATCACCCAGGTCCAGGTTGGGGAAGCCCAGCGGGGAACTGGCTTCAGTGGTAATGGCCGTGCTGGAAACGGAAAGCAGCAGAACCTCGTCGGGGGCGGGCATATCGGTGAGCGTGGAACCGATCACATAATAGCCGGTATACACTCCGCTGTAACTTACGGCGGCCACGCGGGCGTAGTAAGTGGTATTGGACAGTTCGCCCGACACCGTCTGGGGAGAGCTGTAATACGGGTAGCCCACCAAGTCCGGCTGGGTATGATCTTCGTGCGTGGATAGCTGCAGCTCGTAAGCGGTGCCGACGGAGTTACCGTTGGGCGACCAGTGAACGGTGAAGATCCCGGCCCCGACATTGGTGAAAGCCTCGGCCGCCGCGCCGGGGATTATGGCCTGCGTTACCGTGGAACCCAGCACCAGCCAGGAATAGTCCGTCATGCCGCCCGTGTTATAAACCTGCGCGCGGAAATGATAGGTGGTGTTGGAGAACAGGTCCTGGACGGGGAAGCCCAGTTCCGCGGTAACGGAAGAAACGACCGCCGGCAGGAAATCGGGGGAGGTAGAGGCCTGTATCCTGTAGCTGGCGCCGGGCCCGTTGAAACCGCCGGCGGCCGTGCCGGAGGACCAGTTCACGGTAATGCTGGAAGGATAGACGTCAATAAATACCGGCCCGGTGGACGCGGCCACGGCCGCCAGCGTATAGGTGGAAACGTCCGCGGAATCGCCCGTGTCGCTGCCAGCCTGGTTGCGAGCCCTGGCCTTGAAAACATACTCCGTATTGGGTGTAAGCCCCGTAAAACGCCGCGCGGCGCCGGATACGTATTCCGCGTTCTCGTCGCCGCTGCCGCCATCGCCGCCCACGGCGTACAGCTTGCCGCCCAGCGCCGCGGCCGCCAGGTTGTACCGGCCCGCGCCCATACCGGCCCTTGCCGTCCAGGTATTGGCTGAAACGTCATATTCTTCATTCACCAGCATGGCCGCCCCTAACCCTGTGTATTCAAAGCCGCCTACTGCGTATAATTTGCCGCCCATCGCCCCGACCGCCAGGCCATACCGGGAAGTGGGCATCGCGGCTTTGGTCGTCCAAGCCCCCCCCGGCGCGGCAGCCGGGTCATATTCCTCGTTGTCGGCCAGGGACCAGCCCCCGGCAAAACCACCCACGGCGTACAGTTTGCCGCCGATCACGCCGACCGCCAGTGCGTTGCGGGCCACGGTCATGGGCGTTTTAGTTTCCCAGCTGTCGGTAACCGGATCGTACGCCTCGTTCACGGTCAGGTTGCTGCCGCCGTTGCCGCCCACCGCGTACAATTTGCCGTTTATCACCCCCGCCGCCAGGGCCTGCCGCCCGGTAGGCATCTCCGCCTTTGTCGTCCACTCGCCGGTCTCGGGGTCATACTCCTCGTTGGTGCGCAGGTTGTCGGCGCCGTCCGAAGTGCCGCCCACCGCGTACAGCCTGCCGCCTATAACCCCGGCCGCCAGGGCCTGCCGCGGCGTGTGCATCGCCACCTTCGTCTCCCAGGTATCGGTCACGGGGTCGTACGCTTCGACATTGCCCAGCCTTTCTCCGCCGAAATAGCCGCCCACCGCGTACAGCCGGCCGCCCAGCACTGCCGCCGCCAGCATGCTGCGCGGATCGTTCATCGGCGTCTTAGCGGTCCAGTAATTGCCGGTAGAGCCCCAGAAATCGTAAGTGCCGGTGGTTATGGCCACGCCGGAAACGCCGCGCTCCAGGCCGGTGAAAGCGTGCCCGGCCGCGTAAGCCGAGGCGGTTATGGTGTTGGTGGCGACCTCGTCGAAATATACGCCGGTGGGCGCCTCTATGCCGGTAACGGCGGCAACGCCCGCCAGGCGGTAATAAGTCGCCTGGTCCCACAGCGCGCCTACACGCAGATAATAGGTGGTGTTGTAAAGCAGCGCGGTGAGGTCCAGCTTCAACAGGCCGGGGTAGACGGTAGCCGTGGATACCTCCGGGCCGGAAAGATCGGGGCTGGTGGAAGCCTTTACCGCGTAACCGGCCGCGCCCTTTTCCTTATACACTATGGAAACGGCGTTCCCTGAACCGGCTGTATGCGAATCGTATTCCCCCCACGGCCACTGCACATGGCCCCCGGGGTCCCTGGCCATGGCCTGGTGCGCGCCCTGCCCCGACGGGTTCAGGATGTAAACGCTGGAACCGTCCGCCAGCTCCGAGGCGTTTATGTTCACCGCAAGTTCCGCGCCGCCGAACGCCACCCCGTTGAAAGTGGAAACCACCAGCCCGCCCAGGAAGTTAAAGGCGGTCGCGCCCTGGGCAAGGCCCTGGAAAGTCACGCTGGTCACGGACAGCGCCGCCCCCTCGCCCTGCGCGGCGATGTTAAAGCCGTATTGCCCGCCGCCCACTGTATTGGAAGAAAAGCTGACAGCGCCGTAATTGCCTTCGGCGAGGTGTATACCGGAGCCCTGCGGGCCGCCAGTTACGGCGCTGGTAGCAAGGAAAAGGTTCATGCTGCCGCCGCTCAATGTCAGGCCGGTGCCGCCGGGAACGGCGCCGGCCAGCACGCTGCCGCCTATGGCGGTGTCGGTGGAACCGTCCACCAGGGCCGCAATGCCGCCGCGCAGATAAGAATCCATTACCGTATTGGAAGAAACGGCGGAAAGCTGCAGACCGACCCCGCCGGCCGGGGCGGTAACCGTGCTCCGGCTTATAAGGTTGCGGTCCGAGCCGAAAGACAACGCCAGGGCCGCACCCGCGGAATTGTCGATATGGCTGTCAACTACCGTATTCGAAGACGAGAGGGAGAACTGCAGCGCCGCATAATTCCCGCTGCCGGAGGCTATGACGCTGTGATCGATGGTGTTTTTGCCGGAAGCATCGAGTAAAACGCCGTACCCGGCCGGGTTGAAAACGAAACTTGCGGCCACGGTATTGGAGGAAACGTGGTTAAATTTCAACGCCGGCAACCCCTCGGCGGAGCTGGTAACGGTGCTTTGCCTGATGGTATTGTTGTTGGAGTTATTGTAAAAATGCACGCCGTAATCCGCCAGGTTGGACAGGTAGCTGCCGGTCACCGTGTTCGACGAAGAATTGCTAAGATACAGCGCATTGTAGCCGTTGAAGCTGCTGGTCACGCTGCTCTGGCTGACGGTATTGCCGCAGCCCTGCAGCCACAAGCCGTCGGCCCCCTGCACCGTAATGGTGGAACCGGACAGCGCGCTCCAGCTTGAAAGCACAATGCCGGCGGCGTCTATCTTCCCGCCGGAAACCACGTTGACGCCTGACAAATTTATATCGGCGGAAGACGCCAGGATGCCGTAGGCCACCGTATTCGTGGAAACGACGTCTATCCCCTGCACCGTTACGCTGTCGTTGAACAGCCGGAAGCCGGCGACGGCGCCGGCAGGCGGGTTCACCACCGGCGCAGAACTGGCATAGGCGGGGTCGCCCATTATCATAAGACGGAAGCCGGCGTTGCTAAAGCCCTGCACCGTCACCTGCTCGCTATAGGTGGCCGTGTCTCGTATGACCACGCAGGTATTGGTAGTAAGCACAACGGGCAGGGTGTTTATCGCCGTTTGTATGGAGGTGAAATTGGCGCTGCCGTCCCGGGCGAC
>Ga0116170_10000759_pt1 | contig 33912 bp, 27 predicted proteins | sample AD_JPNHW1_MetaG_FD_89797 | JGI IMG/M metagenome (GOLD analysis project Ga0116170, IMG submission 89797) | Active sludge microbial communities of municipal wastewater-treating anaerobic digesters from Japan - AD_JPNHW1_MetaG | ecosystem: Engineered > Bioreactor > Anaerobic > Digestate | place... | reverse complement strand
CGGCGTTACAAGACAAAACTAGGTTTCGAACCCGCAGAACTTCAGCTCCTTCAGAATGTTTTTTCTGGGATTGAGCTTTGCCTCATCCAGTCTCAGGATCTGGAAGACGCGGAAATGATCATGGATATGATCGACAGCTTTACTTCAGACTACATCAAGTTTGAGCTGCAATACATCCTGGTCAAGCTCTACGCTTCACGTGACCAATGGGAGGATCTGATCTCTGAAGCCGATAGCATTCGCTCAGCAATGCCTTCCATGTACACTTCAGATATTGAGCTTCTCGTGGTTGAATCCCTTATCAGGCTGAATCGATACACTGAGGCTGACAGTCTTTTGACCATTTCTTATGCTGTTGACCAGAATCCTAAAACACTATTGAAATGGGCTGAACTCGATGAACTCAATAGAGACTATTCCGATGCTCTCGACAAGTATCAGAAGCTCTACGCCCGGACTCCCGATCCCCAACTCTGGCTTAAAATGCTGCAATGCTCCGCACAGCTTGATTTCTCCGGCTTCCGCGAACTTTGGAACATAAACAACCAAACCCAATATGAACTTCCGGATGCAGATCTGATTTATCTGCAATATCTCTTGAGAATCACTGACTACGAGTCTGCAAGGCGTTTTGCCGAAGCAATGCTATTGAAGAACTTCAATCCTGCAATCCATTCTCAGTGCTACCTCGTCCTGGCGAAGATCCAGTACGATCTGGCTCAATACACGGATTGTATTAGCTCTCTGCAAAGAATCAAGCTTGTATTTCGGGATTATCCTGATGTGATCCGGGAAGCCAACTACTTCCTGATCAAGTCCATGTACCAAAGCGGTCTCAAGTACGAAGCCCAGTCTCTCTACAATGATCTGCTTCCGGAGCTGACTGCTGATATGATAAACGATCTTACGGAGATGATGAGTGAGTAAGTTCTTCACTTGGGGATTCCTGCTCCTTGCCTTTTTCGTGACAGAACTACCATCTCAGGTATACCAATTGCCGGATGTAAACGTGAAGGTCGAATCCCCGATCAAAGCCTATATCTATAAAAAACCACTCAGCTATGATCCTGATAGTTTGCGCCAGGAACACTTCCCGGTGTTTCTTCCCGTTGTCAAACCAGAGATTACCTACGCCAGTATCTTGCCCTATTACCCTCCCGTTCGCTATCATGCGAACCTAAATCTTTCTTCACGGGCAAACCTCCTGGCAGACTTCAACTACTATCCCGGGTTAAAGAATCTGAAGAGTGTAGGCGCAAGTTTTGATTGGTACACCAGGAAATCAGATTGCCATTCCAGTCTTATTGATCTTTCCGCAATTTCTCAATTTGGTCAAAACAGAGTTGCTTTCCAGATCGATCTTGCGGATAACTCACGCAAATCGTTCAGTCAAAGCACCAACAGATTTAATGTGACTCATTCAATAGATAGCCTTCAGATCAAGACGATAACCATCAAACATCCTAAAACCTCACTGAACTTACTCAGCTTTTCTGAATCAGATCCTGGTTTCGATCATGACTCAAGCACTATCGGTTTGGATCATTCCAGCCGTATCGTATTCAGTGAAAGACTCATTGCTCTGCACTTCGTGACCGATCGAAAGGCAACAGCTCTCGATCTTGACTATGTACTGCCAGGGAAAATATCTCTATTTGACAATGTAACCTTGGGCATGATCACAGATTTTTCCCACTTTCTACCCGCTTTCTCAGCTCACTATTGTACTTCACCAGGAACTAACAGCACTATAAGTCTATCTCTGTCTCCCTATTGTGAAAGCGTCCCCCCCCTGCCTTTAGATTGTTTGCACCGCTGGACTGAACTTAGTGAAGCTCACAGGATAACCCTTATTCCCTGGAATCTTAACGCCAATGTTATGTATCGTCTCAAGCAGCGTTTTTTTGATGCTCCTCCAGAGATTAAGCTATCATTCTCTTCAATCCAGGCTGTTAACTATCCGATCCTGTCACCCGGTACAAGCCTTTCAGTTCCTAAAACCAGCTACCAGGATATCTTCAGGAACGATCTAATAGCCTCTGCCAAAGCTAAATACCAGGGAATTGAGTTCGAGCAGTCTCTCTCATTAAGCCTTCAGTATCTGACAGATATGTCCTGGCACCGTAAGCCTTATGAAGCTTTGTTCAACCTGAGTACCACTGCCAGCAAGAGCATCGGTAAATTGGATCTGGGCCTCTGCTTTGAGCAGGATTACAATCGTGTTGATCACAACTATCGTCATCTACCGGAATCGATCGATCTTTCGCTCAAAGCATCATATCAAATCTGCAGCTATTGGCAGCTAAACGCATCGCTCTTGAATCTTTTCAATACCGATAACACCTTGTATAATTCTCTGCCGTCCCAAAGACGTGAGCTTTGGATCGGTTTCCGGTTTCTGGGAGTATAGGACTTTTCAACGATGAAATATGCAACTGTAATGCTAATAACTATCTCTCACAATGCAATTTGTATATAAACTCATATAAATAAACGTAAAAGGAGTCAGTATGGAAAAACTGATGCTATTAGGTGATGAAGCCTTAGCCCAAGGCGCACTCGACGCTGGGATCTCCGGCTTCTATGCCTATCCAGGTACTCCCTCGACCGAGATCGTGGAGTATGTCCAACGGAGCAAACAGGCTGCCCAGATGAACGTTCACAGAACCTGGAGTTCAAACGAGAAGACCGCCGTTGAATCTGCCATAGGCATGTCCTTTGCCGGAAAACGCACCATGGTCACTATGAAGCATGTCGGTCTGAATGTCGCGGCAGATCCGTTTATGAACAGTGCCTTGACCGGCGCGAATGGCGGTATCATCATTACCGTTGCGGATGATCCTTCAATGCACTCATCCCAGAATGAACAGGATTCCCGCTTCTACGGGAAGTTCGCCATGATCCCGATTCTTGAGCCTTCCAATCAACAGGAATGCTACGACATGGCTTTCTATGGTTTTGAGCTGTCTGAGAAGTACCATGTACCTGTCCTCCTGCGCCTGACCACTCGTCTTTCCCATTCCCGCTCGGGTGTCACAAGACGCGAAGTCCTGCCTCAGAAACAAATGAGGAAGCCTGATGACATCTTCCAGTTTATGCTCCTTCCAGCTATCGCGAGAAAGAAGTATAAACACCATATCGAGCTTCAAAAAGACTTTCTGGCAGAGTCGATCGTTTCTCCCTTCAACGAGTTCAACTTCGAGGGAACAGACTATTCCCGTGGAATTATCACCACCGGACTGGCTTACAACTATCTCCGTGAAGTCTTTGCCGGAAAGCCTATCCCCCATCCGATCCTGAAAGTCTGTCAGTATCCGGTTCCCGAAGAAATAGTCAGCAATCTCTACGATAGATGCGATTCACTCCTGATCCTCGAAGAAGGAATGCCCCTGCTGGAAGATAGCATTAGAGGATTCGCCCTGGGTACCAAGAAACCTATCCACGGACGGCTCGATGGAACAATCCCTCGTGATGGCGAATTGAATCCTAACAAGATCGCCGTGGCTTTGGGTCTTCCTGACACCTATGGCAAGGATATTCCTGAGATCGTAAGTCAGAGACCGCCCGCGCTCTGCGTTGGCTGCCCCCACTCCGATTCCTTTCTGGCTCTGAATGAGGCAATTGCCGAATACGGAAGAGGGCATGTCTTCAGTGACATCGGTTGCTACACACTGGGATTCATGCCTCCCTACAATGCGATCAATGCCTGTGTTGATATGGGCGCGTCGATAACTATGGCAAAAGGAGCCGCAGACGCAGGTTTGTTCCCTTCCATAGCCGTGATCGGAGATTCAACCTTCTCGCACAGTGGTCTGACCGGACTGCTGGATTGCGTGTTTGACAAGACCAATGTTGTCATCGTTATTCTCGACAACGCTACCACCGGCATGACCGGCGGTCAGGAATATACCGGAGCTGGTAAGCTCGAAGCCATCTGCGAAGGTATCGGCGTCGAAAAAGAGCATATCCGCGTCTTTGTTCCTCTCAAGAAGAACTTCGACGAGATGGTACGTATCTACAAGGAGGAGATCGCCTACAACGGCATCTCCGTGATCATCCCTCGCAGAGAATGTCTCCAGACTCTCAAGCGCAAGAATAAAATGGAGGTGCAGTCATGAAGAAGGATATAATTCTCGCAGGTGTCGGCGGACAGGGGATCCTGACTATCGCGACCATTCTTGGCGATGCCGCTCTCAAACGTGGCTGGCAACTCAAACAAGCAGAAGTACACGGCATGAGCCAGCGTGGTGGTGATGTCCAATCCCATCTGAGACTCTCGGACGAGCCTATCTGGTCAGATCTGATAACCTTAGGAAAAGCCGACATGATCCTCTCTGTTGAACCCATGGAAGCCTTGCGTTACCTACCCTATCTCGCTCCTGATGGCTGGATAATAACCAACAAAACGCCGTTCGTGAACATCCCGAATTACCCAGAGATCGAAGCTGTCTATCGTCAGATCGAATCTATACCCAATCACCTTCTGATCGATGCCGACGAACTTGCCAAGGAAGTGAAGGCAAACCGTGCCATGAATATCGTGACACTCGGCGCAGCCATCAAACACCTGGGATTCAGTGCCGAAGAGATCGAAGCATCAATTCGTTCGATCTTCGAACGTAAGGGAGAAGTGATCGTCGAATCGAACATCCGTGCGCTCCGCGCCGGAATCGACTTCAAGAAGTAGTCAAGATCTGATCTGAGTTACATTTCAGATCATAATATTACGAAGGGGAGATCGTTAAACCCGCCCTCCCCTTCTTTTTCGTCTGTTATCACATTTCCTTATCCCCACCTTCTACCAGACCCTATCCTCACCGTATGCCTCCCGTACGGTGACCGTATGATATCCGTACGAACGTACAGCCTTAATATGGGGAGGATAGGATGATGTTTCGGTTGGAATAAAATTCAGGAAAAGGAAAGAACTGAGGGAGACGGGATGCTAAAAGCTATATTCCATACGCCATTGCCAGTTGCCCAATGCCGTCCCGGGTATGTTCATTCTGGCTTCCGCTCCGAGACCAAGCACATCTTGCATCGGGATAATGACCATTCGACAAGGCGATTGTCTGGCGATCTTAATGATGATAGAGTGGATATTGCGTTCGTTAACTTCTTCGCCCTCAGCCAATATCATGTTATCATTGATGTACTGCATCAGGTTTATATAGCTATCATCTTCAGGTTCAAGATCATTGAACCATTCCACAGTCGTTTTATTATCATGCGTGGCTGTGTAGAGGATGCGGTCTTCTGGATATTCTCTAACTTTCGGGACTGATTCTTCGAAGCAGAACTGCAGGACTATCATCCCGGGTATAGAAATGTTGTCCCGATAGGCGCAGACTTCCTGATTCAATACTCCAAGATCTTCAGCTATGAATTTCTGATGTGGGTATTTCTCGGTAAGGACTCGGAAGAAATCATCCGGACGTGCTTTGAGCCAATGTCCGTTTACCGCGGTTAGCGAGCCTTCCGGGACGCTCCAGTAATTCACGTAGCCGATGAAGTGATCGAGTCTGAGCAGGTCAAGGTAAGAAAAAGCGTGCTCATACCTTTTCATGATCAAATCGAATCCTCTTTCAGCGAGTTTGTCCCAATTGTAGATCGGGTTTCCCCAAAGCTGGCCATCTTTCGCGAAGGCATCTGGCGGAACACCGGCAAGGCTTAGCCTCTTCCCCTTGTTGTTCAGATCAAACAGATCCTGATTCGCCCAGACGTCCGCGCTTTCATAAGCAAGGTAGAGAGGTATATCGCCGATCAGGGTGATTCCCGAGTTTCTCAGATGTTTGTGGAATCTGTGGATCTGATCTTCTACGATTGCTTGTTGCGCCGTGAAGGACAGCATTTTTGTGCTGTACTGCTCCCAAAGTGAATCGAAAAGCGAGTCTGAATAACGACGATGCTCCTCTTCCCAGTTAATCCAGGCACTGTCTTCATAGAGGAGAGAGAGGATCAGAAAAGCGAGATATGGTTTCAGATACCAGGATCTTTGAGAGATATATTCGCTGAGATCATGCGTTCTCAGATATGCCCTCGTCGCTGTTGCCCAGAGCTTGTCTTTGGTTCTATAAACACTGTCAAATTGGACATTCTGGCTTCGGGGGAGTTTGGCTTCCTGGAGATCTTCGAGAGAAACCAAGCCATCCTGATAGAGGAGTTCGGGGCTTACCAGATAGGGGTTGAAGGCATATGCAGAGAGAGGGTTATATGGGGAGTTCCCATAGCCACAATGAGTAAAAGGCAGGGTTTGCCAGTATTTGTAATCATTGAGAGTGAGGTATTCGCAAAAGTCATAAGCCGAAGGACCGAAATCCCCGATCCCATAGTCGCCCGGGAGTGAGCTGATGTGCAGAAGGATGCCCAGTTCCTGATTCATGAATTCAATATCTTCGTCAAAGAGAGAATCAGGATCAGGCTTCCATCCAGGCCGGCTGATTTGAGCTGATGATCAGCCACAAGCAGAAGTTCGAATGCTTTGCGGATGGAGGGAAGTTTATAGGCAGCGGCAAAGCCGAGATATTCGCGCTTTTGTGAAGGGAAGAGCTCCTGAAGATGCGTGCTGATGATCTCAGCATCGGATATATGCCGGGATTTGAGAAGATTGATCTTCCAGATCGTCAGAAAGAACTTACGCAGCTGAAAGAGAATCTGGAGCGGCTCCCAGTCATTATCTATCATCTTTTGCAGCATAGAGAGAGATTGATTCTGATTTCGTTTCCCCAGGGCACGCTGAAAGTCGATGACAGTTCCGGTTCGCGTCGTTCCCAAACTACGGAAAATATCGGCTTCGGTTATACCTTTTTGTTCACCAGCCATAAGAATAACTTTCTGAAGTTCATTATACGCATAGCTGTAGTCAAGCTCTATTCTGCTGGTGAATTCTTCTATAGCTTTGGGTGACATGGTCTTGCCGATGGTTTTCAGCTCAGCTTCGAGCCATTCCTTCATCTGGTTCATGAACTTGGGTTTTTCGACTTGGATAAGATTAGTAGTCTCTTTGATCTTTTTCCAGGCACCTAGCTTGCCGTCTATCTTTTCGGCGGTGATCAGGAGAGTCTGCTCTTCCGCGGGATTCTGAAGATACCCGGCTAGATATTCAAGTTCTTTTTTTCCGAGATCCTCAGCGTTCCTGATCATGATCAGCTTGGTGGTTGAAAATAGGGATATACTGTCGAGTATGTCGTTAAGCATAGACAACTTGGTTTCGTTGCCGTAGAGGGTCACAAGCTCTGCTTTGGCTTTGATGACCAGTTCATTGCGGATCCTTGAGGCAATCTTATCCATCCAGAAGCTGTCATTCCCCACGATCAGATATGATTCTCCTAAGCCTATCTTAGCTTTATTGAAATCACTTACCGAGAAGGATTTTGGCATACTATAAGACCGAGATGAGAATAACGATCAATCCTACCGCCCAACAGTAGAAAGCAAAGTATTTCAGCTTGTTCTGACGGATCAGATTCATCAGTAAGGCTATCACGGCATAACCGGCGATTGCGGAAGCGATGAAACCCACAAAGTAGCTGAAAATCATGTGCTTGTCCAGTGCTTTGATGTCTTTGAACACGGAAAGATTAGCCGCAATGATCGCAGGAATGCTGAGTAGGAATGAATAGTGAGCGGCATCCTTGCGCTTTACTCCGCACATAAGCGAAACCGCTATTGTTGTACCGGAACGGGAAATACCGGGGATGATAGCGATCCCTTGACCCAAGCCAATGATCACGCTGCGGATGAAACCCATGGAGAAAGCCGGAATAGGAGTGGATTTGATATAGTCTGAAATAAAAAGCAAAACGCCGGTAATAAGCAGCATAAAGGCTACGAACATCGGCTTGGCATTGGTAAAGAGGGAATCAAGCGTATCTTTGAAGATCAGGTAGATGATACCTGTTACTAGGGTGGAAATGATAAGATAAACAATCAGAAGCCGGTTGTGCCGGTGTTTCTGTTGGTTGACCTGGGGTTTCCAGACCATCAGAGCCTGGATCATATCCCAAAGAGTGGAACGGAAATAGATCATAACTGCAACGAGAGTTCCAAGGTGGACAAACACGTCAAAGCTGCCACCGGTGCTTTCTGAGACTTTCAGATAGTACTCCGCAAGTTTGAGGTGTCCAGAACTGCTGACCGGAAGAAACTCGGTTAATCCCTGAAGGATGCCTAAAAAAAGAGCTTTGAAGAATCCCATATATGTCCTTAGATGATCCCTGGTAGCTGTTTATTACTTAAACGAGACAAGGGAACGATCGTAAAGCCTGCCTGGTGGAGCTTGTCAATCAATTTCTCCAGATATGCCAGCTTTGCTTCATTATGACAATGTGTTATGGCTATCACGTAGTTGTTGTGTTCTGCTAGACTCAGTATTCTCTCATACTTCTCGTTAAGGGTTTTATCCGAGACATTAGGCGAATCAAGAAAGATCTGGTTCTGATAGGCTTTTACGTGTGATTTCTGAGCCACCTGGTAGGCTACGGAGACGCTTGATGTCCTACTGTCCAGGAAGTACATATTATGTTTCTGTAGCACATTCATCACCGCTACCATCACTTCCGGTTCCGTGGTTGCCAAGCTACCCATGTGGTTGTTAACTCCCTTACACTGTGGAAGTTGTTTGATAAATCTCTCTACCCTGCGTTCTATTTCCTGAGGTGACAGCTGAACCAGGATAGCATCCTTCCCGGGGTCTTGAGAAGGATAGTCAAGAGGCTCCATGGGAATATGTACCAGGGTTTCCATGCCCAGAGCGTGAGCGCGGTTCATGGTAAACTCACTATACTTCATATCAGGTAGTATGGATATGGTCAACCCCTTATCCGCATTCAAGAACCCTTCTAAAAGGTTTCCTGAGATCATCCCGAAATCATCTATTACGATGGCAATAGCCTTCCCTTGTGCCACGACAGGGTAATAGCTCGGATCGTAGAAGATATCTACCTTATAGGTTTTATCGATCCCTGCCTTAGTGAATTGAAGAGATTGTCGCGAGCTGGTTTCCTTGCCTTTTTCCAGAATACCGCCCACCTTCTCGACTTCTCCTTTGATGATCATATTGGAAAAGACCAGGTCAAGGTTACTGCGGTTCAGAGGTAGCTTGTAGCGTACTTCTTTCCCTTCTGTAGTTCTCTTGACAGCTTCGTCCGGTACATCCAGCAATCTTGCCGCTCTCTGAATGGCAGTATCAAGCTCAGAATCAACTTTCGCGGAAGGCTGTACTTTCACAGTATCTTCCTGATTAGCTTTACCCTTTCTGGAGGTTTCTGCTTCTTGAGGAGACTTAACCTTAGTTTTGAAGATATCACCTGGTGTCTTAACGATAAAGTAGATGAGCGCTACACAGATAACACCGAGCAGCACGTAGATCCAGACCGGATCATTACTTTGCTTTTTACGTGAACGAGTATTTTTAGTTCTCTTGCGTTGCATTCTTGACCTTTATCTTGATTGGATGAAGTTTATGTATCATCTTGGAAGTTAACGCTATTATAGGATAGAAGAACAAGTTAGAGAGCACAAAGGATGAGAAGATCATGAATACGTCATAGGCGAGATCTATCGAAGTATCAACTCGTATCAGCTCGAACCTAAGGGTGATACCAACCAACTTACCGGCCATGTCCAGAACCGGCGATAGCACGAACTTGATCAGCATTACGTAGATCAATGCTGAAGCCAGGACTGCCATTATGATCGTTCCCGTGAAGATAAGAGTCTCTTTTATGTTCTTGCGAGCGAAGCATATAACCTGATTTATCGCTCTTGGATAGCTCATCCCTTTGTCTCTGTATGGTTTTGACCAGACACTTTGGATGTAGTAAAAGAAGATCAGAGCAATAGCTATATACTGAAAGAAGTGCGAGTATATTCGTTTGATCGGCAATTCGATCTGATAGAAATAGCTTAAGAAAGTCTTCACAACAAAGACGACCATAGCGATCAAAAGAACCGTCAGAAGTCCCTTATGCAGTTCAAGAATGAACCTGATAAAGTCCTGCCTGTTACGTTGAATAGAGTTGTTCGGATTCATGAACCCATGATACTTGATCAGCAGGAACCCCAGGAACGCGACAACAAGAAGAAACAACGTCAAGGGCAAGAGATGTAATTGCCTGGATAGCAGCTCATACATCCAGAAAAGAAAGCTAAAGCTGTCCAACCAGTAGAAGATCGCGGAGGGGAACAAAAACACCTGAATCCCATTCCACTCACCAAACAAAACCTGCCGTGACACTGAGACAATTTTCTTCATACTTGACCGTCATTTCCCAAAAAGATTTAATAACCTGTTCAAGCTATTAACCTTCAACATTCTGTCAACCACAAATCTCCCGGAATGCGTGTAATCTATTGATCACTTCCGCTTTACCCAGAATAAAGAATATGCTTGGAATATCAGGGCCATGGAGTTTACCCACCAGAGCAAGCCTCAATGGCGAATAGAAATCCTTTCCTTTGATTCCAAGAGTGGATATCGCCTGCTTGACCAGAATGTTGATCTCATCATCAGTTTCAGGATAAGCAGTATCCAGCTGTCTTAGAAAATAGTCAGTGACAGCCAGAGACTTATCTGCGTCGAGAGATGCAATATCTTCCTGAGTTGGCTTGGCCTGATCGAGAAACATCCTGCAATAGTCAACGAATTCCGGCAGCAAGGTGACTCTGTCTCTGGCGACAGCGATCATTCTGAGTGTCTGTTCGGTGGTTTCAAGAGTGTATCCAGCCTCATGGAAATAGGGTTTTGCATATTCCATGATCGTTTCCAAAGGCAAGGAACGGATATATTGCCCATTCATCCAATCCAGCTTGGTCAGGTCAAAGATCGCTCCGGACTTGCTCACCCTCTTGAGACTGAATTCCCGGCAAAGCTCTTCCAGGCTGTAGATCTCGCGGTCATCATCGGAGTGCCAACCCAGTAAGGCGATGAAGTTTATGATCGTTTCCTTGAGATAACCTTTTTCCAGATAGCTTTCTACGGACACATCATTCATCCTCTTGCTGAGCTTACTGCGGTCAGGATTCAATATTAGAGGGAGATGTACCCAGGCGGGTATATCCCAACCCAGGCATTCATAAAGCCAGATATGCTTTGGGGTGCTGGAGAGCCATTCCTCTCCACGAATGACATGAGATATCTTCATCAGATGGTCATCGACCACTGCTGCCAGATGATATGTCGGGAATCCATCGGATTTGATCAGAACCTGGTCGTCTGATTGAGAGGATTCCATCTCGACATGTCCTCGGATCTCATCCTCAAAAGCAAAGGTTCGTTTATCTGGCATCTTAAGGCGCAAGACATGTTTATCTCCGCGAGCCAGCCGTTTCCTGATCTCTTCTTCCGACAAAGACAGGCAACGCCTGTCATATTTGGCGAACTCCCCATGTTGGGTCTGCTCTTCCCGCATCTGAGTAAGTGTTTCTGAACTGCAAAAACAATGATAGGCATCTCCTTGCCGCAGAAGTTGATCAGCGTATCTATGATAATGCTCCAACCGTTCAGACTGGGTATAGGGACCGTATTCCCCACCTAACCCCGGACCTTCATCGATACTGATGCCGATCGTCTTAAGAGAAGCGATCAGTTTCTCGGCAGCGTCAGGAACAAGCCTGTTCTGATCAGTATCCTCTATTCTAAGGATCATGGTTCCGCCTTGAGAGCGGGCAAAGAGATAATCATAGAGAGCAGTTCTGAGTCCCCCGATATGCAGGTATCCTGTAGGACTGGGTGCAAAGCGTACACGAATAGCTGTGTTTGTCATTTATTCCTCGATAGTGCTGTTGATCAGATCGTATGTCTCGTCCAATAGGCTCTGATGAACCAACCGGTAATGCGGTTGGTAAACGCTTTTATATATGTCAGAATGACTTGGGATCAGTTCTTGGCTGATCATATCCGAGATTCTCTTGGTATCAGATTCTGTGAGAGGTAGTCTGGTTTTTATCAATGGGATAACTTGCGACCAAACGAGTTCAATGTCTTTTGAACTATATGGTTCGCTAAGCCTGGATCCGTTTATGATCCTGACGAATTCGTCGATTGCTTCCTCTTGCTTTCTCCCATCCAGATCGGACAACCAGCATAAGCTTATCCTCTGATATCCGATTCCCGTACCGATATCATACGAGAAGGGTACGGGAAGCATACGGGCAGCGTTCAGTTCAGCAAAGAGTGCCTTCTTGATCAGGGAATGGGAATGTGGCATATGAGATGGTCCGGTAATTGCCTGATATATAAGTTTATACAGATCATCGAGCTGTGCCAGAGGATAGGAACAAAGCTCCATATCCAGTATCCGGGAAAGTTGCTCTTTAGTGAAGGAAGGTTTAAAGATCGCCATAAACCAGTTCACCATTCTTTATGGTCGCGACAACTTTAGGCTGATCGCTGTAAGTCCCTTGATCCAGAGGTTTATCCAGAATAGTAAGGTCTGCCTGGTAACCTTTCTTGATATGCCCCTTGGTCGTTTCTTCATGTGAAAGCCGGGCAGCATTGATCGTATAAGCCGCTATCGCCTCAGCGAATGTTATCCTCTCAAGCGGGTTATGGTGTTCAACCGCTGAGTAGATACCATTTAGCGCGTCAAGTTCTGTTATATACCAATCTGAACCGAAACAGAGATTGATATTCATGTCTATAGCGTGGCGAAATCTATTCATCTCGCGGCTACGAGATGCGCCCAATACACTCTCGTAGAATCCCTCTTCCCCACCCCAATAGCGGTCGAAAGCGGGTTGCATGACGGCTTGAGCTCCCGACTCAGCGATCTTATCTAGGAGATCCAGAGGAGTAAGTTCCATGTGGATAAGCTCATGTCGAAGGTCTTTGGGGTCAGTCTGCGCAAGTTTCAAATATACATCATTGATCTGCCTGATCGCGCGGTCTCCAATGCAGTGCACTGCGACCTGGAGATCATGCTTATGAGCCTCTGTGATAAAAGAATCCCAGAAGTCGTTGCTCTTGTAGAGAACCCCATTCTTGTCGGTGTGGAGATAGTTTTGGGAGATAGCCGCGGTATAGGAACCAAACGATCCATCCGCAAGAATGCATCCGCCGATACGTGTCGCGCCTAGCTCCAGAGCAGCCTCAATATCGAAGCACTGTGGATAGATGTTGTAATCGATCGGGAATCTTCTCAAATTGTCCCGGATCAGGCGATAGTGCGTTAAACTCCGGTTCGCGTCACCGATCATAGTGTGGATTGATGTGAATCCACCCGCAAGTGCGATCTGAGAAGCTTTATCATAAGCTTTCAAGATCTCCTGTTCACTAAGGTTTCCATGTAGATAATGGACTACTCTATCGTTCTCGTCTCCTCGGAAGATATAGTCTCTAGGTACCTTGAGAAACTCGCAAAGATTACCGTTCACGACGCAGCTATGACCGTCTATCCGTCTCACAATTAAAGGTCGTGAAGGGGCAACGGCATCCAATTCATGGGTCAGCGGAAATCTATGCTCTTCTATCTGATTCTCATCGAACCGCCAACAGAAAAGAGTGTCAGAGCCGGGGTGTTTATCTATGTGAGCAGAAAGCAGTTCCTGAATCTCCGCAATGCTCCTGCAAGCTCCCAGATCGACTCCACCTGAGTAAAGCCCGCCTTCAAAACTATGAGTGTGGGTGTCGATAAATCCCGGGTAGATCGCCTTTTGTTTCATATCTATCTGCATGACGTCATTTGGTTGTGTGTCACTTTTTTGGAGGATGTTCTCGATCAGGCTGTTTCTCAGATAGATCGAAGTAACAGAATCTGTGAGTTTACCGTCGATATAGAATTTACCGTTAGTTAGCAGCAGATCACTCTTCACAGTTTAGCCTCCTGATCATGTCATAAAAGAGATTGATGGGAAAGCCCATGACGTTGAAATAGCATCCTCGTATAGACTCAATGAACTGAGACCCATATCCTTGGATCCCGTAAGAGCCGGCTTTATCGTTAGGCTCTTTTGTCTTGATGTATGATTCGATCTCTTTGTCCGTAAGAGTTTTGAATCTAACCTGAGTCCGCTGGTAATCCTTGATGATGTTGTTTTTCCACAAGATACAGATGCCTGTATAGACAGCGTGGGTCTTACCTGATAGCAGATTCAGATGTGTTTCGATCTCATTGCTGTCCATGGGCTTACCCAGAATCTTGCCGTCCACGAACACAAGGGTATCCGATCCGATGATCATTGTATCGTTGTCGAATAGATCCTTGATCGCAGTGGCTTTGTTCTCCGCGTGAGTCATCACTTGCTTGTATGGAGGCGTATCAAGCATGGGTTCCTCGATCCTGGCAGGTACGATCAGCGGTTTTAAACCGATCATTTCCAGCAATTGCTTCCTTCGAGGAGATTGTGAAGCCAAGACTATGCGATTATTCTTCAATATATTATGTATCATAATGTTATCCTATAAGACACGCTGCGTTGTGGGGTTTTGCCGTCAATAAAAAAAACGTGGGCGAAAAAAGTACTTGCCTGAAAGTCCTATATCTGTTTTCCTTGCACGTAGAAAAAACAAAAAATATCCAGGAGGATTACAATGGAACGCGTGCATAACTTTAACGCAGGACCTGCCGTGCTACCCGAAGAAGTTTTACGGGAAGCGCAGGCTGATTTCTTCAACTACAAAGGCATGGGACTTTCCGTCATGGAAATGAGCCATCGTAGCAAGGAATATCAAGCGATCATCGATGAAGCTAATGCTTCGGTCAAAAGGATATACAACCTTGGTGATGACTATGAAGTCCTGTTCCTGCAAGGTGGAGCTAGCCTTCAGTTCCTTATGGTTCCGATGAACTTTGCCTTTGATGGTAAGGTGGCAAACTATATCAATACAGGCGCATGGTCAAAGAAAGCCATTTCTGAAGCCAAGAAGATCGGTAAGCAAGTACATGTTGCTGCTAGTTCAGAAGACAGAAACTTTGCTTATATTCCCCGGACATGGACTTTGTCTGACGATCCATCGTACCTTCATATCACTACTAATAACACTATCTTCGGTACAGAGTGGCATTCGGATCCGGATGTTCCCAAGGATGTTCCTCTTATCGCAGATATGTCTTCGAACTTCATGAGCAAACCGATCGACGTACAGAAATACTCTCTGATCTATGCCGGAGCCCAGAAGAATGTCGGTCCTTCGGGCGTCGTGGTCGTTATCATGAAGAAAGAACTTCTTCAAAAAGCCAACACGGGTCTTCCGTCCATGCTCGACTATCAGATCCATGCCAAGAATGGTTCGATGTATAACACACCTTCAACCTTTGGTATCTATATGATAGGTCTTGTGCTTCATTGGATCGAAGCTTACGGCGGGCTCGAGAAGATTCAGATCAACAATCAGGTCAAAGCAGCTTATATCTATGACGCAATAGATGCTTCTGCCGGATTCTACAAAGGTACCGTGGACAAAGCAGATCGCTCCCTGATGAATGTTACCTTCAGACTTCCCAGCGAAGAATTGGAAGCTCTGTTCATCTCTGAAGCCAAGAAACAAGACATGATCGGACTCAAGGGACATCGTGACGTTGGAGGATGCCGTGCCAGCACATATAATTCACTTCCCTTGCCTGCTGCTCACGCGCTTGCTGAGTTCATGAAGGAATTCCAGAAACAACACGGTTAATTACCGTTATACATCTGAAAGACTTACAATAAGGAAAGCTCGGGATCATCCTGAGCTTTCCACTTTGATAAAGGAGAGACATGTCGATTCTTAGCTTGATCAACCGTGGTGGTGGTCTGATGTGGGTCTTGTTGCTCATATCGGTAGTGGTTATTGCAATAGTTATTGAGAAGTACAGGTATCTTTCCAAGGTTCGGAAACTCAATCAGAAGCTTGCTAATGCTCTCAAACAACAGGATAAACTGGACAATATCAAATCAGTACTGAGAATTTACAAGGGCGAAAGCCCCCTGAGCGTTATACTCTCCAAGCTTTACCTGGAAGATTCAAGAGACATATATCTCGTTAAGGAGAGTATGGAAACTGCCGCAGGATTGGAGATGCACAAACTTGAGAAGGGTATGGGATGGCTCAGCACCTTTTCCGCGATAGCTCCCTTGATCGGCTTTCTTGGTACAGTTCTGGGGATGGTCAAGGTATTCATGAACATCTCAGGCTCCACCCAAAGCGCGATTGACATCAGCACTCTTGCAGGTGGTATATGGGTTGCTTTGCTGACCACCGTAGGCGGTCTAGTAGTTGGTATTCCGACTCTGATCTTCTACAATGATCTTGTTGGTAATCTTGAGAATATTGCCCACGAGATGGAAAGCCAGGCAGTGACTCACCTAAAACGCTTTCAATCATTGACATGAAGATCTCTACATCCAAAAAGACCATTACTTCTCCAGCCTTGATCTCGATGACTGACGTGATCTTTCTGTTGCTGATATTTCTCTTGATCTCCTCCAACTTCACGTCCCAGACTGGTTTACCTGTCAAACTTCCCGGTTCTTCGACCGCCACCAGGCAGACAAACCAAGTTATAAATCTGGTCTATCCCGGCGGGGACAAGATATTGATCGACGGAAAAAGCGTCAAACTTGAGGATCTTGGGGAAAACCTGAAGACCCTCTTCAAGAACAAGACTCAGATCGTTAAGCTTGCCACGGACAAAAAGACCCAGATCCAAGACGTCATTGATATCATGGACGTAATACGTATGTCCGGTTTTGAGCGGATCTTCGTTGCCACGGATATCAAGAAAAGATAGATATGATTCCCATCAAGGTTAAGGTCCTAAAATCACCTGCCGCACTTTCGATACTAATTCATTTGGTCATACTCCTGATCTTTGCCTTGATCATTATTCGTCCCGATGTATCTTTGAACTGGCATGAATTCGAATGGGCTCAGAATTTTACAGATATCCTGCCCAAAGTATCAATCCCACAGGTGACCGAGAGTGTGACTGAAGGTGCGCCACAAGGTAGTGAAACTACCATAGCCCAACCAACAAAGAATCAAGGAAATGCTCAGACACCCCAGCAGGCAGTCTCTACCACTCCACAGGCCAGAGTATTAGAACTCCCCACTTTTTCCGACGGAGATCAAGCCGCTGTCGTTGAAAAGCCTGCCGTAATCCCAGGAAAAAGAGGCAAGGTTCCAAGACCCAGTCAAGCTGGTCCCGGAACTGCATCAGGAAATGGGTATAGTTTTAGCGGAGATGGAGGCATAGCCATCAAAAACCTCGTACTTCCGGATCTGAAGGTTTCAGATTACGGTGAAGTCAAGCTGGAATTCAGCGTTCGTAACGATATGACTGTCGAACCTACCACCATTCGCGTTGCTAAAAGCGGAACTCAACCTCAGAATCAATCTGCTATCAAAGCACTCAAACAATGCACTTTCACTTTAACCGGGATGTTCAACCCCGACAAAAGACATTCCATCCTCTTCAGATTCCTCCCGGCGGAAAGATGATGCAAGGTTTTACCGACAGTCTTTCTATTCCCAAGATCATGGGTATCTTAAACGTTACTCCCGATTCTTTCTCTGACGGAGGTAAGTTTCATGATCCTATATCCGCGATAAACCATGCGGAAAGTCTGATATCGCAAGGAGCAGACATTCTGGATATTGGCGCGGAATCAACTCGCCCGGGTTCAGAGACGCTCGATCCAGAAACCGAGATCGCAAGACTTGAGCCTGTATTATCCGGAATTAGAACTCATTATAAAGATATACCTATTTCTATCGATACCCGAAAATCCATCGTGGTGAAAATGTGCCTCCCCTATGGGATCCAGTATGTGAATGATATCTCGGCTCTGAGACATGATCCTGATCTTGCGGGATTGTTAGGTGATAACCCCAGTCTCAGGATCGTTCTGATGCACATGCAGGGCGAACCCGGTTCTATGCAGGATCAGCCAGCCTATAAGGATGTTTTGCAAGAAGTAATCACTTTCTTCGAAGAGAGAATATCTTTCTGCCGCAGAAACGGAATTGAAGACTCACAGATACTTCTTGATCCCGGCATTGGGTTCGGCAAGAATCTTGAGCACAATATCCTTCTTCTGCGTAGCTTGAGAACCCTTTCCCAGCTTGGTTTCCCGATCGTACTAGGCGCAAGCCGCAAGCGTTTTATCAATGAGATCTACTCCAGTCCTCCAAGCGGACGTCTTCCCGGAACGCTTGCCGCATCACTGTCCGGTTTACTGCAAGGCACAGCGATCATACGTGTGCACGATGTGGCTGAGCACAAACAATTCTTCGATGTCATTTCCCGAATTCTTCCAGAGGACTTATGGACTTTCTGATCCCTTCATTTGCTGATGTGATCGATATACTGATCATAGCTTTCCTGATCTATCAAGCGTTGCTGATCGTCCGCAAATCCGGTTCACATCAGATCCTCTGGGGTTTGCTGCTGATCTTCGTCTTCTATTTTCTTGCCATGGTTCTGAATCTGAGGATGCTGACAACTGTACTGAACACTGTGAGGAACTATTGGATCCTCGCCCTAGTGATCCTATTCCAGCCGGAACTGAGGTCATTTCTATCTAGGCTAAATATCTCCAGAAATATCGGCATGACTTTCCATAGAAAGGAAGCCGGCTCTCAGTACACTCCTTTGATCGACGCCATCTCATCGATGTCATTCAGGAAGATCGGCGCCTTGATCGTCATTGAAAACAAACGTAACCTGAACGAATACATCCATGGCGGAGAACTATTGGACGCATCTGTCTCGACTAGGTTGATCCTGACCATATTCAACACCAGATCTGTTCTGCACGACGGTGCTATCATCATTCGCGGAGATAGGATCATGGCGGCAAAAGTCGTACTTCCTCTGTCCAAGAAAGCAGAGTATGTCAGCCGCTATGGAACCAGGCATCTTGCAGGGATAGGCATTTCTGAGCTTACCGATGCCCTCGTGATCATTGTTTCCGAACAGACAGGTCAGATCTCAGTCGCGAGTGGAGGAAAGCTGCAAACCGGTATTGCTTTTGAAGAACTCGTACAGATCATTTCTGATGCTTCCAGATAAACGTCCTCTGCTCATCGGGATCACAGGCAACATAGGTAGCGGTAAATCATCAGTTTCGAAGCAGATACAAGCCGAAGGATATAGGGTTGTCAACGCGGATGAATGTGCCCATCAAGTTCTCTACTCAGATGATCTTGTAGCTTCACTTCAGAAACGATGGGGTTCCGGTATTTTCCGTGATGGTGAAATTGACCGTCAATCTCTTGCCAAGATCGTCTTTTCTTCGAAAGCAGATCTGGAATATCTCAATTCTATGATCCATCCACTGGTACTCAAAGCCTTTGATCATATAGTATCGATCTCCACCGATGATTACCTTTTCTTCGAAGTTCCTCTCCTCTTTGAAGCAAACCTGGAGAGATGCTTTGACTTCATTGTTCTCGTAACCAGCCCATTGGATCAGCGGATCAAAAGGGTACAGGAGCGAGATCACGCCGATGACGAGTCAACTTTGGCACGTATGGCGAACCAGATTGATGACATTGACAAACTCAACAAAGTCGATCTTTTGATTAACAATGACTCAACGTTCGATGCTCTGCAAAAGACTGTCAGGATATTCCTTGGCGATCTAAAGAACATACAGCATAGAACCATTATCAACTTTTTCACTGATCAGCAGTAAGTCTCTAACGAGAAGATAGTACACACTCACTGAGGAAATGACTCCATTCCATTTCTTCAGATACAGAGAAGCGCTTGACAGCCACTTATGACTATCTTGTACCATCACAGAATTATGATCTTACCCTTATCGAATGATAATCGTATTCCGTACGGATATCATACGGGAGGCATACGGTGGGCGTACGGGAAGGATACCGCATAACTAAAGCCATAACACGCGAGATTGAGATGGGATGTCTTGATATTCATCAGAAAAGTGCTTGTTTTCGATCATGTTTTGGTTATCATGTTAGTAACTATGCACTTAAGAGGTTAACAATGATACATGAGGTAGTCAACAACAAACTGGACGGATTTTCCAATAATAAACTGCTGGTCTTGGATTTCTATGCGGACTGGTGTAATCCCTGCCAGGCACTAGCACCGGTTTTGGATAAGATCGCGAACGATAATCAGGATATCACATTCCTACGGATAAATGTCGATAACAACCAGGATCTATCAGATAAATACAACATTCTCAGCATTCCTACGCTTATCTTGATCAATGATGGTAGAGTGATAGAAACTTCGATCGGAGTTATCTCAGAGAACGTTCTGCAAAACAAATTGGATCTGATGAAACAAGCTTAAATTGAGTTAATATTCTCTTTGTGTAAGTGACCTTGGAAATCTATGGGTCTATAGGTTAACTTCGACCCAGACCCCCAGCCTGAAGATCCTTGTCCCGTCGTCGAGTCTTTTATCCGATGTGAGCTCCCAGGCGCTGGTTATACCGCCTTTGATATTCTGGTCAAATTGGTACGTTGCCCCGGGCGTTATGGCGATCCTGCTGGTGTTTCTGTCAACCTGTGTCGCTTCTCTGCCGATCGTCTCATCGAAGTTCTTTTCGAATAATAGGGTCAGAGATGAGCTGAGTTCGTTCTTGATATGTATCTTCTTACCGGAGAAGGGTATCTTGAACCCTTTACCGGCTCTGAAGGAGTAGGACACCGTTCCGTTCATCGACTGCGAATTATTTGTCTTGATAATGTCATAGTTGTCCATTGCGGTGATATTTTTAGTACGGCTGAGAGAATAGCTGAGATTAACACTCAGGGACTTCGCAAAGTTGCCGGAGAAGCCTAACAACGGGCTCAAAGCGGTAGTAAAAGTTTCCTGGGAAGGTTCGAGCCAGTCAAGGTCACCATTCTGACGGACAGTATATTGGAATCCGGTGTTTAGTCTGCTTCCGGAAAGCCACTTTGACACCCCGATATATCTTTCAAAATCGACCAGAGAAACTGTAATATCAGGGAAAGTTGTGGAGATAGATTGATTACTGGCGTTGGATTGTCTGCGATTCATGGTATAAGAGTAATTTATCGTGCTATCGACATTGCGGGAAACTGCCAGACCCGAAGAAAGCGTCAGTGTGTTATCATTGGTCGTGGCGTCGAGGAAGTCTGGCGCGACCGAATGCGGGAGACCGATCTGGAATGCGAAAGGCGGGCGGACATCTTTCTCAGTGTAAGTCATGTTGTAAGTGTTTTGGAATGAGGCATTAATGTTTTTAAACTTGGATAGATAATTTAATAAGGTCGCCGGAACCTGGATAAAGCTAAAGCTATTGGAAGGCTTCTTCCCTCCTTGATCTCCGTCTTTCGGGACCTTGGGTTCTTCTCTGGGATCGGTCTCTTCCTTTGGTTCAAGATTATTCTTCTGGGAACCTTCTTCTTCCTTCTTTACCTCTTCTCCGGGTTTGTCTTCTCCCTTGTCAGAATCCTGCATCTCGAGCTTCTTCTTTTCCTCTTCGGTTAGTTCTTTCTTGTCACCCTCTTTATCAAGTTCTTCTTTCGGTTCTTCTTGGTTACCATCAAACTTATATTCCACACCGGTTTGGTTTGGATCCTTGATTTCTTCTTTGGGCTGTTCTTTGTCCTTTTTGTCGTCTCTCTTCTTTTGAGGAGCCTTGGCTTTTAATGACTGTGACCAACCACTCAGAAGGTTTGAGTTTTGCAGTGTCACAGTGGCTCTGATTGATCGGTTATTGCCGCCGTCTGAAGAATATACATCTATTGGGCCTTCGTCTGTGTTCTCGGTATGTTTACGCTGGAACTCGGTGTACTTGGTTGTGACAGATGAATTGATGTTGAAGATATTGGAAAGGTAGTTCGGATTATATGCCAGTTCCACATCCTGCGAATATTCGGTTTCTTTACCGAGATTGATTTCTTTGTAGTAGTTCTTCTGGATCAAGTCTCTTTTTGTATTCAGTCTCAATCTGGCGGTTACATCCGAGAGGAGATTCCAATTGATGTTGGTATCCGTGGTCAGCAGCCTGGTATCGGCAGTGTTTGCCCGGGGATACCAACCGGTGATATTCTCTCTGGTATCCCAATAATAAGCGTTGGGTTCAGTAGCATTGAATGTGAAGCTGTTGTTCCAGGTCGTCGGGAACCATCCCAACCGGTATCTTTTTATGAGCGGGAAGCTCACTTTATCCGCAGGCAGGCTCAGATTATAGTTTAGTGTACCACGGTAAGTCAACGTCGTATCTTGTTGCGTTGGATTATGTAGATAGGAATCCTCGAGTCGCGCGCTGAAAGATGTCCTGTAGAGCGTATAGTTCAGGATCTTGTTTTTAGGAGCTGATTTCATACTTAAAGCGACATCAGCGGAATAGATGAGAGTCTCGTTCTTCTCGCGCTCTTTCTCAGTCAGATCAACGATATTCTCACGAAGCAGGTCTGAGTTTGCTCGATAACGCGGAATACCCTCAGTGTAGGTTCTGTTCAGGGACAACGGAATATCCATATTCCAGGATGTAGGCAGAAGCTTGTTCAGGAAGTACTTGTTTGTGATCGTCAATGACTTTGTTGAGGTAAAGGTGTTTGTTCTTCCTCGTTGGATAGTGGCATTGAAGTTCTCCGATTTGTCGTCATAATCGACATCCAGAGTAATAAAATCAGCTAGTGCTGCGTTGAGAGTGAGGCGCTTTGCGATACCAATATCTTCATAAGGGTCCGCAACTCTCAGATCGTTGAAGAATACTGTTCCGGAAAACTCCCTATTTACCGGCAAGCTGTCCGGAATCGCCACGCCGAAGTAAACTTCACTAATATTAGTAAGTGTGGTCTTCCTTCCTATGAATGATACACTGTAAGACCCATGATCAATCGTGCCCTGGGTTTCGACGGGAAAAACTTCCTTGAGGGAACTTAATTCCTGAAGGTTATAAACAAACTGATCCCACAGAGATTCAGACATCTTCGCCTGCCAAGCCTTAACGCCAACTCGTTGAGTGATCTGGTAATAATTCAGGGAATCCGCGCCGACCCGAAAGATAATATCAATGGAATCCGGATATGCTGAGTTTAGGTCTATATTCTCGGGATAGACCCAAAACTTGAGACGGTCATATGACAACAAGCTGTAAGGATCGAATAACCGCTGACGCAAGAGTACTTGCTGGCCCGGCTGGAGATTAGCGATATTGAGGCTTAGAGCAGATTCACTTGTTTCTCGTCTATCCTCTATGAAAACAGTTCCCTTGGGAGGAGTGTAATGACTTCTGTTCTTCTGATTATTGACAATTCCAGATAAGTATTGTGTTCCGTATTGAGTCAATTCTGAACCCGAGACTATTGAGCCATTCTCGTCCCTGACATAGAAATCCTGCCACTTGTTGCCGACGACAGAAGCATCCGCAATCAAGACCTTTGCTGTGGTATCTGTCTCTAGCCAGATCCTGGCGTAGGATATCTTTTTTAAACTTGGTTGGACTCCGGTAGTCGAATTGTTAACTATCTGATAATATTCAGGATCAGTCAAGGGTATCCGGTAGAGCCGCCAACCATCATGATTGATATTCTCCAAGTGCAGGGAGTCGATAAGCGAAACTGAATAGCTTAGATAACGGTCGAGCTGGTTCAATACTCCGTTACCGTCAAGATCCTCGGTATCCAGAACTCCGTTCGCTTCAGTACAATTCAGGAATGGATAGTCACCAGTGGCTTGATCAATTACGTTTGAAGCAATATCGTTGGGATCATGCCCCGGATCATCCTGTGATATGCCATCAAGACCGATATCCTCATCATGAGTTGGCACGCCATCATTGTTCTTGTCTTCATTATTCAGGACATTGAGTCCGCCATACTCGGTATAAAAATCTTCATTTAGATCTCCAAGATCTATGTGTAGCGTGGCATTAGGAGTTGGCTCGTTGTTCCGGACGTCGAGTTTGACCAGTACTTCTATGTACTTCTTCTGGGAGAAATCAAGTTGATTTCCAAGGTATTTCATGATCCCGCCCCAGCTCCAGATACCTGCTCCCGGCATCCCAAGATTGTTGGGGAAAACTTTCAAAGCCAGTACAGTGACATTCTCAGTCTTTTCGGTTTCAGTCAAAGTCAAAGGATCTTCAAGCTGGTCGCGGTGGATGTTTTTGGGGTTGTACCAAATCGTTCTGCCTTTTGCAAGAGATTGATTCCATGGTTTACTCGCCAAGGACCAGGTTCCTATCGTCACGCCCATGGGATATGAATCTACGATCGATTCCATATCATCGATGTACGCTTCCTTTTTCTTTCCATTGGGATCGCCATAGATATTTGGGATCGTATAGGCAATTTCACCAGATAGAGTTAAACGGCTTTCTGCGGTTGTGTTTATCAGGGGCAGCGCGTTGAGGATCTTGGTAATGAATTTCGGCTTGAGCGTAAGAGTACCATCTACGTCAGCCATCCACATCTGGATGTTCTCGTTTCCGATCTTGGGACGCTTATCGCTGACGCTCTCCGACCGGTATATCAAGGTACCACCTAGTTTAGCATAGTTAGTGATATTCCAGTCTGCCCTGACGCCTGTAAGAGTTTTCTGAGCCACCGCGAAAGTCGAACGATACTCGTAATCGATCTCGATCTTGGCGTCGGGATCTTTGCCCTCTGCCGTCAGGAACGTTATCCTTCCAAAGTCATAATCTACCAGATAATCGATGTTCTCTTTCTGCTGTTTGGAGTTCACTAGAACCCGGACGCTTCCCTTGAGTATACCTCCTTGGGGAAGCTCGATCGCCTCTCTGCCTATCTTGCCTTTAACAGAGATAAAGAAATCAATATCATCGTTATAGATGTTTTCGTTTTCATCTTCATAAATAATGCCGTCTCCTAACGGGGCAAAAGGCTGAATGAAGGGGAAGTATACAATGCCGGAAGTGAGATTAACGGTATTGTCGTCACCATTGATCAGCCCGTCTCCGGAGCTGTCCATACGCAAGTAATCATTATAGGTGACAATACTGCCCACCTGAAGACTATCAGCTACATTATAGTTTCTAGTCTTATCCACATTCTCTGTAAAGATCTCAAGATTAAAGCCATCGCTTTTAATATTGGTTTTATTCATGTTGTACACGTTGCGCATCTGGTAGTGCCAGACGTTGTTCGGATCGGTTGAGTCATATTCCTGGTTTCTGCGACGTATCGGTTTTGCGTGCGTAACGGTATCTTCAGGGTCATCAGGATCCATATTAAGCGGAACAGGTATCCCGTCCTGACGGATGTATTGAATTGCGATCGTAGTCCTGCGGTCAACCGCCCTTAGGATCTGGATAACACCGGAATTGTAATCGGTCACAAAGTCAGTTCCCTCGACGAGCTTATCATAGTATGGTACGTAGAAGTCGTTCTGAGAAAAGAAGATCGTATCACCAACAGCTGATGCAACATTATTTGTCGAGTTGAAATCATCTATATATACGTTTACGGTACCGTTCTGTGGTAAAAGACCAGGGTTCTTGATCAGCCATGCTCCACGTGAATTGGTTTTAATAGCGTTGTTTAAATATCCTGTCGGAACATTTGGTCCCATGTCGTCAGCTTCATAAAGATCATACAGCTCGTAAGGATCCGCGATATAGTACATAGTTCTTGCAGTATAGTCCTTACTGCGGAACACTGTTGAGTCAGCCTGAGATTGTCCTATATACGAAAGAGTATTCTTTTGTCCTTCTTCCTTACTGGCGATAACAGAAAGATCTAGATTCCCATACTTAAATCTTGATGTGACTCCGAACAATCCCTGCGAACTTGTGGAATAACTAATGTATCTTGATCCCGCCAAAGACAAGGTAATATTACCCGCTTCGATGGATTTGACGATCTCATCTTCATCACCGGTGTACTTAACGTTGATGTTGTTAGGATCGAAGAGCTGTTCGTCCATCTGTGAATTGTATTTAAGATTGACCGCTATCTTCTCGCCGATGGTGCCGGATAGACGTAGATTGGTCTCTTGCTCCATCTTAAGATCGAAACGACTGGAATTACTTGTATCATAGATAGGAACACGTTTACGTTTTGTGCTGCTACCTCCGATCGTGATCTTTTCAGAACCGTCCAGATTCAACCGCCCGGCTCGTGAGCCAAGAACCTTTTGCACAGCTTTTGGCATTGCCACAGTAGGCAAATCTATAACGAACTCACCTATCAAACCTGACTGAGTTGATTGAGTATTCTGTCGCTTGTTTTTGAATTCGCTGAATAAACCTTTACGATAAACCATCTTCATCATGTTCTGCAGATACTGGTCGTAAGGGATGATCAATTCAGGTAGAATGTCTTCATCTTCGACGGTAGTTCTGACCGCAACCTGATCATTCTCAAGATCGATCCTCTCCGTGCGGGTCGGATACATGGTTGAGACTCTATAAGGTTCGTTCTTAACGAAGTTCAACCCTTTGTTTGTTTTATAGATGTCGTAACGATTAAAGACTATTGGATAATAGCCCGGGAGGTATAATCTGGGGTAGAATACAGACGCAGTTAGTATTCCCAGAATTGAGAGAATCAGCAGGAATACCAGGATTCTTTTAGCCATTTTTGCTTAGTCTTTGGAGATTTCGTGCAGTCTCTTCAAAGCCAGGTATGTTCCATCCAATGTGATAGTTTTATCCACGTGGTTGATAAATGACAATATCGGAGCCACAAGATCGCTCATACCACCTGTGATGATGGTCTTTAATTCCATATCTGAGGCATATTGTCTTTTGATCGCGGAGATATAGGAATCGATCATGAAAGCGTGCCCATAGATGATCCCGGATAGCATTGCGTCATGAGTATTGGTACCAAGTAACTTGGTAGGAGCGACAAGCTCGATCTCAGAAAGCAAGGCAGTCTTTTCAAACAAATATGCAGAACCAGTTTTAATACCAGGCGCAATAACAGTACCTTCAAACGTTCCATCCGCTTTGATAACCTGAACAGTTGTCGCCGTTCCTAGATCGATGACGATACAATTCGTGTGATACTTCTGCAGAGCCGCGTAAGCATTTACAACAAGATCCGCGCCTATAAAACCGGGATCCGATACCAGGTACTTTATGCCTAAGTCGCTGTAGGCATTGATGAGATATATTTCAGCTTTTAGGTATTTCTGACAGAGATGCATCCATATACGTGTCATTTCCGGTACGACACTGGCGAACGCAACAAACTTGATCTTACTGAGATACTTATCGTCCAGAAGGGATTTAATAACACTGAAGTATTCATCAGAGGTCTTTTCTTTGAGGCTCTGCATCCTCGTATGCCAGACCAGCATATCCCCGTAATACACACCGCAAGTTAGGCTAGTATTGCCTATATCCACCACCAAGATGGCTGTTTCTTTATCGATCACACGCATAATTACTCAACTCAACTCTTAGATTATAGTAAAAACAAAAACCATCTATGCATCACTCGTGTCCAGAATCTCAAGCTGTCTGAATATGTCAACAACTTTTCGTCTAGTCGAATCCAAGTTCTTTGAGTGATGTGTTCTTTTTGCGCCAATTCGGATTGATCTTGACCCAAAGATGGACTTGAACCGGTTTACCGACGAATGTCGTTAGCTGTTGTTCCGCGTAAGCTCTGATCTTCCCAAGTGTTTTCCCCTGTGACCCGATCAGTATGATCTTCTGACTCTGCCGTTCCAGCCAGATAACAGCATCGATCACAGCCTTATCATCGGTATCCGTGTATTTATCGATCAATACAGCGGAGGCATAAGGTAATTCCTGCTCGAGAATATGAAAGATACCTTCCCTGATAACCTCGCGGGCAAAGAATCGCATGGGCAGATCGGATAGCTGGTCTTCGTCATAATATGGCTCATGATAGGGTATTCTTGATACCAGATCGTCCAGCATCTCTTGTATCCCATCTCCAGTTCTTGCCGAAACAAAGTGCACAGAATCAAAATCTCCGATCAATCCATCCTGGTATTTATCTCGCTCACATTGAGGACGGAGATCGACCTTGTTGAAGACCGCGATTTTTTGGTTGCGGAAAGTACTTAGTATTTCCAAGACCTCTTTGTCATAGTCACTGGGAAAGGAGAGAATATCTGTCATGAAGATCACCAAGTCCACGTCCTTGAACGCATCCGACCATATCTTGATCATCCTTTTCTGCATCTCATAGCGTGGTTTCAGATATCCCGGGGTATCAACAAACACGACCTGCAGTTTCTCGTCATTCCAGATCCCTTTTATTGCGTAACGGGTAGTCTGTGGTTTGGGTGAGGTTATCGATATCTTTTGTCCGAGTATATGATTCATCAAGGTGGATTTTCCTGTATTGGGTTTTCCCACGATACAGACGAATCCGCTACGAAAATCAGCAGCAGTCCCTGTGTCAATGCTCATATAGTTTACATCCATTGTGAAAATATGATAACGGCCTCTGACTACGCGTCTGGTATTCAAAGGCCGTTAGAATAGTTCGGGGCATCAGCTTTCGACCTTGTAAGCCTTCAAGCCGGGAACCCGATATTATACATGATTGAATTTCATCAGAGTTGTTCAAAAACACTACGAATGATGTCAACGCATTCTTTGAGCTGGTCTTCAGTAATGACCAACGGAGGAGCAAGCCTGATAATATGCCTGTGAGTAGGTTTGCAGAGGATACCCTTTTCCTTGAGCATCATACAAACATCCCAAGCTTCGATCCCCTCTTTTGGTTCTACTACGATAGCATTGAGCAGACCACGTCCACGTACCAGTTTCAGCATTGGATGTTTGATCTCTCGCAGAGAGGAACGGAACATCTTCCCCAGAGTATATGCCCGTTCTGCCAACTTCTCATCTCTCACGACTTCCAGGGCAGCTTTAGCAACAGCGCAGGCTAGCGGGAAACCACCAAACGTGGAACCGTGCTGACCGGGTTTGATCGTCAGCATGATGTCTTTGTCAGCAAGTACCGCGGAAACAGGCAGGACTCCGCCAGAAATGGCTTTACCAAGGATAAGGATATCCGGACGAACACTTTCATAATCACACGCCAAGAGCTTTCCTGTACGGGCAATACCTGTTTGAACCTCGTCCGCGATAAATAGAACATTATGTTCCTTGCAGAGATCATAGCAGTTTTTCAAGTAACCTTCATCAGGAACGAAAACGCCGGCTTCACCCTGAATAGGCTCAACGATAAAGGCACAGACGTTCTTTCCGTGTCTCTCCAGTGCTGACTTAAGGGATGATGCGTCGTTGTAAGGTATCTTCATGATCCCGGGTACGAACGGTCCGAATCCTTCGTAGCATTCAGGATCAGTCGAGGCAGAAACTACACCGATCGTCCTTCCGTGAAAGTTATTCTCGCAGAAGATGATGATGGCATTGTCTTTATCGATGCCCTTCACGGTGTATCCCCATTTCCGGGCAAGTTTCAGAGCGGTCTCGACTCCTTCCGCTCCTGAGTTCATCGGTAAGACCATATCATAACCGAAGAACTCTGTGACGAACTTCTCATACTCACCGAGCTTGTTATTGAAGAACGCCCTTGATGTAAGGGTCAGGTCTTGTGCCTGATCCGTTAAAGCCTTGATGATCCGCGGATGGCAATGCCCCTGATTAACAGCCGAATAAGCGGACAGGAAGTCATAGTAACGGTTTCCTTCAGGATCCCAGAGAAATACTCCTTCGCCTTTTGCCAATACCACCGGTAGCGGATGATAGTTATGCGCACCGTACTTTTCTTCCAGCTCGATCGCTTCGCGACTGCTGATCTTTCCGTAAACGAGATTATCGGACATGATTCCTCCATCTATATATATTATTGATATCTTAGCTTTGATAAAGCCCATCTTAAAAACCAATGCTTTGTGTCAAGTGCGAAATTTGTCATTGACAGGAAATACAGGTAAAGTCCAATGGACGTACGTTCCCAAATCAACAAGGATGTGACGGTGACCTAGAGAATGGATGATAAAGACCTTATCTTTGGCGGCGACTTTTTCGATATAGAAGCTGACCTGCTAAAAACGCCCCCTACCCTGAAACTTCATGAAGGTGAACTGCGAGAAGTAGCAGTACTCTTCGCCGATATCAAGGGGTTCAGCAGCATCTCCAATCTCTTTGACGCGGAAACGATTCACGCCCGCATGGACGAGATCATGAAGATCTTTACCAAATGCATCAATTTCTATGGCGGAGCCGTCGATAAATACATGGGAGACGGTATCATGGCGCTTTTCGGAGCGAAAGAAGCCTCAGAGCAAGATACCGAACGCTGTATCATGGCGGCGATCAAAATGCAACAGCAGCTTCAGCTTTATAACTCCCTGCTTTCAAATCAGAAGGGTTGGGAGAACCTCCAGCTCGGACTGAGGATAGGGATCAATACCGGATTGGTCTCTGTCGGCAAGATCGGCGACAAGCCTTCCGATGATCATACTGTATATGGTCCGCCGGTCAATCTCGCCTCACGCATGGAATCCAACGCTCCGGTGAACAGCATCATGCTGCCATTGGAGACCAAGCGTCTCGTCGAACGCAATTTCGATTTCGAGTTGATCGGTGATATTAAGGTCAAGGGCTTCGAGGAAGCGATCCAATGCTGGAAAGTACTGGGCCCCAAACAGGATAGCCAGCTTCACAGGCGCAATCATGCTACCAGTTATATAGGCAGAGAAAAGGAACTGAGCATTCTCCAAGATGCTTTGACAATCCTTGCTTCCGGCAAAACTGACGAACTTCCCATCATGGGTATTCGCGGAGAAGCCGGTCTTGGGAAAACCAGACTCGTCTATGAATTTGAGAAACAAAACCAAACAACGGCGAAGTTCCTGCACGGAGCTTGCAGCGCGATCTCTCCCGCTCCGTTGAATCTCTTTACCTCGATGTTCGAAACTCTGTTTCACTTACAGGTGAATGAGACGCCCCAAACCAAGCAGGAAAAGCTAGATTCTGGATTTCGTAAACTCATTGAAGAGACAGAATCCGAGAAACAGAGTGACCTGATAGATGTCAAATCCCTGATAGGTTTCCTGCTGGAGATCCGCAGCGCCGATCCACGTTTACGCCAAAGCGGCGGCGATCTTCTGACCCATCTATCCAACGCGATCGAGACGGTTTTTGATTGCCTGACTCATAACGTGATCTACCGGGAGTCTCCTCTGGTCGTGATCCTTGACGATCTGCACTGGATCGATGAGGCGTCTTCTCATGTTCTCGAGAACCTGCTGAACCGATTTGGCAGCCTTCAATCCCGGGTGATGTTCATCCTCATGTACCGGAATGAGTATCAAATGCCATCGTTCGTATCCCGAAGCGGTAAACTTCAGGAGATAGTTCTGAATCCTCTTCCCGTGCCGGATATCCACCGCTTGGTAAAACTGCATATTAAAGGAGCGGAAGTCCCCGATTCAGTACTTGATAGAGTCTGCGAGCTATCTGAGGGTAACCCCTTTTTCCTGGAAGAGTGGTGCAATTATATCGAGGAGATCCCAACCGGAGAATTGGTCAATTTCCCCGTTCCGGCAAACCTGCACGCAATGATCCTTTCCCGTCTCGACAAGCTTCCACAGACACTTCGGATGGTATTGCATAAGGCATCCGTGATCGGTCAGGAGTTCTTTGTGGATATTCTCCGCGAGGTTGAAAAACGTCTCGAGGAACAGATCAACATCGATAATACTTTGGATGTTCTGGAGTCCCAGTCCCTGATCCTGAAGATGCTTGGCTTCGAATATTCCACTTACTTTTTTAAGCATATCACTACAAGGGAAGTTGCTTACCAGACTCTGCTGCATGAGAATCGCAAGATGCTTCACAAACTCACTGCTGAAGCTATCGAAGGTATATTCCAAAATCGTCTGTCAGAATTCTATTACACGCTTGGGGATCATTATTTCCGGGCAGAGATCAATGATAAAGCCGTTCATTATTTGCTGCTTTCGGCTGAGAGTTCCGCAAAGATCTATAACAATCAGCAAGCCCTGGATCTTTACAGCAAAGCGCTCAGCCTCGAAGAAGACGAACTTGCCAAACTCAGGATCCGTTTTCGCATTGCCGATATAAACTTCCTCATCGGGAATTGGAAAGATTCCCTCGATGAAGTAAGAACGATACACGAAGGGCTTTTGGATCATGAAGATGACCATTTGCTTTTCGAAGTGCTTCGATTCCTCGGCATTTCAGCTGTCTATGCTCATGATATGGAGAAATCGCTCGATTGCTTCACGGAAGGACTCAAACTGGCGGAAACGCTTGGTGATCCTGTCATTCTCTGCATTGCTAATGGCAATATGGGCAACTGGTATCAGATCAGCAAGATACGTGATAAAGCCCTCGAATATCACAAGATCAGCCTCCAGCTTGCCACAGACAACCATGACGCTCAGAGACGCGCTAAAACTCTGAGCAACCTTGGTCTGTTGTATCTTGACCAAAAAGATTATGATAACGCAGAACTAAACTTCAATCAGAGCCTTGATATCTCTATCGAGCACAGATATCTCAAAGAAGAATCCATCGCCCTCGGCAACCTCGGTTACACCAAAATGCTCCGCAACGACTATTCTGCTGCGATGGAACTCCTGGGACAAAAGCTGCAGCTTGCCGAGAAGATGAACGATAAACTCGAATTGATCAAGGTACTTGGCAATATCGGCAATGTACATTCCGAGCAGAAAAACTACCTCTCCGCCGTCGAGTGCTACCGCAAGATCCTGGAATTAAGACTATATCTTGGAGACGAAAAAGGCGCTGAACAAACCCAGGAATTGATCAAGAAGACCCTCGATAAACAGGATTGATCCCCTTACCCCTCCTTTGCTGAATCACACTGTTCTCGTATTCTTCTGAAATACCTCTCGTATCCAAGCCATATCTTGTACGGCTATCATACAGGTACCATACGGGAGGCGTACGGTGGGCGTACCATATAGCAAGGAGCAAGAATATACAAAAGAAAAAGCAGTATCATGATAGATACCGCTTATAATAACAGTGTCTTAGGCTCGTTGTTTGATGATCACCAGGAAATGCTTCCCCCCCCTTCTGTATCCCAAAGATCAAAGGATTTGAATCTCCACTTGGAATCCAGAGGATTGAAGATAAACTCTGTCGTCATAACTCCCGAAACCCAAGGAACTTGTAATCCCTTAGTCTGGGTCGCGACTTCCGTGATCACGCCCTGCATCATCAGATTAAAATTGAGATCTGATTCCGTGATGTTCTTGATGAAAGTTGTCGTGAAGATGCTCTTTTCTTCATAGGAATTGAGAACTATCTTGTCGGGTCTGGCACTGAAAACAATGACTTGCTTGGTCGGAGCAGTCGCAAGCATCTTGGCAAAGGGTTTTGCTATAGCTTTGGTTCCATCCGGAGTCCACTGTTTGGAAGCCTCGATCACTAGCATTGAAGTTCTGGCTATCTTGGTTTTGGCAGCGAGAGTGTTCAGGTTATAAGCTGTTTTCTTATAGCTTTGCGAGGTACTAAGGTTCATTCCCGCTGGACAGAGGTAGTTGACTCCGTCGTAAGCTGTACCGTGACCGGCAAAATAGACGACGACGTCATCGTTTGCCGTAATAGTAGTAGCAAATGAGTCTACAGCTGAAACCATCGCGGCAAGCCTAAGGTTATTATAACGGGAAACACTGAAGCCTAGCCCGGTCAGGGCTGATTCCATATTAGTGGCATCATTTATCGGGCTGTTTAGCGTCACCCTGTCATAGTTCGAGTTCGCAATTACAAGAGCTTTCCGCTCCGCGAACAAACTCAAAGCCATGATCATTATCAGACCTAAAGTGAACCATCTTTTCATGATTCCTCCATGGTTATTATTTCTATACTTCATACGCTGACTTTCGTCCGTTCCTGTCAAGTCTTTTTCATTTCCTCATATCAACAGAAGCAGAACAATAATCTATCCGCTATCTTGGTGTAGAGATCGAATAGCATTTAAAACCTCTTCCGCGGTGATCTGATTCATGCAGTTGAAATGGTTCAGGGGACAGCGCTCTCCCCCATGCAGACTACAGG
>Ga0116170_10000758_pt1 | contig 33920 bp, 24 predicted proteins | sample AD_JPNHW1_MetaG_FD_89797 | JGI IMG/M metagenome (GOLD analysis project Ga0116170, IMG submission 89797) | Active sludge microbial communities of municipal wastewater-treating anaerobic digesters from Japan - AD_JPNHW1_MetaG | ecosystem: Engineered > Bioreactor > Anaerobic > Digestate | place... | reverse complement strand
CTGTACCCTCTGTGGCATGCAGCACAGCCGAAGCGCTGGCATGGGATGAGTCTTTTAAAAACCAGAATGATCCCTCGGGCAGAGCTGTTAAAAGCGTGCATGTAAAGTCTTATGTCTAGAAAATGAAAAGTCCCGGGTTCCCGGGACTTTTTCTGGCATAGCTGTCAATATTTATTTCTTCAGAATAGTCTTCAGCACTTTCTCCTTGTCGAGCTTCTTTGTACAAAAGAACCAGTCATAGCAATGCATCTCTGTCTTGTTCTCCATTCTTTCTTTTGCCACACCACATGAGCCTGCCGTTGGAACAATCACATCGTCTCCCGGCTGCCAGTCGGCAGGAGTGGCTACACCAAAGGCATCAGCTGTCTGCAAACCAATCAGCACCCTGTAAAGCTCATCAAAGTTGCGCCCGAGACTTAACGGATAGTAAATAATTGCCCTGATAATACCCTTTGGATCTATGAAGAATACTGCCCTGACAGCCTTGGTACTGCTCTCCCCCGGCTGAATCATACCATATTTCTTTGCAATACTCATGGTAATGTCTTCAATAAGAGGGAATTTCACCTCAACATCCTTCATCCCTTTGTATTCTATCTTCTCCTTTATGGTCCGAAGCCATGCAATATGGCTGTAAAGACCATCAACAGAAAGGCCTACAAGCTTGCAGTTAGCCTCGTTAAACTTCTTCTCCAGCGAGGCAAAGGTTATGAATTCGGAAGTACAAACAGGGGTAAAGTCTGCAGGATGACTGAATAGTATTACCCATTGGCCGTCATAGTCAACAGGAAAATTAATCTCACCCTGCGTGGTAATCGCTTTGAATTCCGGAGCTTTGTCACCAATACGTGGCATAGGAATAAACTGTGTGTTTTCGTTTTCCATCTTTTGAATTTTTTTAATTGTTATTAAACCAGGTTTGAAATTCATTCATTCAATTTCTCAGCCTGTTATTCTCTTTTTTTTTCTGTTTATCTTATGTTGTACAATACAGTCAATGAACAACAATATTTGACAAATTGTTTTCTGTAAAAGCATAAAAAACTTATGATTTCTTTTTGAATTTAAGATACTGCTATTCCATGATAATGTGACAATGATAAATATCTGGAAATACTAATATTTAAATATGTTAATTTGTTAATATTATATAAAACCAAGAGGTCTAAGGTGTTTATTTTTATCTTAGTGCCGGCATTTTCGGCCGGGGAATTTCTCCGGTGTTTTAACGAAAACTGAAGTGATATGAGAAAGAGAGCGCTGTTACTATTGCTCCTGATTTCAGGCGCAAAGTTATATTCCCAGGTTCAGGACCCGGTTTCATGGAGTTTTAAATACGACAAGACAGGTGACAACACCTATGAGATTGTGATGACCGCCGGTATTGACCAGGGATGGCATATGTATTCGATGGAAATTCCTGCGGATGGACCTATTGCTACAAGTTTTGTTTTCGGGACTGCAGAAGGATATTCAGCAAGCGGGGGCGTATATGCTGTGACAAAGCCTGAGATAAAGTTTGATCAGAGCTTTGGGATGAATATTGGCATGTATGCGAAAAGTGCCGAGTTCAGGCAGAAAATTGAAGTAAAAACTTTCCCGTCAGTGGTTAAAGGCACGGTTACATTTATGTCATGTAACGATAAAGAGTGTCTTCCTCCCCGTGATGTTGAGTTTTCTGTTATTATAAAGGGAAACGAAAAAGCAGTGGCATCAACTGAAGCTCCGGCTAATCCGGTAGCTAAAGAAGGATTGCTGCGGTTTTTCCTTCTTGCCTTACTGGCAGGCTTTGTCGGTGTGCTTACCCCGTGCGTATTCCCAATGATACCCATGACTGTGGCATTCTTTTCGCAGGGCAGTGAAAATAAGAGATCTGCAATTACCAAAGCATTGATATTTGGAATTTCAATCGTTCTGATTTACTCATCTCTTGGAATAATCGTTTCACTTTCAAGTGCGGGAGCGGGCTTTGCAAATACTTTAAGTACTCACTGGATCCCAAACCTTATCTTCTTTACACTGTTTATAGTGTTTGCCCTGTCATTCTTTGGTGCCTATGAGATTGTTCTCCCATCCAGCTGGGTAAGCTCCTCTGATTCGAAAGTTGATAAAGGCGGAGCACTTGCTGCATTCTTTCTGGGACTGACAACTGTGCTTGTCTCTTTCTCCTGCACCGGACCAATAGTGGGAGCCTTGCTTGTTGAAGCTGCCTCAGGCGACGTCCTGCGGCCAACCATAGGAATGTTTGGATTCGGTCTTGCCTTTGCACTTCCTTTTACTCTATTTGCTCTCTTCCCGTCATTGATGGACAAACTGCCAAAATCGGGCGGATGGCTTAACTCGGTAAAGATAGTGATGGGTCTGCTGATGGTTGCATTCAGCCTTAAATTTGCATCTGCAATAGACTCTGTATATTCTTTCGGAATTCTTTCACGTGATGTTTACCTGCTATTATGGATGATTATTTTCATAATACTTGGTCTTTACCTTTTAGGCGTCATCAGGTTTAAGCACGACAGTCCGATAAAAAAAATGGGCCCAATCAGGCTGTTACTTACTGTGGCATCTTTTGGGTTTGTATTTTACCTGGGAACAGGTCTCTTTGGGTCACCGCTGACCCGTCTTTCAGGACTGCTTCCTGCTCAGGAAACAGCTGGATTTAACCTTATGAAAACCCTTAATAAAGGTAAAGAGGCAAAAGAGATTAAAAATATTGGCAACCCACTGTGCGAAGCTCCAAAATATGCCGACATTCTGAAGTTTGAATTTGGCCTTCAGGGTTATTTTGATCTTGAACAGGCTTTAAACTGTGGTAAAAAAGTAAATAAACCGATTCTGATAGATTTCAAAGGTCATGCCTGTGCAAACTGTAAGAAGATGGATGCACGCGTGTGGTCTGATCCTGAGGTTCAGAAAAAAATCAGTGAAAACTTTGTATTGGTTGGACTTTATCTCGATGACCGTACAAGCCTACCGGCTAATGAGGTATTCGTATCCAAAATAGACGGAAAAGAGAAGAAGACACTGGGGAAAAAGAATGAAGATATTGAAATAACAATGTTCAACACGAACTCACTTCCTCTATACGCTATAGTAGATACCAACGGAAAGCCGCTGGTTGAACCCAGAGGTACTGATTTTGATGTTAAGGCTTATATTGAGTGGCTCGATAAAGGTATAAATGAGTTCAACAAATAACGAATAAGACAAAAGATAAAAGGACAAAGATAAAAGTAAGACCACCAACCTTATTATGTAGGCACCTCGCCCCTTTAGGGGAGAGGCCGGGAGAGGGGTTTACTTTTATCTTTTTACTTTTGTCTTTTATCTTTTCATATAGAACACCAGCGTTCCCCCTGCCATTATCTCCTCCTGTGTGATCCAGGTCCGGTTAAGGGTCCTGCCATTGAGCAAAACTTTTTTAACGTATATATTTCCTTTACCCTGATTCACTGTCTCTATTTTAAATGTCTTCCCGTTTTCAAGAGTTATCAAGGCATCTGTCACATAAGGGCTACCAAGGTCATACCTGTTACTACCAGGGGCTACTGGATAAAATCCCAGCGCGCTGAAAATATACCATGCGCTCATCTGGCCGCAGTCGTCGTTTCCACACAGGCCATCAGGTGATGGTTTGTACATACGTGGCATTATCTGCCTTACCCAGTACTGTGTTTTATCAGGCGCCCCGGCATAATTGAAAAGATAAGCAACGTGATGAGACGGCTCATTGCCATGGACATAGTTGCCAATCAGACCGTCGCGTGTTATATCCTCCGTCTCAGCAAAATATTTGTCCGGAAGATCCATTTTAAAGAGAGAGTCGACATGCTGAATAAACTTCCTGTTACCACCCATGAGCCTTATGAGACCTTCTGGATCCTGAGGTACAAAGAGGCTGTAATTCCATGCATTGCCTTCAATGAAGCCTTCGTCATGGGTCCTCAGTACGTCAAACGGACTCCTGAAAACTCCATTGGTTGATTTTGGTCTCATAAACCCGATGGATGGATCCCAGACATTCAGGTAATTTTTTGAACGGGTATTGAATTCCTGAAGGTATTTTGAATAATCCGGTCGTTGTAGAGACGTTGCATGCAACGTCTCTACGGGTTGTAATACATCAATCATTCTTGCAATGCACCAGTCGTCATAAGCGTATTCCAGGGTTACGGAAACAGAAGACCCGGTTCTTTCATCAGGCACATAGCCAAGTTTCATATAGTCGCCGAGACCGTCGTACCAGGAATTATGTGCCGTTACAAGGCATGCACTCAGTGCCCTGTTATAATCAAAGCCTCCGATATCTTTCACAATAGCATCGGCGATTACGGGGACGGCATGATATCCGATCATGCACCAGTTCTCATTTGCATAATGAGACCATACAGGAAGCATATGATGAACACTCTGATCATAATGGGCAAGCATTGAGTTGATCATTGATGCATCACGTTTTTGTTGTATGATGGTGAAGAGCGGATGCAAGGCGCGGTAAGTATCCCAGAGTGAAAAAGTTGTATAATTGTCAAACCCATCGGCATGATGAATATTCTGATCCAGCCCTTTGTAGTTTCCGTCAACATCCATGTATAGAGTGGGGGAGAGACATGCATGATACATTGCAGTATAAAAACTGACCATATCATCATGACTCATCATGTTAACTGATATCTTGGATAACTCCTTCTCCCAGAGAGATTCTCCCTTATGACGAACAGCATCGAAGTCAGAAACAGGCACTTCTGCAATCATGTTAGCTATTGCTCCCTGAGTACTCACGGGAGAAAGTGAGACGCGGAGAATCACCTGCTCTCCCGGTGTTGTATGAAAATCGAAATGACCCCTGATTCCTGTTCCTGCTGCCTCGGGAAAATTCTCGGTCTGATCAAACCTGCGCCAAAACCCCCTGTAAACCTGTCTCGGAGCACTATTCTCAAACCCGAATGAGGTGAAAGGTTTTGAAAACGCAATGGCAAAATAGACCGTCCGGGTGCGGGCCCAACCGTTAGTCTGTCTGAACCCTGTTACCAACGTGTCATTTTCAACCCTTACAAATGTCCAGATGTTCTTCTGGTCATAATTGTATATCCCATGTATCAGGTCAAGAATTATATGTCCTTCACCTTCAGTTGAATAGGTATACCTGTGCACTCCGGTGCGTGCTGTCGCAGTTGCCTCTGCCCTTATGTTATCGTCTTCAAGTGTAACGGCATAATATGCAGGTGAAGCCACTTCGGTGGCATGAGAAAAAACGGAGCGGTAACCTGAACCCGGATTATCTGCCGTTCCCGGATTCATCTGCAGCCTTCCTGCAGTGGGCATAATAAGTATATCACCCAGATCTGAATGACCGGTACCACTGAAGTGAGTATGACTGAATCCTACAATAGTCTTGTCTTTGTATTGATACCCGGCACAATACATATAGACATCAGGATTGTATTTCCCCTCTGATTCATATGGGATAGTGTCAGTATCAGGTGAAAGCTGAACCATGCCGAAAGGCACTGTAGCTCCCGGAAAGGTATGCCCCATCCTGTCTGTACCTATAAGGGGATTTACAAATTGAATCAGGTTCTGACCTGAAGCAGAAAGCGCCATGATCAGAACTACTGAAGTTAAGAATGCCTTTTTCATAGTCTTGAATTGTAATATAAAGGTAAAAAGATAATGCTTGTCGAAGAAACACGCCGTGTCGGCACTGACAATTTTGCAATTAGAATGATTTAAGTTACTTTAGTGCTAACAGTCATCTGATTCTCTACAGTTATTTAAGTCAAAACCCCCGCAAAATGAGAAAAGCTATTCTTTTTGTGTCTCTTCTTTTGGCCATTGCTCCTTTGCAGGCACAACATGATATTAAAACAACATGTCTATCTGAAATTGAGAAATTGTCTAATAATCTGAATAAGGAGCATACCCTTATCATACATCATATCGATTCTACAATTAAAAGATACAACGAAGCAAGAGAGCTTATTTCCGTAAAGATGATCAGTGTCAGTGAACAGGCTGATGATTATGCCCGAAAAACAGAAAAAGGAGAAACACTTGTCAATGAAATCAACATACTGAATCATAAAAAGGATTCTGTCAACGACGCCATTGCAAAATTTTTAATCAGAAGTAACAACAAGAGCTTTTATAAAATAGAATTGCAGAAAAGGAGATGTGAAGTCCTCCATGATCAGCTTAATTCTGCAGAAACTGAACTTAAGCGGGCAGAGGAGATTGCTGCAGGCGAAAGAACAAATTACCAGTCATATGGAGGAGAACAGAATTATCAGAACTTTGTCAGAAGTGTAGATCGCTATAACTCAATCAGAGATAACTATAAAGCTTTAATTGCAAAGTATAATTCAGAAAAAGATGAATATATCTCTTTGATCAGCACTCCTGAGGTGAAGAATAATTCATTTTCTCCGGAAGTGAATGACTCAATACAGTCTGCTAAAAACATCAATAATGAACTGACTTTTCAGATATGCAGGCGGTGGACAGAACTGGATGAAATAAAGAAAGAGTACTATAATAACAAGATGTTGGTTGAGGTAGACCCGGAAATAGTAAAATTAAGTTTATTTATCCAGGACTTTAGAAATAACAATTACCAGGATTTGACATCAAAATGGATTGCACTGGAATTTTCACTGGTGAAAAGTGATTCATGCAAAAAACTTGCTGATAACACTTTAACCATTGAGGGCAAGGCAATATGTGAAAAAACAGGACCCCTCTTTGATACTCTTGGAACCATGATACAGCGTTTTGAAAAACATTATTTCCACGCACTTTCCCTTATGCAGGAGATGTCAGCAAGTGTTGATGGGAAGGAGTATCATGATCTGGACCTCTTCTCGCTTTGTCTTTCTTCTGAACCTTTCTATATGGAGGCGTTCGAGACCCTGACAGAACTGTTTAATATAAAAGAATCCAGGAGCTGTGAAGACTTCATTCGCCAGGTAATGAGCATGGATTCGCTTACGGTAGATCCCGGATTGTACCCGGTTTTTGACCTGTCATTTATGAAATACCTCCCGTCAATAAAGCATCTCGATATAAGTAACAACAACTTTGAAAATTTCCAGCCATTGTTCGACATTAAATACAGCGGATGGGTGAACATATCCGGTTCAAAAAGATTTACCACCAAAGAGCTGAAAAATATATGTGCAATGCTCAATAATATGTTCGGTACCGAATGCGTCTATAAAAAGTAATTTTTTCTATCCCCTTTTGTCAGTTACCGAATTAAGATGCCATTATGGCTTTATTGTTTATCCTTAACCATAGGCGAAGGATAAGCATTTGATATTATTCTGAAAATTCTGGAAAAATTTTTCGCAAAAACAAAACAAAATCGATTTTGAAACGTATAAATATAAAAACTACTAAAAGAGTAGGATAAGTAGGATAAAGATTGAGAGGAAAAATGAAGACAAATTTTAAACCGGGGTTTCTGTTGGTCCTGATGCTGACATCTTCAATACTGACTGTGGCAGGTCAGCCAACGGTAGTATTAATCCCTTCAGAAAGCAAAATTGTAATAAGCGGGACATCCAATCTTCATGAATGGGAAGAGAAACTGGAGAAGTTTGATATTTCAATGCAGATACAACCCAGAGGGACGAATATCGGAAGTATAAAGAATGTGAGCTTTAGCTCAAAGAGTGCAGCAGTCAAAAGTGACAACTCAATTATGACAGGCAAGACTCATGATGCATTACAGGTTGAGAAAAATCCTGATATAATCTTCAGGTCTTCTGAAGCATCAGTTCCGGATTCGCAGGGATCCTCAATAAAGGGAACATTGGTTGGAGATATCATTCTAAACGGGGTGACACGACAGATTGCTATATCATATACTGGTGTCATATCAGGTGACAGGCTTGAAATTTCCGGTTCACAGGAGCTGAATATGACTGACTATAATATAAAGCCTCCTACTGCCCTGATGGGTACATTGAAAACCGGTAATAAAGTGACAGTTACTTTTTCACTCAGGTTCAGGATGGGATAAGCTTCATAAAGAAGAAAACATTATTTCAAAATAGAGATAAATATGAAAAGACGATTAGTTTTATTAACAATGGGGATTTTTCTTTCTCTGGTTACATTCGGGCAGTTTGAAGAGCCCAAGCTTAAGGGGGAAGACTTTGTAAAGAAAACAGTCAGGGTAGGAGGTGATTTTGCCATGCAATATCAGTCTTTAAAACATTACGCTGACAGTACACTTATTCCTTTGGGAACGGGGTTTAACCTGCCTACTGCAAACCTTATTACTGAGGCTACTCTGGCACCGGGTATTAAGGTAAACCTTACAACATACCTTTCATCCAGACATCATAATGAGGCCTGGGTCAAGGGAGGGTACCTGCTTATTGATGAGTTACCCTTTATTAAATCGGATAAGGTTGCAAATGTAATGAACTACCTGACTTTGAAGGTTGGAGATATGGATATTGATTATGGTGATGCACATTACAGACGTTCCGACAATGGTCATGTTACCTCAAACCCATTTGTGGGAAATTACATAATAGATGCTTTTACAACACAGATTGCAGCTGAGGCATTATTCCGTTATAATGGCCTTCTTTTGCTGGGTGCGGTTTCTAACGGAACCCTTAAACCCTCTCTTGCCGGTTATAGCTCAACAAGCGGTTATACTGCATATGACACTTACAAGGAACTGGCATTTTACTGGAAAGCAGGTTATGACAAACAGATTAACGATGACTTAAGGTTGAGACTTACGCTCTCGGGGTATAATACACCCAAAAATCATTCAGGGTCTCTCTACAATGGTGACAGAACAGGCTCCCGTTATTACCTTGTAATGAACAGAGAGACCAATAGTGCCAATGACGTTGATATTACAAAGAATCATCTTTCAGGCAACTGGGGTCCGGGTACCTTAAGTAAGGACAATTCCTACATGCTGAACCTTTTTACAAAATACAAAGGTCTTGAGTTCTTTGGTACATATGAATCGATAAGCGGCACCCTGCTTAGCGGAACTTCAACAAAGTTTAATCAGTATGCCGCTGAAGGCATCTACCGGTTTGGGGGCAAAGACCAGTTTTATGGCGGGCTTCGCTACAACTATGCTGAAAACAATAATGACCAGTCCATTTCACGCTGGCAGCTTGGAGCCGGATGGTCAATTATTGATGAGGTTCAGATGAAGGTTGAATATGTGAACCAGAAATACAACAATTTCATTTCAAACTATGGTGCTGATGCCGGATTCAAAGGAGTAATGCTGGAGGCAGCAATTTCATTCTGATAATGCAATCAAAGACTATACATATAATAATGGCCGGGATGCTCTTGCTTTTTGAGAGCATCCTGACGCCATTATATTCAATGGATGGTAATCATAAACGAGACAACAGAAATTGCCCGGACTTTGTTTTAATAAGTGGAACAACCAACGTAAACCAGTTCGATTTCTTTTATAACAGATCAGGATTGTCATTTGCAAACTCAAACTATGGGCAGCTTGAAATTGAAATTCCGGTCAGGGATTTCGTTCCAAGCAATCCTTTTATGTACCATGATTTTCTGTCTCTTCTGAGAGCCGATGAATACCCTTCTATAAATATCAGTATACCACAGAGCCTGATGGACTTTGCCAGTCCCGACAATGAAAGCCTCAAACCGGACGTAAACATCACTATCGCCGGTATCACAAGAACATTCAAACTTAACTGTTCAGTGGAAAAATGTTCGGCGGGAGTGCTGGTAAAGGGCTCTGAGGAAATAAAACTCTCCGACTTTAATCTGAAAAAGGTGGAAAGGTTTGGTGGTCTCGTAAAGCTTCATGACGAGATTAATGTTAGTTTTGGGTTTATTGTTAATTTTACAGCTATAAATCAAGTTTCATCTCAAAGGTGAAAATAAGCACACGAACAAGGTATGGCCTCAGGACTATGGTCGAAATAGCCGGTGGCAGTGTTTCGCAAAGCGTTTTTCAGAAAGACATAGCGCGAAACCAGAATCTATCCAATAAATACCTTGACCAGATAATTCATGCATTGAAAACAGCCAATCTTATCCATGATGCAAAAGGTAGAAAGAGCGGCTATCTGCTGACTCGCAGCCCAAAGGAAATAACAGTATTTGATATCCACCGGGCTTTTGATCCGGGTATATGCCTTGTTGATTGCCTGTCGGGTAACTTCACTTGCGAACGGGAAGCAATATGTCAGGCCAGAGATTTCTGGAAACAACTTAACAGGCTGGTAAACTGCTACCTTAAGTCAGTGACCCTTGAAGATGTTATAAACGGAAAAGTTGGGCTTGACGATGTTGGTTTTTATGAAAATATTAAAAAGTGTGACGGATCATCTTCTTAATCCGATACAAATTATTGTGTTTTAAAACAAATAGCTCTTATTTTTTTTCTTGGTTTAACAGTGTATATTTAACACTTATTGTTTAAATAATACCATGATGAAAAATAAGCTGATATTTAAGTTTTCATTTGTACTACTTGCAGTATTCAGCCAGCTGACATGTCTGGCCCAGAAACAGAACACCAATAATCTGGCCGGACCTGTAAGCCCATGGCCTGTTGTTATTCCGGCACGGATAAACGATCCTTCCGGAGATTTGTTTATTATGACCCTCGGGGAGGTAAAGACTCCTGTCGCCCAGGGAACATATGATCCGGTAAATGACAGGGTGAAACTTAATGACGGGACGGTTATTGAGCATTATTACAGGGACTCGCTTCATGTAAAGTTTTATTCGCCGATAGATAAATCGATTTTCCCGGTGCCGCCTTCAGGTTTTTGCACATGGTATTATTATTACCAGGATATTAGTCAGGATGAGGTCAGGCTGAATGCCGACTGGGCTGCCGATAACCTGAAGTCTTATGGGGCAAGGTATGTGCAGATTGATGATGGATGGCAGAAGGAGGCCGCGGGAGGAAGGCATGGATCGCGCGATTGGACAGGAGTTGACACAGCTTTTTCACGAGGTATGGCCGACATTGCACAATATATAAAGTCCAAGGGCTTTGTACCGGGCATATGGATAGCGCCTCATGGTCAGTCGAACGAACAGGTGATAAAGGATAACCCGGGTGTTTTTATCCTGAAGCCTGACGGCACGTCTGCCTCCAGAACATGGGAAGGAGACTGGCTAATGGATCCCACCTCGCCACAGGCAAAACAGTATTTTAAAAATCTGTTTGATATGATGGTTAAGTGGGGTTATGACTATTATAAGATCGATGGTCAGCCGATAGTTGTTGAGGAGTATGCAAAAAATTCCCAATACATGTATGTAAAGGGTGGTGCTGCCGATTCTCTTTACCGTACTACTCTTGATATAATCAGAAATGCAATTGGTCCCGACAGGTATCTTCTGGGATGCTGGGGTTTGCCAATAGAAGGAGCCGGTATAATGAACGGCTCCCGCACAGGTGGTGATGTAGTTCTGGGATGGGAGGGTTTCAGATCGGCTCTCAGCCCTACAATGGAAAGTTACTTCCAGCATAACATTCTGTGGTATACAGACCCTGATGTGATGCTTCTTCGTGAGCCTTTCACCATTGATCAGGCACAGGCATGGGCCACTCTACAGGGACTTACCGGCCAGGCACTCATGTCGAGCGACCGCTTGCCCGATCTGTCTGCTGCCCGGGTAAAAATGCTTCATCGTGTTTTTCCTGCTACAGATATTCGTCCGCTGGACCTGTTCCCCTCACACACAAATAAGAGGATATGGGATCTTAAAGTAAGTCACCTGAACAGACATTACGATGTAACGGGTCTGTTCAATTTTGAAGAGGGCAAAACCGAAGAGATAGCCTTGAAATGGAAGGATCTGGGCATCACAGAAGGACCGGTGCATGTATTTGACTTCTGGAACGATGAGTTTATGGGAACCTGGGATTCAGGTATCTCACTATCAATAAACCCTACGAGCTGCAGGGTGCTGACACTTCTCCCGGATAACGGAGAGATTCAGCTTATATCAACAAGCCGTCATATAACCCAGGGATGGGTTGATCTCTTAAAGCTTGATTCTGAATCCAAAGGGACCAGGATTTCCGGTGCAAGCCGTATACCCGGGGGAGAGCCTTATATTCTTTCTTTTGCATATCCGCGTGGTCACAATTTCAGGATAAGCAGTGCACAGGCTTTTACAGGTAAAAAGAGCATCCCGGTTAAGGTGACCTGTCATCAGGGCTGGGCAACGATGGAATTTTCCGTGAACGAACTGACCGACGTAAACTGGACAGTTACCTTTGAGCCCGCTGTAAGCTATAATTATGCAGTCATGCAGCCGGAAGGAATAGAGGTCTCATCTGCAGGCATTGATGCGGTGAAGATCACCTGGCAGTCGCAGTATTATCTTAATGCCGGGTACCAGGTCTATCTCGATTCCATATTGCAAGGATATACCCCCGGAAACAGCTTTATCATCAAGGGGCTTGACCCAACACGGACTTATTCAGCTACGGTTAAATGTGTTTGGAGTGATGGCAATGTAAATAGTGCTCCATCAAAGGCAAGGGGAAAAATTTATAATATCACTTTCACTGCCGCGTCGTTGATTCCGCATGTCTTTTTCCTCAGTGACATTGAATATGATGGTACTCCGGAATGGTACACATGGCATATCTCGTCTGGTGGGAAAAGATATGAAAACAGCATTGTAATGCATGAGGGCTCTGTCAGAACATATGAGTTAAATGGTCTTTTCACTGCGTTCAGAGCTTCTGTATGTGTTGATGACAGCGCACGTGGTGAAGATCCCGGCAGGGCAATTGAGTTTATTGTAAGCGCCGATGGTCATGAGATATGGCGAAGCAGACCGATGAAGAAAGGTGAGGAATTGTCAGAGATCAATATCCCTGTCGCTGGTCTGCAAAAGCTTACCCTTTCTGTAAAAGGCAATAGTACCGATTTTTGGGAAGGGCTTCCGGGCGACTGGATTGAGGCGAAAATTGAGAAATAGTGATCAGTGATCAGCAATCGGTAATAAGTAATAAGTAATCAGTAAGCGGTCACGATCACCGCTTACTGATTACTTATTACCGCTTACCCTTACTACGTGTCAGCGGCACAAACCTCACGAGAGTCAGCATTGTCCTCCTGATTTCACCATTTTTCTTTCGCAGAAGGATCAGCTTCTGTACCTCATGAGGTTTCCCAAGTGGCATTATAAGCCTTCCACCTTCGGCCAGCTGATCTACCAGTGGCTGGGGTATCTCATCTGCAGCTGCTGTAACCATAATAATGTCATAAGGCCCATGTTCAGGCCATCCCTGATAACCATCGCCTTCTTTTACAATTACATTATTGTAACCAAGCCTTTTAAGTCTTTCCGCCGAGGAGGCTGCCAGTTGAGGTACTATTTCAATGGTATAAACGCTATCGACCGTCTCAGCCAGAACTGCGGCCTGATATCCTGACCCGGTCCCGATCTCAAGCGCTTTTTTGTTTTTTGTCGGGACGACATATTCAGTCATATATGCAACAATATATGGCTGTGATATTGTTTGTCCATAGCCAATCTGCATCGGGCCGTCGTCATAAGCATAATCAATTAATGCAGCAGGAACAAAAAGGTGACGTGGCACCTTCCGCATTGCCTCAAGAGTCGCAGCATCCTTTATTCCCCTGCTAACAAGCTGTGTCTCCACCATATCATACCGTAGACTCTCGAACATGTCTTTTTGCATTGCATTGATACAGAACAAAATGGAAAGAAATATGACAGGGAATATTTTCATAATCACTTTCCGTTATCAAAACCAAAACCAGAACAAATCTGAATGTGCATCCGGCAGAGACGCGATGCATCGCGTCTCTAAACTATTATCTGCCTTCCTGGTAGTTCAGCAACTCCTGATCCCTCAGTCTGTCCCTCAGGATGGGCACGTAATCCCTTCCCAGTTTTATTCCATAATCTTCATAGGCTTTTTCGGCCCATTTAATAGCCTCATCCAGGTTCCCGTTAATCTCGTTAATGATCGCCATATTATATACTGCCCGTCCCGCAATTTTGCTGCTTGGGTTGGTGGTCTCTTTTTCCCATAGCTGACCTGCTTCGTCCCATTTCCCGTTCTGGGCTTTTCGTTTTGCTATTTTGAAATTGCTGCTTCCTTTTACGTAATAGTCTCGGGTTAAGGTAATGTCATATGGGAGTAATCGAGTGGCATAATCCCTTCCGGCAATAACACTTACATTTTTCACAGCCTCTCTTCTGCCTGTCATGGCAATTGCTGTGGAAGCCAGACTGCCACTGTTCACTATGGAACGGGTTATGGTGAACTCGTCGCGTATGGCCTTGTCGCGTGGGTCATAAATTCTCCAGCCCATTGTAACAAAGGTCTCAATGGATGTGTTGGGCTCAAGCACCGCAGCAAGTAACTTTTCTTTTGCATCGCCCTGTGTATGTGGGACGTGTAATATTCTTGTGTCGGTGTCATACAGCTCGAGAGAGAAGATCGCATTGGTGTTATTCTCATTACATACAGATTCAACAATGTCCCATGACAATGGGTTCGGGAAGTTACCCATTGATGAAGTCCGGAAATCTATTGCTGTGAGATCCTTTACCTCTGTTATCTTGCCATCGGCAAGCAATTCATCAGAGAGTCCCTGAAGTGCACCTCGTTTACCTACAGAGTCAAGCTTAGGTCCTTCCAGTGAGACTATCCTGTCCAGCTTGTCTATACTTTCTGTCTCTTTGGTAGGACTGGTACGGTCAATTATACCTATGCTTTTAATATCTGGTGGCACAGTTACCGGAGCAGGGTGTTTTACATAAATGAATACCTGTTGTGTTTTACACGATGTGACTGCCAGAGCCACCATAAGAATGAAAATTATCCTCTTCATAAACTGCTTTCGTTTCCTGGTCTGTTTATTCCAGGTTTATTAATGTTATTTATTTTTTTTCTTCCTTGTTTAGTCCCATTGACAGCGAAGTAAGTCCTGCCATTCCTCCAAGCTGCATAGTATCAAGTGCAGTACTTGGTACAATAACTATGGTTGAGTTTGTTTTAAGTCCTTCGTAGAGCATGTTCATTGCTCTCAGGTGCATCGCAGTAGGGTCATTGGCATATGTCCTGGCTGCCTCGCTGAATTTTTCAGCTACCTGCCTTTCCGAATCGCCAAGAATTACCCTGGCCTGACGCTCTCTCTCTGCCTGTGCCTGCATCGACATAGCATCCTGTAGTGTGGACGGAATGTTTACATCCTTGACTTCAACGGAGATGACATTTATGCCCCAGGGTTCGCTTCTTTCATCGATGATCTTCTGGAGAAGATTGCTCATTTTATCTCTTCCTTCGAGCATTTCCGAAAGCATGGTTTTACCTATTACATCTCTTAATGCAGTCTGTGATGCCCAATTGATCGCTCCCTTGTATTCAGATATCTCAAGTGCTGCTTTTTTAGGGTCAATCACTTTCCAGAACAACACAGCATCAACGTCCACGGGAACGGTATCCCTGGTAAGTGTCTTTTCTGCAGTAAATGATGTTGTGATAACCCTGGTGTCTATCCAGTAAGCGACCTGGTCAATTACAGGAATTATAAAAAAGAGTCCCGGGCCCTTCAGTGCGCTGAATTTACCAAGACGCAGAACTACTGCCTTCTCCCATTGATCTGCAACTTTAATGGCCGATGAGAGAATAACTGCGAGCACGAAGAAAGTGATACCTATCCATGTGGCAGCACCAATCGATCCGGCATTACGACTTGAATAGGCCAGTACTGCTCCGATGGTTATTATGATGAAAAAAACTAATGACGAGAAAGAGCTTCTTGTTCTCATATGTTTGTCCTCCGTTTAGTTTTCCGAAATCATCCAATAATCAGATATGACCCGATGGCCTATCTGTTGCCTCTCCCCAATTTGTTATCAAATTTACACAAAAAGCATGCCCCATGCAAAACATATACATCATCTGTGCTTTTGTAATGAATTGTTTCTATCTTATCAATACAAAAAATTTGAAGAAATGTTTAACAGCCTGCTTTTACAGTTACTATGAGATGAATTATAGTGCTAAGTTCAGGTTTTATGAAGAACTAAATGATTTTCTTCCCGCCGGCAGGCGCAAGGTCTCTTTTACATATTCATTTTCAGGCAGCCCGACTGTTAAAGATGCAATAGAAGCCATTGGTATTCCTCATGTTGAAGTTGACATGATCCTTCTCAATGGCTCTACTGTGGATTTTTCTTACAGGCTTAAAGACAATGATGATGTCTCGGTCTATCCTGTTTTTGAGAGTTTTGATATCAGCAGTGTGACTCATCTCAGAGAAAAACCTTTGCGCGATATTAAATTCATCGCCGATGTTCACCTGGGGAAACTGGCCAGGTATCTCCGGTTTACAGGATTTGACACCATTTACAGGAACGACTATGACGATATAGAGATCATCTCACTATCACAAAAGGAACAAAGGGTTATTCTTACACGGGACAAAGGCATTCTGCGGAACCGGCTGGTGACGCGAGGCTACTGGCTACGGTCACAGGACCCTATTGAACAGATAGGAGAAGTGATAAGCCGGTTTGATCTTAAGAAACAGGTTTCCCTTTTTTCAAGGTGTAGTCTTTGCAATAGCCTGCTTACAAACGTTAAGAAGGATGAGGTTAAAGATATGTTACTGCCGAAAACGGTCATGTATTATGATGATTTTAAAATTTGTACCGGTTGTAATAAAATATACTGGCAGGGGACACATTGTGACAGGCTGATTAAGCTAATAGAGAAACATATAAAATAAAAATGGAGAAAGAAAAGCGTTTCTTTCTCCATAGGATCATTAAAACATTTCCGTTACGAAAACGGATTAAACCTCTTTCCCTCCCATAAGTTTATCCTGGAGGGTTTTCAGCTCTTCCCATTTGCCCTGTGCTGCCAGTCTTGACTGTGCAGGCCATGTGTCAGGCACATGAATACGATACTGTTCGCCCCCGTCTTCAATAAGGTATTTTAAAATTGTATCAGGAGTTGCTTCAGCCAGAGCCTCCCATGTGGCAATGCCCCTGCTTTTAAGTATCCCGGCAATTTTGGGGCCTATGCCCTCTACTATCTCCAGATCATTCAGTTTAATGGCTTTGCCCATTGCTGCCTTTGCTTTGGCAGCATCAAACTCAATCTCTCCGGCCATAAGCTTTTCAATTTTAAATTTTGATGCTGCTACTTCCTCTTCGAGCTTTGCTATTTTATATTTGTGAGCCTCATTCTCTTCTTCAAGTTCAATACATTTTTTGCATTTCATTGATTTGCGGACCAGATAACCAATCAGAAAGCCCAGCCCGGCTGCCACGATAAGCACAATGAGAATGAATAACAAGTCAGATGTAAAACGTTCTGCCATAGTCTTTTATTTAAATAAATAAATTTCTGTTCTTCTGTTTTTTGCCCGTCCCTCACTGGTGTTGTCCGGGGCGGCAGGTTCAGTGTTAACCTTTGATGTTGCCATAATCTGATCTGTCCTGATACCTGAATTTATCAGGTAGTTCTTTACAAAATCAGTACGGGACTGGCTGAGTTTAGCATTTATTTCCGGGTTTCCGGATGCGTCGGTATGACCGGTTACAGATACCTTTGCCCCGGGAGTGTTGTCGAGGTAAAGCTTAAGCCTGGCGATAAACTCAGCAGGAACAGCGTTCATATCCGCTTGTGTAGCGGATGAGCTGAAATAGACAATTAGTTTCCCGGTATTTGTCAGATAGTTTTTTGCCTCTTCAATTGAAGCAAGCAGGGCTTTCTCAGTAGCGGATAAGGTGTCGGCCGGTACTGAAAGCTCTTTTCCGGGACAGCATTTGCAGTCGCCCCTGATCCTGCAGACATACCAGCGTGATGAGCCGGCTATCCATAGAACCAGAACTACTGCCAGAATAAAAATAGATGTTCTCATAGGCATTTATGTGTTATTTTCAGAATGCACAACCCCAATAAAAGACCATCAAAATTTCCTTTCCCAACTATTTCAAAATAACGCTGACATAAACCCTGAAAATAATCCGTAATACCATCCACTATCTGATAGACTTAGTCTCTTTTCATCCGGAGGGCCGGGTCATTCCCGTCAGGGATTATATGGTATCAATTTAATGAAAACTAATGATATAAACAAATAATTCATCTTCAACCCAAGTTATGAATCTCACAGATCGGTCGATGGTTTTCATGCTTCTTTGTTTTAAATAACTTTAACAAAAACAACCTTCCGGTGGAAACACATATTCAATATTTATTAATAGTTTGGCATGTTAATTAAAAAAAGATGAAGAAGATATTTTCTGCAACCTTGATGTTGGTTCTTTCATGTCTGATGCTTGCAGCCCAGCAATCAAAAGTAACAGACAGGATTATTGAACTGGGACAGTCGGATAATCGTACCATGAATCACCTTGATGTACTTTGTAACCGTTTTGGCGGACGTCTTGTCGGGTCAGAAGCATATGAAAATGCTGCAGAGTGGTGTGCCTCACAGTTTCGCAGCTGGGGCATGGAGGTAATAATGGATGAAGCAGGCACTGTTCCTGTAGGTTTTGACCGCGGACCATGGTTCGGCCGGCTGATAGGCGATAATTCCATGGATCTTCATTTTGTCACACCATCATATACATCAGGCACCAGAGGTGTTCAGAGAGGACCGGTCCTGATTGAACCTAAAAGCCAGGAGGAGTTTGACCGCATGAAAGGTTCTCTTAAGGGAGCATGGGTTCTAATTGGAGGATCAAGCACCGGGTGGCCGGTTGATTATTCTCCAAAAGCAGACTCAGCCCGGGCAAAAATCATTGCAGCAAATGACTCCATCTCAAAACTGAACAGGGAGATAATGAGATATAACTGGGAAAACAGGGACAAACCTAAAAAGGACCTTATACCTCTTAAAGAAGAGCCATGCCTGTTCTACCGCCAGATGAGAGAAGCCGGCATCCTTGGCGTTATTCAGTCAGCGAAAGTGCCACTGACAGCTCTTTATGACAGAAAAAACCTGGATAAAATGACATTCGAAACATTGCCAACCACCTGTGATATTAAGCTGGATGAAAATCAGTATAAGGTTATAGAACAAATGGCAAAGGAACACCGCTATTTTCTTCTTGAGTTTGATATCAGAAACCATTTCCGTCCTGGTCCTGTCAAATATTACAATGTTATCGGGGTTATAAAAGGTTCTAAATACCCGGAAGAATATGTGATGATGGGCGGGCATCTTGATGCCTTTGATGTTGCAACCGGCGGCGTTGATGATGGATCAGGTGCAACACCTGTAATGGAGGCTGCCCGTCTGATAATGGCATCAGGAGGTAAACCCAAACGTACAATACTGGTGTGTTTATGGGCCGGCGAAGAGTTTGGCCTGCTGGGATCAAAACACTGGGTTGAGAACAACAAAGACAAACTTGGTAAGATATCAAACTATTTCAACCGCGACGGTGGTCCGACTGTTGCCAGCAGCCTTACCGTCCCGCCGGCAATGTATGAAGATATGTCAAAGGTTTGTGAGCCTCTGAATAAAATCAATCCTGACTTCCCGTTCACACTTAAAAAACAGACTGACACGCCGCGTCCAAAACCAAAATCGGCAGGAGGCTCCGATCACGCATACTTTGCCATGAACGGAGTGCCCACACTGAATTTGGCTTCAGAGGATACAAAAGGATATAACTTTGATTATTCAGAGATATGGCACACCGAGAGTGATCTTTACAACAAGAGTATTCCTGAATACCAGAATCACACTGCAATTGTCTATGCTGTTGTAGTATATGGTATTGCAAATCTTGACCATCTGCTATCCAGGGATGGTTTATATGCTGAAGATCCTAAGGATGCGCAATCAAAGCCTCCTGTAACAAAATAAAATAATTATAATCCGTATAGACTCAAAGTCTTGGATCAAGTAGAAAAGTTGGGAAGAAGGCCTCTAGTGTAAGTTTCCCCTCCTTAGAAAGGAGGGGTCCGGCGACGCAGGAGCCGGGGGGTGGTATGTCTTATTTAGTGTAAATTTGTATGGATTAAAATGTTATGTGCATGAGACATAATATTAATTCTTCAAATCTGCACGCAACCAGAAAATATCTGCGAAATAATAGCACATCCGCTGAAGCTTAACTTTGGAAATATCTGAGTGGTAAGAAACTTTACGGTAGAAAATTCAGGCGTCAGTATAGCATCGACAATTATATTCTTGACTTTTACTGTGTTTCTGATAAGCTAGCAATTGAAATAGATGGTGATACTCATGGTGATTATAATCAAATTCAAAAGGATATAATAAGAGACGAGCATTTAAAAAAGTCAGGCATAAAAACAATCAGAATTCAAAATCGATTTGTTTTTCAAGATCCGGAATATGTACAGAGATTGATAATTTCCGGCTTCATTGATAAATAACATACCACCCCGCCCTCCCTCCGGTCGGGCACCCCTCCTGACTCAGGAGGGGAAACTTTACTACAATACTTCTTTTCATTTTTAAATCCCCAAAAGTTCCACTTGATTCAATGCATTGCGTCTCTACTCTGCCAGAACAAAAAACACGTATGCCAGGTAAAATGGGGACATACGTGTTTTTTTATGCAGAATATTATTCCTTGTGGTCTACCAGATCTTAATTCTCATGGATTCGGGTCTCCACATCGGATCACCTTCTTTTATTCCAAAAGCGTTATAAAATTCAGGCATGTTGGCCAGTGGGCCGTTTACCCTGAATTTTGCCGGAGAGTGAACATCAGACTTAACCTGGTTGGCAAGTCTCTCAGGCCGTGTATTAACCATCCATGCATAAGCATATCCAAGGAAGAAACGCTGATCAGGTGTAAGCCCGTCTATCTTTTTATTTTCAGCAGCCTGTTTTGTCTTGTGGAATGCCTGGTACCCCATCATTATACCTCCGAGATCGGCAATGTTTTCACCCTGGGTGGCATCACCATTTATATGAAGACTATCGACAGGAATGAATGCATTAAACTGTTCAATAATCAGCTTTGTCTTTGAGTAAAATCCTGTGCTGTCCTCTGGTGTCCACCATCTGTTCAGGTTGCCTTTGGCGTCATATTTGCTTCCCTGGTCATCAAAGCCATGAGTCATTTCATGTCCGAAGGTTGAACCACCAATGATTGCATAAAGAATAGCATCGTCAGCCATACGGCGCTCAAAACCCGGAACAATAATATTGCACCCCGGAACACAAATCTCATTGTTTGAGGGATTATAGTATGCGTTATATGTCTGAGGTTCCATTCCCCATTCAGTGCGGTCAACAGGTTTCCCGTACCTGTTGATCATATAATTGAAATACCACTTGTTCACATTAATTACATTGTCAATGAAGGAGTTCCGGCTTATCTCCACTGAACTGAGATCCTTCCATTTATCGGGATAACCGACTTTCATCGTCATCTTTTGAAGCTTATCGAGCGCTTTTTCTTTTGTAGCCTCGCTCATCCAGTCAAGGCCTTTTATCCTCTCGGCATACACATCCCTGATATTATTACCGATCTCCAGCAGCTTCTCTTTTGTACCGGCAGGCAGATATTCTGCAATGTATACCTGTCCTATTAGCTCTCCAAGGTAGCCGTTGGTCTGGTTCACAACCCTGTACCATCTTGGCTTGGGAGTCTCTATTCCATTTAATACGGTTGAGTAAAAATGGAAGTTCTCAAGACGTGTGGCGTCATCGAGATAAGAAGAAAAGCCTGATACAACACCATATTTGAAATAGTTTTTCCATACTTCCACAGGGTATTTTGTCAGATAGCTGTTAAGAGCAGAATAAAACTCCGGTTGGCCCACAATTACAGTGTCAACAGAGTGAAGACCGCATTGTGTAAAGAAATCGCCCCATTTTATTACAGGAGCAAGCTCCTGCAATTTTTTAAACGACATCTTGTTGTAATTCGAAAACGGATCACGCAGGTCTTCCATTTTCCGTGATGTCTGAGCCAGGGATGTTTCAAGCTTCATCTCCTCACTTGCAGCCTGGTTTGCTTTTGCTTCGTCATAACCAATAATTTTGAACATATTGGCCAGATGCTTTACAAACTCTTCCCTGATCTTTACTGAGCGGGGGTCATTATCGAAATAGAAACTCCTCTCTGGCAGATTAAGTCCTCCCTGTTGCAGGATCACAGCATACTTTTCGCTGTTCCTGTCATCCTGTGATACATAAAAGGAAAAGAATGGTGAGCCTCCTATTGTACTGAGCCATGCCGACAGGGAAATGATATCGTCAATGGTCTTTGCCTGGTCTATCTTTGCAAATATTGGCCGGAGATCTTCGATCCCTTTTTTATTCAGAGTGACACTGTCCATGCCACTGAAGAAAAAGTCCCCGATCTTTTGTTTGAGACTCCCTTTCTCTGCATTTTCTATTGCAGCTGAAGACTCACAAATCTTTCTTACCTGCGCATTGACCGTGTCGTCAATGACCTGAAAGATGCCGTTAGACGCCTCTGAAGCCGGTATGGGATTTTCCCTGAACCATTTTCCATTGGCATAATCAAAAAAGTCGTCTCCGGGTTTAATAGCCTGATCGATATGAGAAGCCAGCGGATCTGCTTTCCCGGTGGTTGAGTTCCTGCATGAGGTAGTTGAGATTGTAGCTGCGGCAGTCAAAGCCAGTAGCATCAGAATAGTTTTTCTTTTCATGGTATGATCTGTTTATAAGTTAAAATTATTATTTCATTTTGTTTTTGAAAAGCGCCGGTCAGTTAATTAAAATTAAAATTTCATTTTCTGTTTCAATAACATAACCTGAGACAACTTTTTATGGATGATATTTTTTTACTTAGTGTTGACAATATAAATGACTATAGGTGATGGCCAAAAGATCAATTATACCGGCATTAATAGCAGTGCTTTTAATCTGTTCCTTTTTTGTGAGTGAAAGCCTGAAGGTAAAGCCGGACAAGATACCACCAATAGATCCTCAGGTTATAAGGGATCAGGACAGTATGACGTGGGACGATTACGTCCCTATTCCCGGGATAGACTGGGCTGATCCACAGCTTAATCCGGCAAGAGGTTTCAGGATAGCTGTTGTGGCTGTTGATTTCGCTGATCAGCCCTTTGTTATTACGTTGCCAAAACAATCTGATTTGTTTGGCAATCCTCAGACAGAGCCTGTCAGGAGGGAGGATGTAGTCCGGTTCTATGCAGACTTTTTTATGAAGCCCTCTTCAGTTAATCATGGTCATACCATCAGAGGATACTGGATGGAACAATCGTGGGGTAGCTTTGGTATTACTCAGGCCGATGCTTTTGGACCATACCGTATGCCAAAGGAGCTTTGGAAATATGGTCTTAATGAGTGGGGGCAGAATGCCGCCACACCCGATGGCAGTATAGCCCATGCATGGATGGAAGAGGATGTTGATTCATTGTGGAGGTCCGACAAAGGGGACATTATAAAAAACTATGATGCGGTATTGCGTATCTATGCCGGCTATGATGAGACCGGAATATGGATGGAGTTTGGCGAGATGAAGTTCCTCTCTAAAGATGATATACCTGCTGAATGGGGTAACCCCAATCCTGAAAAGCCACGCTGGGCTCCAACACGCTATGTGCCCTGGACTTCATGGAAAGCAGGTCAGATGCAATGGGGTCTCTCCTCGATGCGACAGGGTGAAAACTCCGGTACTATCACTCACGAGCTTGGTCATTTCGCTTTCAATATAGGTGATAACAACAATAACCCATATGTAACGCCTTACAGGAGAGCGGGCTCCGGACCATGGGATATGATGGACCGTGGGTGCTTCAACGGCCCGGGAGGACCACATAAACGATGGCTGGTGCCGGCAGTGGGAGGGGCCTCTATGCCTGCCGGACTAATGCTTCGTAACAGAATGAAAAACGGATTTGTGGTGCCTGATGATGTACTTACCCTCAGCCGCGATAGTCTTGCCTCAACAGGTCTTGCTGTCGCACGTATAACTGCCCGTGCTGTAAAACCAAAACCAGGCGAATATGCGGGTGTAATAGTAAACCTGGATGGTAAGGAGCCACATGATAAAACCACAGCAGATGATCCCGCAACAAACCCTCTCTCACCCGGGATCCCAAATTTCGACTTTTACTCACTGGAGGTTGTACAACGTATCGGGTATGACTCCTATTGCCCGGACAATGGTGTGCTTATTGCAAAAAATAAGGACCAGGAAAGCAGCAACGGTGGCGTTAACGGATTCAACTGCTTTAACTGGGTAATTGACGCTCATCCTGAAGATATTAATATGACAGATTATATTAAGCCAGATGGCACCAGGGTTATGCGAACCATTGCCGATTACAGACAGCTTAATGATGCACTTTTCCATGCTGGGCTCAATTCAGGTAGCAGCTATGAATATACCGATGTGAACAACAGATTGCATTTTTACATAATTGACAATACCAGAGACAGCAGCGGGATACTTTCATATACTGTCGGGGTCAAATCGCTGGATAATATTTGTAATAAAAAGAGAGACATAGGCGTTAAGTCACTTCGTCAATCAAGCGAGGATAGGAAAATGCATGTTGTAAAAGTTGTTTTAGGCAATAACGCTGCGTCAGAGGCTGAAGGTAAAATCACCTGCCACGATTTTGATATTTACAGGATATCCGTTAACGTAATGGGAGCGGGCTGGACAGCCAGGACTCTTAATGAGCTGGCGGCAATTGCCTGCGGTGAGGAAAAAGAAATACCGGTATATTATTTTACCGACAGATATGCTGACAAAAATGCTGAGATCTCGGTCAGAATCGTTTCGGAAAGCAATCCTTCATTAAGTTCAGTATGTTCATTTACAGTAAAACGGTAGCAGGATGATATCATAAACTAAAAAGGAGAGAGGCTGCATGCCATCTCTCCTTTTTAGTTTATAATTCCCTTATGGATATGTTTATTTTTTTGTATAGGCGATGCCCATCACTTTCAGCTCTTTGGCACTACAATCGAGCCCGAATGACCATTCGGTTGTCTCTCCATCGTAAATGATTGTAGGGTTGCCTTCTTTATATGTCCAGGTAAAATGATGGGTATCCGTGGGGGAAGATATCTCCTGACCCGTCTTATCTTCATTGAATGTAAAGGTCATTTCGAAACCATTTTCTACATATCCCCATGTGCCAATAAGACAATCGGATTTGGTTTGCTCTTTGTTCTGAGTCTTAGGATTACTTTTACATGCTGCAACACCAACTACAATTGCAATTGTTAAAAAGAAGACTAATTTTTTCATAATGTGGCTATTTAGACTGTTTGTTTGTTATCTGATTATTTACTTGTTGTTTATTCATGGTTAATGTACCCCATAACCAAAGTTATTAAAAAAGAAGTATTGACAGTTTATTCTGTTATAAAATTATCGTTGATCATCCACTTTAATGCATAAATAGGGGAAATGTTCGTTTTTGCGTATTTAAATTATTAACTTGAGGCTGTTAACAAAAAAACCGACTAACATGAAAAGATCCAGTAAAATCAGGGGATTGTTTTTTGTTGCCTGTCTAATAGCTATGAGCGGCAATGTGCTTAATGCTCAGATTGATGAGCTTGGTGTTTTGGTTGCCGGAGGAAAAGAAGACGGGACAAAACTGTTTGAAGCTTATCTTAAACCATGGACTATCGGATTCGGGCACGATCTGAATGCCGGATGGTATCATACCGCAAAACCGCATAAATTGTGGGGTTTCGATATTAATATCTCTGCCAGTGCCGCATTTGTTCCTGCTGCTGACAAGAAGTTTAATGCTCAGTTGCTTGATCTGAATGGTACACTTACCGCCGGTTCCAATGGCATGATGTCATCCACCGTTGCTGGTAAAGATGTGGAAGGACCTACACTGTCATATAGCGCAGGCGGTCAGACCGCATCATACTCTCTGCCAAAAGGGACTAACATTTCTGTAGTCCCGTCACCAATGTTTCAGGCTGGGATAGGCCTGATAAAAAACACGGAGCTGGCAGTGAGATTTATTCCGACTGTTCCGCTGGGCTCTGCAGGTAAACTTGGAATGTGGGGTATCGCAGTAAAGCACGACGTAATGCAATGGCTGCCAATTGTTGACAGAGTCCCCTTTCTTCATATTTCTGTAATGGGCGGGTACACTAAACTGAATTCCAAAATTGATATGGAGGTTACTCCTGAAGATCTGGACTTATTGGTGACATATGACCCTGCTACTTATGAAAACCAATCGTTAGAGCTGGGAATACAAAGTTTTACTTTCAATGCCCTGGCTTCTATAGACATTCCTGTGCTTACCGTTTTTGTTGGGGCAGGGATAAGTAACACCAAAACAAACCTTGACCTGTTGGGGAATTATCCCACACCTACTTTAGCTAATGCAGGAGCATTTACAAAAGATCCTTTATCAATATCCATAAAGGGTAAAGATGGAAAAACAACAAAACCGAGGTTAAGTGCCGGTTTAAAGATAAAGATGGGCCCGGTACATCTATTCGGCGAGTATACCTATGCCAACTATTCGCTTGTCACAGCCGGACTGGCAGTAAGTATAAGGTAAAGAGATAAAAAAAGAGGCGTAGTGATTACGCCTCCGGGATAATAAGTGCTCTTAACACTGTTCGACGATACTGTGGAGGACAAACAAACTGTTAACCCAAAAAAGCTGCCCTCCGCGGTAATAAACGCCAATACTTGCAATATTCTTTGTTACTGGCAGGTCAAAAATAGGAAAAACCATGCAGGTGGTCTGCATGGTTTTCCTTTAGTTTATCACCTGTTTATTAACAATGGGTAAGGTGAACCCTCCGGGTCTATTCCTGGTTATACTTACCAATTGGCATGATGTACAGTGGGACTTCCTGGTCAGGAAGGTTTACAGCCTTTTTTACCGCAGGATCATCAAAGGCTCCGATAGCACAGGTTCCCAGATGCAATGCCTCGGCCTGCAGATAGACATTTTCGGCCGAATGGCCCAGATCCATGCAGACATACCTCTCACGTCCACGATTTCCATATCTCTCCGTAGTGCGGGAGAAAGTGGCGCTATAGAAAAGGCACACAGGAGCATCTTTTATCATTCCCTGGTTGTATGATGCATTACATAGATCCGGTTTCAGATCCCTGTCGTTTATCCTAAGTATCTTATGCCCATCAGGGATATATCTGTAATACCCGGTTGGTATACCTGTTACATTGCCAACAAGGACATAAATATTAAGAGGGTATGTTGCCCCTGCAGAAGGTGCCGTTCTGAACCCACCTCCAAATTTAGGATTGCTCAGAGGTTTATTTATTCCATAGGCAGCCCACAAAATCTGGCTGAGTTCTTCTGCTGTAACAGCTTCTCCGGTATAACTCCTGTGCGAACGGCGCACAGCGAGAACTTCTTCCAGTGATATACTTCCCGTAAGACGGGGAGCAGGTAACGAGTGAGTAAGCCCGGTTGTGTCGGAGGTAATCATATCTGTATTGCTGTTTTTGGGTTTATCTTTTGATCCACACCCCGTATTCAGGGCAATAATAATGAGACCAAATGGCAAGAGGTACCAAAATCTTTTATGGCTGTAGTCAATTGTCATATTCATCAGTTTTTACCGGTTATGCGATTTTGTATCAGTCAATCATGCAATTTAATAAAAAGTGTTGAATGTTACTTTTTATGCATTTCACAATCTTTTTTCAGCTGGGCGAGCTCACACGAGCATGCTGTACAATCGCCACAGGATGAGGGACGACCTCTTTTCTTTCTGAACGCTACCGACCAAACCACGTAACCGACAACTGTTGCAATAATTATATAGACGATAATATCCTGAATCATAACTTTCTTGTTTAAGTAAACATGGAACCTATCTGGAAGACAGTAAAGGAAATTGCCCAGGCTACAGCAGTAGTATAAAATACTGCAAATAAAGCCCATGCTGTTCCAGCTTCCTTCTTTATTGCTGAAAGTGTTGCAGCACAGGGGAAGTAGATCAAAACAAATAACATTAATGTAAAAGCAACCAGAGGAGTGAAGACTTTTTTTCCAGTCCTTGGCCCACTCATGTAAACCTGATCCTTAAGTTTGTTCTTAAGACTTACTGAACTTGCGTCAATACTGTTACCCGACTGGTACATAACCCCCATTGATCCTACAACGATTTCCTTGGCAGCCAGACCGGTAACAATGCTTACGCCTATTTTCCAGTCAAACCCCAGAGGCGCTATCGCAGGCTCAATAAACTTACCTATCTGCCCTATATATGACTTCTCCAGGTGTTCGGACTGTTTTTCATTTTCAATCATAAGCAATTGCTTTTGCTTTACAGAGTCCGGAGCAGTAACATTGGTTTTTATTGCGGATGCAAGAGCCTCATAATCCTTTGAATAGCTGACCCTGGTCGGGTAGTGCCCAAGTGCCCAGATTATAACTGAGGCCGCAAGTATCACCGTCCCCATCTTTTTAAGATACTGTACACTTTTATCCCACATGTGGGTTGCGGTGTTCCTTATTGTAGGAACCCTGTAGGGAGGCAGTTCCATTACAAAAGGTATGTCCTTTTTGGAGAAGAAAACCTTTTTAAAAAGAATAGCCATCAATATTGCAACGACTATACCTACGGTATATATTGACAGTAGCACAATGCCCTGGTTGCCAGGGAAGAATGCAGAGATGAGCAGCACATATACCGGCAACCGCGCACTGCATGACATAAAGGGGATGATAAGCATTGTCAGTATGCGGTCTTTCTTGTTCTCAAGAGTCCGTGTAGCCATTATAGCCGGAACGTTGCAACCAAAGCCCATGATAAGCGGGATAAATGATTTACCATGAAGGCCAATCTTATGCATGAGTTTGTCCATGATAAATGCAGCTCTGGCCATATACCCCGTATCTTCCATCAAAGAGATACAGAAGAAGAGAATAAGAATATTGGGAAGAAAAACTATAACTCCTCCGACACCACCAAAAATACCATCAACAATCAGATCACGAAGAGATCCTGGTGGCATTATGTTTTTAATAAAGCTGCTTAAAGCCCCCACTCCGTCATCTATCCAGCTCATAGGGTAGCTACCCAGAGTAAAGGTGAGCTGAAACATAAGCCACAGAAAAAAGAAAAAGATAGGCAATCCCAGGTATTTGCCTGTGAGTATGGTGTCAATTGAGTGGCTTATCTGATGTCTGTCGGTCTTTTTTGCTTTAAATGTTTCTTTTAGTGCTCCATTGATAAATCCATACTTGGCATCAGCAATTATGGTTTCTGATTTTTCATTGTAAATTTTCTCGAGCCTGGCAACCTCTTTCTGTGCCAGATTAAGAATATTGATGGTGTTGTTGAAGCCGGAAATGTAGTTTCTGGTTGTTTTTTCGTTTTCAAGGAGTTTAAGGGCCAGGTGCCGTGAATAAAAAAGGTCGGGAATTTCTTCGTTATTAAGAAGCTCCTGGCGGAGAGCCTTTATCGATCCTTCAATTTCTGGTCCATAATTTATATGTGTATGTCTTGCAACTGGCTCGCGTCCTTCATAAATCTCTATCACTTTGTTGAAAAGCTCTGTGAGCCCTTTCCCCTTTGAGGCAATGGTAGGCATTACCGGGATCCCAGTGATCTTACCAAATGATACATAATCGAATTTATCACCTTTGGCTTCAAGCTCGTCATACATGTTCAGAGCCATTACAACCCTGATATTCATGTCGATAAGCTGGGTGGTGAGAAAGAGATTACGTTCAAGGTTTGATGCATCAACAACATTAATGACCACATCCGGTGCCTTCTCGGCAATAAAGCGCCGTACATAAAGCTCTTCAGGTGAGTACTCCGATATGGAGTAAGTACCCGGCAGGTCGGTTATGTTGATAAGATAGTCTTGTTGTCTTATCTGTGCTTCTTTCATGTCTACGGTAACACCGCTGTAGTTGCCCACTCTTTCGTGTTTTCCGGTGGCATAGTTAAACAGGGTTGTCTTACCGCTGTTCGGATTCCCGACCAGGGCAACAGATATAGTATGACTTTTAACCGTTACAGAGTTGTTTATTGACTCTTCATCCAGGGTGCCTTTGTAAGCAGGTTCAGTTGACCCTGCCAGATCTTTGTCGGTTACTACTTCAATAAGTGCGGCTTCAGCATGCCTTAAAGTAACGCGATAGCCCATTAACTCATATTCCACCGGGTCCTGCAGAGGGGCATTTTTTATGACTCTGATCTTTTTCCCCTTGACAAACCCCATCTCGGTAATGCGCTTCCGGAAAGCACCATGACCCTGAATTTTTATTATTATCCCCTCTTCACCTGTTGACAGATCTGAAAGTCTTATGTCGCCTTCTGCTTGATTCATTATATTAATAAATGACTAAAAGAGGCAGTAAAACCTCACTCAATATAAGACAGGAATTCAAATACTCCCTCTTGTTTTATGATAAAGGAAGATAAGATAAAAAAGTTCACGGGAATGCTTAAAATATTGTCTGTGGGTTTCCTTGGTTCTAATTGTTCTTATACCTGATCAGTGCCAGGGTGCCAAGTATGGCAATAGCAGAGAAAGCGGTAACAAAGAATCCGGTAATTTTATTTGCAATCTGAACCGATGTCAATGGTTTGTGAAAGATGAAGAGGAAGTAAAAAATAATGAACGTAACTATCAGAACGCCGATACCTAAGAATATTACCTTTCTTGTGGCTTCGGGCATGAGTTTATTCTTATTTTCTTCTTTCAGTTTCTGATACAGTTCCATATCACCCCGTTTTTTCACCGATTTAAGATCAGATGCTATTTTGCGAAGGCTGGCATGTTTCCTTATTATCTTGTGGCATGCTGCGGCAAAATCCTCTCTGCTGATAGAAGCAGGTATCTTATCCGTATCACCGGTGATCAGTAATATTTCAGCTTTTTGCTGGTCTGTCAACGGTCCTGACAGAAGTTTTTCAAACACGCCTGATTTTATAATTGCATCTTGCTTTTCATCGTTACTGAAGCAAGTGTAGGCTGAGATTATTGCGTCGGTATATTCCGGTCGCTTAAACTCAGTCATAATCTTAAGTGCAGAGGCAAGCATCTCGGTGTGATGCGGTATTAAAGCAGCATCCGGCTTAAGAAGATACTGCAGGTAATAATTCATAAGTTGGTGAGCCTGATCACACTTCATCCCTGGCAACAATCCTAATACCGATTTCATGAATGAGAGAGCTGGTTTTCTCTTCATTCCCTCGGTTATCAGTTCAATGGCCTTCAATTCATCTATTTCAGCAAGCTGAGTCAAGCAGGAAATCCTTTCACTTTCCGGAGAAGCTTCATTGTGAAATCCGGATATCAGAGTCTGTTCATCTGGGCCTGTCAGGTTCATAATTCGAGGTTTTGCCTAATTTAGAAAAAATTCTTAATAATTGTCTAAGAAAGTTAAAAATCAGGCAAAAAAAGTTCAAAATAATTCATGAGAGATCGTCGGGGATAGATGGAAGGATGCCTTTGGTTATATATATGGGTCGGATATGTTTTCTCAACCTTTTCCTTATTATTCCAAACCATAAACCGGCTAATACTACAATAACACCGCATAAAAGCATTGTGTATCTGATCCCGATGGCGCTGGCAACTGACCCTGCAATGAGGTTACCAATAGGAGCAGTACCCATCAGTGCCATAGCATAAAAGCTCATGACCCGGCCACGCTTGTCATCATCAGCCAGTGTCTGAAGCATTGTGTTTATTGAGGAGAGTGACATGATCATTGACAACCCGCCAAAGAAGAATATTATTATTGAGATCCAGAAACTGGATGAAAAAGCTACCAGTGTAAGTGCAAGTCCCATAACAGTAAGGTGTGTTGCAATTATCCTGGTGAGTCCCAGAACGCTTTTACGGGAGGCCATGTACAATGCACCTGTAAGAGCACCGGCACCCATACCTGACATAAGGTATCCAAGGGTATCAGAACTACCGCCGAGGATCTCTTTTGCATATGCGGGCAGGAGGACAATAAATGGCATCCCAATGGTGCTGAGTATTGCAAGGATGATTATCAGCGTGCGAATGGGAATTGAGCTGAAGGTGTAGCGAAGCCCTTCGCTGAAACTTTTCCGGAAGTCATCCCTTTCAGACTCCCTGTGGCTAAACGTTATTTTAATCCTTGAGATGGCAATCAATACAGCTACAAAGCTAAGAGTATTCAAAAGGAAGCAAATCCCTTCCCCGACAGCGGCAATTGTCAGACCGGCAATGGCCGGACCAATCAGCCTGGCGCCATTGAAAATGGCTGAATTCAGTGCAATGGCATTGCCCAGGTCAGCAGGATCATCGACCAGATATATCACCAGCGACTGTCTGGCAGGAGAATCAAGTGATGTGATTACTCCTGATAAAACACTTAGAACAATTATGTGCCATACCTGTATCAGATTAAGCATAACAAGCAACGTCATTACCAATGCCAGAATCATATAAGACACCTGGGTAAGGGTTAGAAGTTTAAGCTTGTTGTACCTGTCAGTGATGACACCTAAAAAAGGAGAAAGAAAAAAAGTGGGTATCTGGCTCGTAAAACCAATAAGCCCCAGTAAAAAAACCGAACCGGTAATCCTGTATACAAGCCAGCTCAATGCAATGTTCTGCATCCATGTTCCAATGAGAGAGACGCCCTGACCAACAAAATAATTCCTGTAATTGCGTGAGTGGAGTGACGAAAAGATTTTTTTTGTCGCAAGGAAATCGTTAAGCAGTATGTTTTTTAATTGCATATCTCTGAAAGAAGGAATCCATGTGTAAAATTAAAAAACAAATCCGGGTAACGATTGTTCCCGGATTTGCTAAAATGTTTAAACCTCTACTTCTGTTTATTGTAGTCTGCTGACTTGTCGGGATATTTGGGAGGCAGAGGTGTTGTTACAGGTTTCTCGTTAATGAGCTTGTTAAGGTATGCAATGGCAGCTTCGAGCTGAGCATCCTTCCCTTTAAAGCTTTCGTGAGGCTTGTTGTCGACAACCATGTCAGGTTCAACGCCCCATCCTTCTATGAGCCATTCGCCTTCAGGCGAGTATACACCTGTCTCGGCAGCCGTTGCAACACCGCCATCAACAAGGCGATTGCCCGATGAGAGCCATATTTCGCCTCCCCATGTTCTGGTGCCAACCAGTTTTCCAAGACCAAGCCGCCTGAATCCTTCTGAAAAGGCCTCGCCATCTGAGGCTGTATTCTCGTCAGTGAGCACAACAATATAACCGTTAAAGGCATATTGCATGTTAGGAGTGGAGCTGCCAACTCGCGGGGCCCAGTAAAACCAGGCTTTACGCATAAGCTTTTCAAGAATCCAGCTGTCGATATTACCACCACGGTTATGCCTTACATCAATGATAAGGCCTTCCTTGCCGATAGATGGATAAAATCCCTTGACAAAGTCATCATAGTCGTTTCCTCCCATGGCACGAAGATGGAGATATCCTATTTTACCGCCTGCAGAGTTATCAACCTCTTTCCTGCGGGTATATTCCCATTCACTATAGCGCAGATTGGAGAAAGAGCCTGCATTTAACGGTTTCACAACCTCTTCGTAAACTGTTCCCCTGGCATCTTTAAGCTTAAGTCTCACCTGTACATCAGCCTTATTCACCAACATTTCGTTAATACTGGCATAATCCAGGGTGTTAACACCGTTTACTGCCAGAATAACATCGCCTTCATTTATTTTAACACCCGGACGTGCAAGAGGAGATAGATCAGACGGGTAGTCAGGGTCTGAACGGTAGATATGGTCAATGACAAATCCGCCTCTGGTTTCATTACGTGAAAGAAGAGCCCCCAGGTAACCGTTTGAGATTTTGTCGTCAGAAGTGCGTTTGTCTCCGCCATATACAAACATATGAAGAGCAGATAACTCAGAGATCATTTGTGCCAGAACATCGTCAAGCTCGTAGCGGTCAGTCACACGGTCAACAAGAGGCCGATAACGATCATATATACCCTGCCAGTCAACG
>Ga0116170_10000757_pt1 | contig 33921 bp, 30 predicted proteins | sample AD_JPNHW1_MetaG_FD_89797 | JGI IMG/M metagenome (GOLD analysis project Ga0116170, IMG submission 89797) | Active sludge microbial communities of municipal wastewater-treating anaerobic digesters from Japan - AD_JPNHW1_MetaG | ecosystem: Engineered > Bioreactor > Anaerobic > Digestate | place... | reverse complement strand
GTATTTTTCATCATCTTCTCGCGCAGTTCGGAATCGGTGGTGTGCACCGAGACATTCACCGGAGAAAGGCGCATTCGGCAGATTTTATCTGCTTCTTCATCGGTCAGGTTGGTCAGCGTGATATAATTGCCGAGCAGATAAGAAAGCCGTTCGTCATCGTCTTTGAAATAAAGCGATTCGCGCATGCCCTTCGGGTTTTGGTCGATAAAACAAAAGATGCATTTATTTCTGCAGCCCTTGTGCTTGTCACCCAAAAAAGTGCCGAATTCCAATCCCAGAGGTTCGTATTCACCTTTGCTAAAAGAAAGTGCAAAGGTCCTTCCGGCTCTCGAAATAACCAATTCCACTTTGCGTGCGGCTGCATAAAACCCATAATCCAACGTATCCCGGATCGGGTTGCCGTTGATGCTCACGAGAGTATCGCCGACACGTACGCCATGGTTAGCGCATATGCTCTTTTCGGTAACGCTCGAGATTTGAATACTCATTCGTTTTCCATCCAAAAAAACACAGCGGGAAGTTTAATCGGAAGATTAGACTTCTGAACAAATTTTTGTATTTTTAATCAAAGAAATCGTTTTTACGCAAAAAAGGAGAGGATTTTGCCCCTCCCCTTGTAGCAGTCGCTTCAGTGATTACTTCTTTTCCTCTTCCTTTGATACGACCTCTTTATCGCCGTAATAACCGCAGCTTCCGCACACTTTATGCGGAACGGTGAGCTCTTTGCAGTGAGGGCATTTGACCAGCGTGGGTGCGTCGAGCTTCCAAACATTAGAGCGGCGCTTGTCTCTGCGCGTGCTCGAAACTCTCCTCTTAGGTACAGCCATTGTTATTTCCTCCTAAAACATTATGAAATCAGTCGCCCGAAATATCCTCATCTTCAAACAACACGGGTTTCGGGTTATTGCATCCGCAGGGTCCGTTATTGAGATTGCCTCCGCAGTTGACGCACAGTCCCTTGCAGCCCTCCCGGCAAAGACGACGCTGCGGCACGCAGAACATCATGTCGTCCCAGACGATGGGATCGAGTTCAAGGCGGCCGTTGATGTCGGGCTTAATGAGGTCTCCGAGTTCCGATTCGGAATCATTAAGTTTGTGGAGGAACGACTCCGAGCGAGGCAGTTCAAAATCCTCGGTACAGCGGTCGCATTCAAGGGTCAGGATAAAATCAACAGAGAGCTCAAGCATTATATCGCCGCTGTCATTATAAGCGGTCGCCTTCACCGAGACAGGATGTCGGATAATCGGTGTCATCCCGCTCTGCCACTCAGCAAAGTCACAGATTCCCTCGCGTGTTGCTTTCGCGCCCGGATCATCAATCAAATCAGAGATGTCTATAAACACGGAAACCCCTCCAAGAACGCAAAAGCGTGAATAATTATATCACTGCGAAGAAATATTGTCAACCCTTTAAAATCAAGATTTATTCAAAATATCCCTCAAATTTTTCACAAGAGTCAATCAGTTTTTTTGCTTCTCCGGCAAACAGGCGGCAGGAGACAGAGCGCGATTCGAATGCCGAAACCAAATTCTCGGTTTGGAAATTGCAATAATTTTGAAGTGAATCGAGTTCTTCAACGAAATCAGTAGCGGCAAAACTTGCGTTTCGTTTCAGGTAAAGGTCCCGTAAGGTGTCATAGATGTCGGGAAGCGGATATATTTTACCGTCCGCCCAATACAGATTTTTCACGCTTCCGTTATTGACTGCAGCAGCAACAGAATTACATACGGAAGCGTCAAAAAGGAAGGTATATTTTAATTCTCCGATCGACTGGCAAGTCTCGATGCAAGCCGCTATTTTCCCTTGCCGGAATTGTAAAAGAGCGGTCCCGAGTTTTATTGAATAATCCGTCGGAATTTCATAAGAACACTGCTTGCGGTTTTGGCTGTTCAATACGGTAAATACCGAATTAATACGCGCAAATAAATCTCTTAACGGTGTGTTAAGTTGGGAAGCGGCTGAATAAATCCGTGCCGCTTTGTTATATTCTCCCGCCGCGACGGCATCTTCATACGCATCATTGATATGCCGGATGTAATAATTTAAAATCTGGGCTTGAATCGTTGCCGTATAAGCCGAGTCCTTTATCTCGGCAATATCTATATCAAAAGCGGATAATGACTTAGTGTCAAGACCCGAATTCAGATTCGTAAAAAACGGCAGGAAATTATACGGCGTTACGGCAGTCTGATCAAAAGCAAGCAGCAGTTTTGTATAAAGCTGATAACTGAACCGGAAAGCCGCGGCATTGTAACGGTTGGAATTATCGAGATTGGTATGGCGGTATTTCATTGCAAATTCACTTGCGTCGAGATCCAGTCCGATCGTAGGAATACCCGCCGATTCGAATATAAAACCGCTTTCACCGCCTTTGACGTTATTATTGATTTTAATGCCGTTTATAAACGGCCCGGTCAAACCCGTTACTGCATTACCTACAAAAGTCTCCAACCCGGTACTGACCGCAAGCGGATAGCTTGAGCCGTGGTTGGCGGCGGGCATAGTGATATCGATGTGAACGGTATTCCCTGCCGCCCATTCGGAATGCGTCTGGGTAAGTTGAACAAATGCGCCGTAAGAAGTAGAATAACCCGAGTTGCGCTTTGCTATTTCCGAGCCGCCGTAGGCCACAAAAACCAGTGTCTTTTGTGGCTTATATCCACTGCTCTTCACGGCCTGCGCAAGGCCGAGCATCAATGCGACCGAGCAGCAGTTTTCGTTATAACCGTGATAAAACCGGTCATAATCGGCTGTAATGATAATTTTTGAATCTGAATCAAGTCCCGGGATGGTTCCGACGATATTATAGCCGACGGATTCGTCAGTAAAACCGAATTCGGAATTTAATGTCACAACGAGCGCACTGTCTTCTTTGACAGCGCCGTTATAAGCGTTGAGCAGCTTTTGAGCATCTGTATTTGTCATAGTTAAAACGGGCATTGTTGATGTAATAGAATAGGAATCGCAGTAATAGGCAGAATTCAGCTGTTCATCAATTGAACTTGAAAATGCCGCAATCAAAGCCGCCGCTCCCTGCGTACGGGCTTCTTCGATTACGTATTTTATGGTTTCTGCATCATAACCATTCAATATCGCCAAAACCGCTTTCCCACTAGCGGTTATGTTTTTATAACCTTCCAACGAACCGTCTCCGGCGCTGACTAACGTCATGCGCTGCTCTCCGTTGCTGTCGGACGGCAGCGCCGAAAGACGAAAACTCACGACATTTCCGTCGACTGTCCGATAACTGAGCTGTGCGGAGCAAAACGAAAATGCCGAACAGGAAAATTCTTCTTTAACCGCATCCTCAAGACCGATTTGGGACATTTTTGAACGAATGAGATCCGCTGTCTGAGATGCATTTGAGGTTCCGGAGAGTGAAAATCCAAGCTCTCCGTCATTATAAGCTGACATTGTTTGCACAATCGATAAGTTTAAATCCGTTGGCAGCTGCTGAATTAAAGAGGCATATGCGTTTTCTTGTGATGTTTGAACTGATTTATACGCGTTTGAACAACCCGGTAAAACCGCCGGTGCTATCAACGATATACATAAAAATATGGATGTAATAATCTTCTTAAACATCATCAGTCTACCGCATTTCCGAATTTTTATATAAATAAACAATATTTGATGACAAAATTCTCCGCCGCCGTTTCGCGGCGCCATTTTTTATGCTACAGCAAAAGCTCGGAAAAGTCAAGATTCACAGTGATATAACATTTCGTTTTTTGTTGTTAAGAATTTGTGATAGCATTGTACAATCGTTCCCGGATTATTGTAATTTTTAAACATCAAAATACCCTTTTGTGATGAAAAGCCAAATTTTAAGTTTGGTACTTGACTTCTTCCGTGTAAAAACTGTATAATTTCTCTCGTTACGCGGGGTCACGTGTGTTATTTTTCCGTTCGGAGGTCATATTGTGAAAAAGTACATTGGCATTTTTTTTGTTGCGGTTCTCGCTCTTATCATCGCATTCGGAAGCGGTTGTTCTCTGTTGCCCACGGAGGAGGAACTCCTTCCGCCGAAACTTGTCTCCGCTGCACCGGTCAAATACATAACCGAAACTATCGGAAAATCAGGTATTAAAAACGAAATCACCGGCGAAGCAATTTTCCGTCCTTCTGAAGCCGATTCCGCGACCGCCTCTTTCCCGGTCGGCGGAAAACTTTTATCCCGTTCGATTGAATTTAATCAGAAGGTCAGCAAAGGCGATTTAATTGCTGTCCTCGCCGAGAGCTCAGAATATAAAGTTCTGCTCTCAACGAAGCAGCGTGAAGTAAATACGTTGAAGATTCAAATGGATACAGCTCAGATTAACGCTCAGGGCGGAGGTGAAGTCGCTCTTCTCAAACTTGCGCTGGATCAGGAACAATATAATCTCACAGTCGTTCAGGGCGGTGGGAAATTGAGCGACGGCACAACGTTGGAAGGCCAAAAGCTAAAGGTACAAATTGCCCAGCAAGCCTATGATAATGCACTGGCAACCGCTAAAAACAATTATGCCGTTTTCAAGACAAACTACGAGCTTGCACAACAGGAAATCGCGGCCGCGCAGGCTCAATACAACGCATGCTTTTTATATGCGCCGATTTCCGGTATCTGTATTTGGACATCGACCGATAAACCCGGTGCCAATATTTCAGCTAATGCAGAGTTTGCTACAATTGCACCGAGTAAATCGATCTACCTCAATTTTTCAAGCACTGATGATATTTCTATGTATATTAAAGTCGGCTCCGAAATGACCGTTACTTTAAACGGTGTTGATTATACGGGAACCGTTACACAGACGCCTGAGACTCTTACGCCCGAACAAATGCAGTCATACGGTGTTAAATATATGTATCTGTTAACTGTTAAAGGCCTGAATATGGCAGATGCCAACCTAATCGGCCAAAAAGCCGCAGTATCACTTTTACTTGTAAGCAAAACAGATACCTTTGTGGTTGATACATATTTAATCATCTCAGACGGAGGCAAAGATTATCTCCGTTTACTCAAAGACGGGCTTCCCGTTCAAGTGGAAGTCACACGAGGTATCAGCAATGCTACGCAGACTGAAATTCTCACCGGGCTCTCCGTTGGGGATCAGCTCATAATCGGTTAGATTGGAGGCATATTGATTTGTCTCTTTTGGTGTTTCGGAAACTTTTAAATAACCGGTGGATGTTTGTCTGCCTATTCATCGGTTTTCTCATCATCGCCACGGTTGTCAGCAGCATCCCGATGTATACAAATGCGATCTTACAGCGGGTTTTGATTTTGGATCTCCAGGATTATCAGGCGGAATACCATCAATATCCGGGGACTTATCAGGTCAGCCAAACCTTTAATTTCAGCACACAGCCGTTTCCTGTTTATGATGACTATATCTCAAATACGCTCATGAAACAGATCAAGGTTCCGACAGTCGGCGACGTCACGCGTCTGGAGATGGGTTTGCGTTCATTTGTCAGGACTCCCTATTCAGCTCAGTCTGCTGTTGCGCGAATCAACATCACTGCACTCAAGAATTTTAAAGATAAAGTTGAGATCCTCTTTGGCCGGGAAGCAAAACCCGGACTTGTGGACGGAGCGTATGAAGTAACCGTTAATGAGTACACAATGAAAAACATGAGCTTGGATATCGGCGGCGAATACCTTTTCACCATGCCGTATTCGGCAGAAGAACTCTTTTCATCGGTGGAAGCGGGAGCATACTTCAAGTTCCGCGTCGTCGGCGTTGTCAAACCTGTTGATATCAATGATCCTTATTGGTTTATGGACATGAATACTTATGACCAGGATATCTTTATGGATTATGATACCATGGTCTCTGACTTTTCCGACAACGGTTATATTTCTGAAGCCAACTGGTATAAGGCATATGACTACACTAAAATAAAGATTTCTGACGTTCGGGACATCATCAAAACCCTCGATACGCAGACCCAGCAGTATATCGATATGGGCGGCACTCTTCGTTTTAATATGCCCACAATCGAACACATGAAGCAATATCTCCCACGCGAAGCAAGCCTTCAAATCACTCTCTGGGTTTTAATTCTTCCGATCATGGTATTGCTTTGTTTCTATATCTTTATGGTCTCAAGGATGAAACTTGAGAGCGAAGCCAACGAAATCTCAGTACTTAAAAGCCGTGGGGCAAGCAGAATGCAGATTTTCAACGGGTACATCATGGAATGGGGGATACTAGCGGGCCTATCCATGATATTCGGTCCGCTGCTCGGTTATTTAAGCTGTTATATCTTGGGTTCGTCAAATGGATTTTTGGATTTCGTCGTCCGGAAAGCGCTTCCGGTGTCCATCGACTGGAAGGCCTTTCTCTACGCACTCGCCGCGATGGTATTGTTTGCAATCGCCATGCTGATCCCCGCTTTCTCCGCTTCAAAGCTCAGCATCGTTGAACACAAGCAGATCTCAGCACGTTCTTCCAAAAAGCCTCTCTGGCAAAAACTCGGTCTTGATTTCATCTTATGCGCCGTATCGATTTACGGTCTTGTCAGATATAAAGATATCTTGAGCAATTTGACCACAAAAGGTACGACAGTGGCCTCAATGGGCGTCGATCCGCTGATGTTCGTCATCACATCGGCTTTTATGCTTGGCATCGGTCTCTTATTCTTGAGATTTTATCCGTATATTGTTCAATTCTTATTCTACTTGGGAAAGAAAAAATGGACTCCTCCGTTTTATTCCTCCTTCATCCGAATCGGAAGATCGGGCAGCAAAGAAATCTTCGTCATGCTGTTTATTATCTATTCAATTGCGGTCGGCATCTTTTCCGCGAATTCCGCAAGGACAATCAACAATAATCTTGTAGATCGGTATGAGTATCTCAACGGTGCGGATGTGGTTGCGGATATTGATATGAAAGCATTGAAACCCCCGCTTAACTTAGACGCATTGGTCAATGACAATGACTGCGTGGAAGCTGCCGCGGAAGTCATTAATATCCCTCAGGATTCAAATGATTTCGTTCTCAAACTCGGCAACCAGAAACAGAATCCTTTTAATTTGATGGGAATCGAACCATACTCGTTCGGCACAGCTACTACACTGCGTTCTGATTTGTTGCCCTACCATATCAATGAATACCTGAATATCATTAATGGTGCTCAAACCGCGGTTCTGTTATCATCCGATTATGCCGCAAATATCGCCGTGGGTGACTCCGTCACTTTAGAAGGTCCTAACGGCGCTTCGATATCCTGTATCGTTTATGGCTTCGTCGATTACTGGCCGGGTTACAAAAAAACTGTCTACAACGAGGGTGTTGCGGAAAACAAATCGCTTGTTGTCGTAAACTCTTCTCTGTTGAAGCTTCATTTTTCTGATAGTTATCAGAATTATGTTCAGATTTGGATGGCGCGTAAGGACGGTTCTACCATTGAGGATTTTACAAAAGCAATGGGCAAGTCGATTCCGTATCAAGCTGATATCGAAACTCAAGCTGCTATCGGAATGGGCAGACTCACGCTGGATTATGGCTCACTTGCTGTAAAAGACCTGAATTTTTCTTCACAGAAAGTCGTCAAAGTTAAAAATGATCCGACGATTCAAGGTTTTAACGGGATGCTCTCGCTGGTATTTCTGATCACGATGGGCATAACTACCGTAGGTTTCCTGATTTACTGGATTCTCTCGCTGAGAAGCCGTACTCTGCAGTTCGGCATCTACCGCGCAATCGGTATGTCCCAGAACAGCGTCATGGCTATGATCGGAGTTGAACAGATACTCGTTTCTCTGATGTCTATTCTGTTTGGGCTGCTTCTTGGTGATGTGACGAGCTTATTGTTCATCCGTCTGTTTGAAATGGTCTATACAGCGGAAGAACGAGTCATTCCGTTCCAGGTCTTCCATCAGATGTCCGATTATCTAAAAGTCTATCTGGTAATCGGTATTATGATCGCTATCGGCGTCGGTGTTTTGGTCCGGGTTATTTCGTCTATCAAGATCGATCAGGCGCTCAAACTTGGCGAAGATTGATGGAGGTGAATTTATGAACGATCTGATTTTAAAATCCACCGAAATTGTCCGCGATTTCGATACATCCGGCGGCGTCGTCCATGTTCTGAAAGGAATTTCTGTTGAAATCCCCGTTGGGAGACTTACGATTTTCCGCGGCCGTTCCGGCTCGGGCAAAACCACGCTGATCAATATGCTCGGTGCACTGGATTACCCGACTTCGGGCAAGATTTGGTTTCAAGACAAAGAAATTACCTCTCTTTCTGCATTGGAACAAGATAAACTCCGCCGCAACGATTACGGATTTATATTTCAGTCCACAGCACTTGTCGGTATTATGACTGCTTATGAAAACGTTGAATTCGCACTTCGCGTATCGGGTATGGCAGATCCTGCGGAACGCAGAGAACGTGCGATGCACTGCCTTGGATTGGTCGATCTCGGTAAGCGCGCGAATCATATGCCCGGCGAGATGTCCGGCGGCGAACAACAGCGTGTCGCGATCGCACGGGCAATCGCACATAGGCCGAAAGTCGTTTATGCAGATGAGCCGACCGCGGCGCTGGATACTCAGATGGGACTCCAGGTGATGAGTGTTTTCAAACTTTTGATAGAACGCGAAGGCGTCACGATTGTCATGACGACCCATGACCCCAATATGATGGAAGTTGCCGATAAGGTCTATACTTTAGAGGACGGTGTTATTATCGATGAAAAAGTCAACTACTGATGAATTGAATAACACGGTTCATGGTGAACAATTGTATCAGGCTGTCGAATCTGTTGAGCTCTCTGCCGGAATTCCTTCGGAAATTTCGGCAGAAAAGCCGGAACCGATGGTTTATTGTGAAAACTTAGTTAAAATCTTCAAAACCGGAGAAATTGAAGTCATTGCTCTTCAAGGATTGGATCTGACTATTGAAAAAGGTGAATTGACGGCAATCATCGGAAACTCAGGTTCCGGTAAATCTACCCTTTTGAATCTGCTCGGCGGTCTTGATCGCCCCTCCGCAGGCATTCTGAGGGTAAACGGGCAAAACATGCTAAAATTCACCGAACAGCAGATGGTGGAATATAAACGCCATACCGTCGGTTTTGTTTGGCAGAACAACGCAAGAAATTTGATTCCCTATCTCACCGCACAGCAGAATATCGAGCTGCCGTTGTCAATTGTAAACCCGTACATGCCGCGTCAAAAACGTATTGACCGTTCAAAAGAACTTTTGGATATGGTCGGACTTTCCCACCGACTCGGCAATCGGCTCAGCCAGCTGTCCGGCGGTGAGCAGCAGCGTGTCGCGATTGCTTTGGCGCTGGCCAACAATCCCGCGCTATTGTTGGCCGACGAGCCGACCGGCGCTGTTGATACAGCAACCGTAGGTATGATTCTCGATATTTTCAATCGTCTCAACCGCGAACTCGGTTTGACCATCATCATCGTCACCCATGACCGGCAGCTTTCCCGAAAGGTCAACCGCGTTGTCGCAATCCGTGACGGAAGAACCAGCAGTGAATTTATCCGTTATAATTATGCGGATGAGATCGCAGCCAACACGAAACGCCTTGAAAACACGAATCTGAATTTTAATATCGAATCACACGAGGAATTTGTGGTTTTGGACCGCACCGGCCGTCTTCAAATTCCGAAAGAATATTTGGAACGGCTGAACTTAAAAGGCGGAAACAAGTTGAAAATGAGCATGACAGATGATACAATAATTTTGGAACGCCCGAAGGACAAACAGGAAGAACAGGATCCTAAGGAAAAAGGCAGTTCCGAAAAAGCATAAAGGAGGATGTGAAAATTTTGAGAAAATTCACAAAGGCCGTTTTTCTGTTTTTCTTAACAGCGCTGATGATTGTTTCATCGCTTATCGGCTGCGCGGAACCAACACCCGCTTCTTCCGAAACCTCCGGTACGGTTTCATCGGGAATTTCCATCACGGTACCGGGCGACACCAAGAGCACTGTCGTCACCGGAAATCCGCCTGCCCTCAATATCAAAACCGAATATACCACCAGCGAGCTTGAAGGTTATCATGCGATAAACGGTGATTTTCTAGGAATTTTTGAAATTCCGGGGATCAATCTTAAGGAATTGGTCGTCGAAGCCCCCGATAACGATTACTATATGCGCAAAGATCTCCAGGGGAATTACCGCCACGAGGGCATTCTGTTTTTTGATTACCGCTGCCTGCCGAACGATTTTTTCGGAGATAATTCGATCCTGTACGGTCACAATATCGGAAAGAGTAGATACAGCGATAAAATGTTCGGAAAACTGGTCAAGTACCGCGAAGGCGATACCTATCTGAAGGCAAACATTTTTAAATTCACTGCTTATAACGGTTATACATATTATTTCCAACTATTCACCGGTTATGACACCTCCCCATCTTCCAACGGTGATCCCTACTTCTGCGTCACACTCAACTTCAATCAGGACAAGACCTTTCATTTTACCGATATGCGCAGGTATCAGCAATTCACCGGATTTATCAAAGCGGCTTTCGAGCGCTCGGACTTTCAAACGCCGAATCTGGAAGTCGGCTTTTATGATAAAATCCTGACCTTGATTACCTGTGTCTATGACCAGGACAACTGGCGCTATACCCTTCAGGCCAAAATGATGCATACCGATGAAGTAGCCGCCTATTTAGCTGCACATCCGGAAATGGCGAAACCGGGTGAGATCATCGGAAATCCGGAACCTTTTTGATATTTATTATTGTTGTCAGCGCACCGTAAGGTGCGCTGTTTTTATACTTGTCAAAACTATAGCTTTTATTGTATAATGAAATATAACGGTTTTGGAGGTGTCCCGCTTGCAAGAACAGCTTTCGTTGCGCTGTGAGGAGAATGCCGGGCATCTGTCTGTGTTGAGCGGTGTTCCGGTTCGGGTCTTCGACACTTATAACCGCGTTTTTATTGATCAAAGCACCGATGAGCGTAAAAAATTTTTTTGTTCGTTTTGCGGCAATCCGAAGTGTAATCCCGAAAATACCCATTTTTACGGATGCAACGAAGCCTACCGCTGGAACGGAAAGTACATTTATTATTGCCCGATCGGTTTGGTTTTCTGCGCCTCCTCCGTTACCGATGATTCCGGCAAAATGCTGGCCGGCATGATTGCAGGACCTGTAATTATGGGAGAGCAGCGTGACTCGCTTGCAGAGATAAAAGCCCTGAAAACCAGAGAAGCTGCTCAAAAATTGCCTGTGTTCACAACGCAGAAAGTCAATGCGCTCTCATCCTGCCTGTTGGCCAGCGCGGTTCTTTCTTCGGGAATTGCATATGGTCTTGCCGGAAGTTTCGTCTATGAACAGGAAAAGCAGCTCAATGCGATTTTCTCGGCGCACAGCGACTTTTTAGGAGAACAGGAAACCACTTACCCCATCGAGTATGAAAAGACCTTGCACCGTTTGATCGTAGAGCATGACAAAAGCGGCGCGCAGGCTCTATTAAACGAATTGCTCGGGTTTATTTATTTTTCCAGCAATTACGATCTCGATACCATCCGGGAGCGCTCGGTTGAACTGGTAGTTTTATTATCACGCTCTATCATCGATGCCGGTGCGGATGTAAAAGAAATTTTCCTGTCTAACAGCGGTTATATTCATGAAATCGAACAGTTTACCTCTGTGGAGCAATTGAATGTCTGGCTCAGCGTCATGCTGCACCGGTTTATCAATTACACCTTCGACTTTACGCAAGTTAAACACTCTGATGTGGTTTTCAAAGCCATGAATTATATTAAAGCTAATTATGCGGGAAAAATCACGCTGGACGATATCGCAAAGCATGTCTTTTTAAGCCGTTCCTATCTCAGTACAGTTTTCAAAGATGACACAGGGATGAGCGTGACTGATTATATCAAACACATCCGAATTGAAAAAAGCAAGTTGTTTTTACTTGACAACCGAATTAAGTTAGCCGACATTGCCGCGTTATGCGGTTTCGAGGACCAAAGCTATTTTACTAAGGTCTTTCGAAGCGAAGTGGGCATCTCCCCTAAAAAATTTCGTGACAGCGGCGGGCGTATCGTAAATATCAGCAGCAGCAGTAATGCCGGTGCCAAATTATAAAAGGAGCATTAATTATTTATGCACGAAATTCTCGAAAAAAGAGTCCTTAACGACAATACCTGGCTGATGCGTATTGCTGCTCCTCTTGTAGCAAAACGCTGTGAACCGGGTCAATTTATCATCTTTCGCATCGATGAACAAGGCGAACGCGTTCCTTTGACCATTGCTGATTTCGATCGGGCAAATGGCAGCATCACCATTATATTTCAATCCATAGGCGCTTCAACAACAGCACTTTCCAAATTAAACCAAGGCGATTACATCTTGGATTTTACCGGGCCGCTCGGAAACGCATCAAAACTTGAAGGCCATAAAAACGTGGCGATCATCGGCGGCGGCGTCGGTTGCGCAATCGCCTATCCGCAGGCAAAGAAGCTTTTCAATTTGGGATGCAAGGTCGATTTGATCGCGGGCTTTCGCAGCAAGGACATCGTCATGCTTGAAGATGAGATGCGTGCAAACAGCACTCGTCTTTTTATCACAACCGACGACGGCAGTTACGGCGAAAAAGGGCTTGTGACAGATAAATTAAAAGCTCTCATTGAAAGCGGCGAAAAATATGACGAGATTATCGCAATCGGGCCTGTCATTATGATGAAATTTGTCACGATGACCGCCAAAACATACGGCATCCCAGTCACGGTCAGCTTGAATCCGATCATGGTCGACGGCACCGGAATGTGCGGCGGCTGCCGGGTCTCCATCAGCGGAGAAACCAAATTCGCCTGTGTCGATGGCCCGGAATTCGACGGATACAAAGTTGATTTCGACGAACTGATGCGCCGCAATACCGCTTACAAATCACATGAATCCGAGTTATCTCATAAATGCCGTCTGATAAAGGAGTAACAACGAATGCCTAATATGATTCCTCAAAAGACCCCTGCCCTCGAACAGCTTCCCGAACAACGTATCAGAAATTTTGAAGAAGTCGCGCTCGGTTACAACGAAAAAGAAGCTATAGAAGAAGCAAATCGTTGTCTGGAATGCAAGAATCCAAAGTGTGTATCCGGCTGCCCGGTCAACGTAAAAATTCCTGAATTTATCAAACAAATCAAAGGCGGCGATTTTTTTAGCGCTTATGATACGATTTACAGCACCAATTCCTTGCCCGCTGTCTGCGGACGCGTCTGCCCGCAGGAGAGCCAATGCGAGGGTTTATGCGTGCGCGGTATCAAGGGTGAACCGGTCGCCATCGGCCGCTTAGAGCGTTTTGCCGCCGATTATGCGGCAAAGCACAAACATAGCGCTCCGATTGAAAAAGCCGAAAGAAAGGATAAAAAGGTTGCGATCGTCGGCTCGGGTCCTGCGGGGCTTGCCTGCGCGGCGGAGCTCACAAAACGCGGTTATGATGTGACCGTATTTGAGGCATTTCACAAGTTCGGCGGCGTTTTAGCCTACGGCATCCCCGAATTCCGCCTGCCCAAATCCATCGTCGAGGATGAGACTGATAAACTCCGCGAACTCGGTGTGAAATTTCAGTCAAATGCCGTTATCGGAAAATCCCTTACGGTTGATGATCTTTTCGAAGAAGGTTATAAAGCTGTTTTTCTCGGCACCGGTGCAGGACTACCGAAATTCTTAGGCATTTCGGGTGAGAATTTGATCGGCGTTTTCAGCGCAAATGAATATCTGACCCGCATCAATTTGATGAAGGCCTTTTCGGACGATTACGATACGCCTGTACTCAAATTTAATCGTATTGCGGTCGTTGGCGGCGGAAACGTAGCGATGGACGCCGCGCGCTGTGCACGACGCATGGGCAGCGAGGTCTATCTTGTTTATCGACGCACCGAAAACGAGATGCCCGCCAGAGCCGAAGAACGCCACCACGCCAAAGAAGAAGGCATCATTTTTCAGACATTGACCGCACCTGTTGAAGTAGTCGGTGACAAAGACGGCAAAGTGACCGGTTTAAAATGCCGAAAGATGGCACTCGGCGAGCCGGATGCCAGCGGCAGAGCCAAGCCTGTCGAGGTTCGCGACAGTGATTTCATTCTCGAGACCGACGCCGTGATTGCAGCGATCGGCACCTCGCCAAACCCCATCATCGCAAAGAGTACGCAGGATATCAAATTTGACCGACATGGCTGCGCAGTTGTCAGTGAAAACTCTCTGATGACCACAAGATCCGGCGTGTTCGCAGGCGGCGACCTCGTCAGCGGAGCCGCGACTGTTATCTTGGCGATGGGCGCGGGCAAACAGGCAGCGGCGGAAATCGACGACTATCTGAAATAGACAGACGTAAAGAGTTCATATTAAACGGCGGATTAAACCGCCGTTTTTTTGTTGTTTTTGAGTTACAGCCCCTTGTATTATTACAACCGACCGGGGAAAAATAGCTAGTATCTCTAAACTACTATCTGAACGAGGTTGCCATGAAAAGAAAGAGCTTATGCGGTTTAAAAATGTACATGCGCCTTTCGGCAGTTATGCGCGAGTTGTATTCCGAAAAACGGCGCTCCTCCTCCGCAACCGGCAGCAGCGAATGGCTTGCCGATAACTATTATCTGATCTATCGGCGTTCTCGCCGACTGCTCGAATCGTTTGCCCAAATGCCGAACCTCCCTGTTGAAAACGGGGATATCCGCATTCTTGATATCTGCCGCAGCTTTCTGACATTGGATGAAGAACCGAAAATCGAGATTTTCGATACGATCCCGCCTGCGGAATTTTAAAACTCTTTGCTCCGCCGCTCGGTGAAAAAGACCATGCGATCGGGTATACTGCCGATTATCCGGAGGGCGTCAGAGAGAACGGCGGACAATACACGCACGGCGCGTGCTTTTTCGCTTATGCGCTTTTCTCGGCCGGAAGAGCTGATGACGGCTGGCGAATTTTACGCAGTCTCGTGCCTGTGCTCGACCGATTTGTTTTCAACAGCAGTTTCTATTTGGAGCCGTATGCAATTCCCGCCGATATTTCTACGAATCCGCACGCCTACGGGCGCGGCGGCTGGTCACTCTATACCGGTGCGGCGGGTTGGTACTACCGTACAATTTTAGAGAAGATGCTCGGGGTAAACATAACCGGAAACACCGTCACTTTCTCACCCTGCATTCCGACCACGCTCAACGACTGTAAACTCACGCTCACAAACGGCGGCAGAAAGATGTTAATCACCTATCTGAGAAAAGGAGAATCAAAAGTTTTTCAAGACGGACAGGAGAGGATAAGCGTGCAGTTTAAAAATATTGATACGCAAATTGAGGTCTGGTATTAAAGAAGCGGCGGGAAAATTCCCGCCGCTTTTCACGATCATCTTATTACTTTACTGCATATCGTCTTCGGACTGTTCGGTTCTCTCTAGACGCAGCTTATTTTCTTCATTGTTTTGTTTGGCAATTTTACTGATCTTATCAACGATAAAATAGGAATACTTATCGGCATCATGCTCAACCGACTGACGATACACCAGTTTTCCAAGGTCATAATACAGCTTCTGTTTTTCCAGTTCGCCGCAACTGTGTTTGATTTCTTTTCCGACCTTTTTTGAGACATCGTTCAGTTTCCCGCTAAATTCACCCGAAGCGGATTTTGCTTTTTTCACAACCTCGTCGGTTTTTTGCAACGCATTCCGGGTGCAATTACAAAAATCTTTCTTCGCATTGGACGCGCAGCAATTCGCCTTTTTGCATTGTTTCTTGGAATAATCGATCACTTTTCTGACGATATCACCGGTAACACGACTCTCGTCGGCAATCTTCTTCAGTTTACCGACCGTTTTTTCTCCCACTTCAACAGCGGCGTCAAGTACCTTTTTTACCACGATGTCCATTGCGATGCCTCCTTAAATCTTGATAAATTCCTGTAAAAGCGAACTCTTCGGGACAATTTGCTGATTCAGTTTCGGAATTTCTTTTAATGCCCTTCGGATTGATTTTAACATATCTCCGTGAATTTTATACTCCTGCGGTAAAATCGTTTCCGCGCACTCTTTAAATACGGATAACTCATAATCGAAAAAGGTATCGATACATACATCCGCACCGCCGACATAAGGCGTGACATTTTGATCTTCTCCGTGAAGCACGCTGTCCCACATGTTGATGGTCTTTTCCGCGCTTGCTCCGCGGTAATGATAATCCCGAACGGTTCTGCGTAAAAAGCGAACGTCCCGAATGCTCATCAGCTGCTTGGAACCGTCAAAAATCTCCGCCAACGGCTCCACAAAAACGCGCAATACCCTTCCGGATTCCACCGAAGCCGCGACTGCCGGATTCAGCGCATTGATTCCTTCCAACATTATAACACCATCCGCACGCGGTGTCACGCTTTTTACGGAATTTGTCCGTCTTGCCGTGATAAAATCAAAAATCGGGATGTTTGCAGTCTTTCCGACTGATAGATCGTAGATTACTGTGTTCATCATTTCCACATCAATCGAGGCCAGTGATTCGATGTCATAAGTGCCGTCGGGCAAAATCGGGCACTCGTCGCGGTTTTTATAAAAGTCATCCATCGAGAGCTCGGTGCTGCACAGCCCGTGGCTCTCCAATATCGCATCAATGGCAAGCGTTGAACTGGTTTTGCAAGAGGCCGAACCGCCCGCGATCAGAATGACTTTATATCCACCGTCCATAATCAGATCGGCAGCGGCGACAAGGCGATTTTTAATTTTTTCTTCAACCGGTGCGACATCTTTTTCGGTGAGTTTATTTAAGTCGTCAATCTGATATCTCATATAATACGGTTTGCCTCCCTCTCGATGAATTCTCTCTTTTTTGCGCACATCTCGTCAAAATGCTTGATATACTCAAGCGGCAGACGCTGATTAAAAAATCGGACCAGATCGTTTTGCCTGTGCACCGCTTTTGTCACGCTACCGGCACCGCAGCCGTAGATGCTGTGCAGCTCATCCATCATGTATATGTTGTAAAGTCCGAAAGAATCCGACTTGCACCATCCCACGTTTTCACCGCCGCCGCTGATGTCGCGCTGGCGATAGAGATAATACGGAGAATAATCCCCATCTAACAGTATATTCGCACACCTATCAAGTCCGTGCTCGACAGTCTCACTTTGAATGAGTTCATCCGCCCCGCCCTCCTGTGCCAACTTCGAGCCGCGCTTTTTTGCGTAGCTGTGAATGGTGATATTGGCGGGAGAAAGCGCTTGAATTCCTATGACACTCTCGACAAAGCCGTCCTCGGTGTCGCCGGGTAAACCAGCGATCAAATCGACATTAATATCGGTAAAACCCGCTTTGACAGCACTTTCAAAAGCATCGTAAAATTGTTTAACCGTGTGTTTTCTACCGATGCGTTCTAACACCGGATCATGCAGGGTCTGCGGATTGATTGAGATGCGGGCGTTGCAAACACCATGCAGCGCTTTGAGCTTTTCGGAGGTGATGGCGTCGGGGCGGCCGAGTTCCACGGTCAACTCACGGTGTTCGGGTGCGTTTTTCGCGAGGACTCGGGTAAGTTCCGAAAGCTGTTTCGACGATAAAATTGCGGGAGTTCCGCCGCCGATGTAGACTGTGACTATTTTTTGCCCTGTCTTTTGCATATATGCGCAGGTCTCGGCAATCTCGGTATGCAGCAGCTTCAGGTATTGACCGATTTGGTTTTGGTCGTACCGATCGTTGTCTTGTGAGACAAACGAGCAATAGGTGCAACGGCTGGGGCAATACGGAATCGAAATATACAAACTGCACTCGTCAGTTGTGGAAACAACACCGGATTTGATGCGGTTTTCGGCGACCAAAGCGCAAAGATGTGTCTTTTTTTCACTAACGTAATAATCGTCAATAAAAACGCGTTCGGCTTGTTCTTGCGAGCTTTCGGCGGTCAGACCCATGAACAGTTTTGCAGGGCGGACACCGGTTAAAATGCCCCAAGTTGGTTTTCGATTGCAAAAACGCATCCCCACCCGATAATACGCTCTTCCGAGCGCAAGATCGAGATCGGGTGCGCAGAGGTATTCGGATTGTCTGACGGGTTCGCTGTCGGTTTCAGTGTGGGTTTCATCGGTGAGGACAACTGTAATGGTTTCACCTAATTTTTGAACGGTTACATTAATATCAGCGTCGCCCTCGAAAATGACCATTTCCCCGATGAAAAATGCTTTCGTCAGGTTGATCGACTCGTACAGAAGCGTTTCGGGTGCAATTACTTTTACCATGGCAGATACGGGTTGTTTTTCCGTTCTTCGCCGACTGTGGTTGAGGGGCCGTGACCAGGCAGCAAAGCTACGTCATCGGGCAACAACGTCAGCCGGGAAATTGACTGCATCAATTCATCCAAATTGCCGCCGCGCAGATCGGTTCTGCCCACGCCGTCCCGAAAGATCGTGTCTCCGCAAAAAAGCGTTTTCCCGAGTTGATAGCAACAGCTTCCCGGAGAATGTCCGGGCGTGTGCAGCACTTTGATTTGATCATCGCCAAACGGCAGAAAATCTCCGTCACAGACAACTGTATCGGGCTCGTGCTGCTCGGGTTTAATAAAAAATCCAAACGGATAGTCCCTGCCGGTTTGGGTTCGCAGCACTTCTTCATCGCCGACATTGATCACGAGTTTTGCATCTGGAAATTCGGATTTGAGATCGGAAATGCCGCCGATATGGTCGAAATGAGCGTGCGTCAGCAGGATATACTCTAAGCCGCATTTAAACATTGCGACCGTCTCCCGCAAATTACGGGAAGCAATCGCGGGATCGATGACGGCGGTATGCGTGCCGTTGTTGAAAACATAGGCATTGGTTCCAAAAGCGCCGAGTTCGAGCGTGATGATTTTCGTTATCATTTTTTAAAGGAGATATATTCCCCGAGAAGGTCAATGCAGTTTTGCACGTCGTTGAGATCAACCATCGAGATCGGGCCGTGGCCGTAGCGGGTCGGGATCGAGATGCCGCCGGTCTTTTTGCCCTCGCCGACCTGATTGATCGCGCCCGCATCGGTGCCTCCTCCGGCAAGCACTTCGAGCTGAACCTTGATATTTTTTTCGGCTGCGATATCTTTCATCTTTTTGACGATCCCCTGATCGCAGATGACCGACATGTCCATCACTTTGATGGCGGCACCGCCGCCGAGCACCGGATTGCCTTTTCCGGCGGATTCGGGCGTGTCGAAGCAGCCGCCGATGTCGACCGCGATGCCTTCGTCGGGATCAATCAGCTGCGCCGCTGTTCTCGCGCCTCGCAAGCCGACTTCTTCCTGACTGCTGAAAACATAGTAAATATCGTCTACAGGGTTTTGATATTTCTTCATGCACTCGAGCAAGATATAGCAGCCGATGCGGTTGTCGAGCGCTTTGGTGCAGACGCGGTTGTTTGCCATCTCGGTGTACGGTGCGTCGTAGCAGGCGAAATCACCGACCGAGAGCAGTTTTTCGGCATCTTCTTTATCTTTTGCGCCGATATCGGCATAGAGCTTGGTGAAGTTGCCTTTGACATCGTCATAAGCACAGTCGGCAGAGACCGCACCGATTACACCGTTTGCAAACCGGATGCGCTGGCCGATTGTGAGCGGAATCGGAATGCCCCCGACAGCGCGAATGCGAACCATGCCGCCCGAGGTGAACGACATGACACAAAAGCCGATTTCGTCCATATGGGCGCTCGGCATGATCTTTTTCGGGGTCTTGGAGCTGCCCTTTTTAACCGCAATCACGCTGCCGAGTCCGCCTTCGATGAATTCATCAACATAGGGCGCGGCGGTCTTTTTGATAAATTCGGCAACTCCGGTCTCGACGCCGCTGACGCCGAATCGCTGGGTGAGTTCCTTTAGAAGCATTACTTATATCCTCCGTAAGTTTTATAAAATTCCGTTCAAGTCGCTGTTATAAAGCGCTTTCATCAGATCGATCATGTATCCGACGTCGTCCGCACCGACATATTCGCGCACCGCGTGCATCGACAGACATGCATTGCCGATATCAACCGTGACCACGCCGTATTCCGCTGCGATGCCCGGGCCAATCGTGCCGCCGCCGCGTTCATCGCTGCGGTTGACTTGAATCTGATAAGGAATTTTGTTACGCTCGCAAAGCATTTTAAAAGCAGCAGAACCCGCCGAAGATGTCGCATAACTTTGGCGCTCGGTAAGTTTGAGCACCGGGCCGTTGTTCAGCACCACGGGATAAGCCGGGTCGTATTTGCCCGCATAAGCTGGGTGGGTGGCGTGCGCCATATCGGAGGAAAAGACAAGCGAATGCGCGAGTGCGCGGTATTTGTTTTCCTGGCTGACTGCGAACTTTTCACAGATGCGGTCGATAATCATCTGCATGGTGTTGCTTCTTGCGCCTCTTGTTGAACCTGAACCGATCTCTTCATGGTCATAAGCGAATGCTAAGCAGGTATTGTCACTGTCGATTGCCTCGCAGAAAGCCGTGAACGCGGTGAACGCCATCTCGGCGTCGTCGGTGCGGCAAGCGGAGATGAAATCGCCGTCAATGCCGGTAAAGCAGCCGGGGGTGCAGTCATAGGGTGCGAGCTCGAAGCTGAGGATGTCCTCTTCTTTGACGCCCGCCTGCTCCGCCAGATAACCCATAAACCGCTTTTTCTCGCCCGCTTTGCATAAAAACGGGCAGGTCTCAGTTTGGAGATTGAACTTAGCGCCGTCGTTGACCTCGCGCACAACATGGATTGCCGCGCTCGGGATGACGAGAATCGGCTTGTCAATGTTGACATTGACACAGCGGACGTTTTCGCCGTCTTTGACGCAGACACGCCCGGCAAGGCCTAACGGTCTGTCCATCCAGCCGTGGACGATCAAGCCGCCGTAGCCCTCGACCGAAAGCCGTTCATAACCGCCGTCGAGCGTCGAACCGCCCGGTTTAACCCGAAAGCCGGGTGAATCGTGGTGGGCGGCGACGATGCGCATACCGGTCTCCTCAATCGGTTTTGTGCCGATTTTAAAAGCCGCGATCTGGGTGCCGTCCTTGATGATATAATACGCTTTTGAGCGCTCTAAATTCCATGAATTGCCGTCTTTAATCTCGGTTGCGCCGGCTTTGTCGAGCATGTCTTTGAGCAGATCGACCGATTGGAACGGCGTCGGGGCGTTGTTTAAGTAATCGAGCAGTTTTTTTGCGTATTTTTTCTTGTCCATTTCTTTGCAATTCCTTTCAAAAACTTGCTATATCATAACACTTTCGTGCTCATTCTGTCAACCTTATCCGGGGGTTTCACTCGGCGTTTCGAAGGCCTCTTCAATCTTTTGACGCAATAGTTTTGCCTCGCCGCAATCGATGTTTGCAGCGCGGATTTCGCGTGGGGTAAAACAGTTGATGTCGGCAGCGATGTGAGCCGGCGCTTTGGTGAGCACAAGCGTTCTATCCCCGAGCAGCCACGCCTCGGAAAAGCTGTGCGTGACCGCGATCACGGTCTTGGGTTCTTCTTTCCAGAGTTTTAAAAAAAGCTTGATCAGCTCTTCTCTGGTCTTCATATCCTGCCCGTTAAACGGCTCGTCCATTAATAACAAATCGCAGGGAACGGCAAACGCACGCGCAATCGCCGCCCGCTGGCGCATTCCTCCCGAGAGCTGCGCGGGATAATAATTCATGAATTTTTCAAGGCCGACCGCAGTCAGATATTTTTCCGCACGTTCGCGCTTTTCGGCTTTTGTAAAAGTATCAGGCAGCGCGATCATAATGTTTTGGCGGATCCGTTTCCAAGGCAGCAGACGGGGTTCTTGAAAAATATAACTGATATTTATTTTTAATTTATCGCCGTCAAGACCCGCAATTGCATTTAATAAAGTTGTTTTTCCGCAGCCCGACGGCCCCATGATGCAATTGATCTTTTGGTCGTAAAACTCGACTGAAAAATCGTCGAACACCGTAAGGTCGCCGTATTTTTTTGTATATCCGTCTATCCGCAAAGCGCTGCCTCCCCTTTTAATATCGATTTCGAAGTTGCTTTTCGACCAAACCCAACAGCCGGTCGAGCAGATAGCCCATCAAAATCACTAACACCGTCCACGCAAGCAAGATATCAGTGGAGAGCGTGACCCGCGCCGTCTGCATCTGCGCGCCGACCGAGTGTACGGGCTGTACGACCAATTCCGTGACTACAACGGCTTTTAGCCCGATGCCCGCCGCGGTTTTGATAGCCGCAACCACATAAGACGCAATCGAGGGCAAATAAATGCCGAACAGGCGCTTTGAAAGCGAAAACCGATAGACCTTGCCCATCTCGGTCAAACGGCGGTCGATTCCGCGAACTCCGGCGGCGCTGTTTTCGCAGACCGACGGGAACGCCGCTAAAAACACCGCAAACGAAGGCACATACGGCGCTTTCAGCCACACGAGCGCAAGCAAAATCACCGCCACAATCGGGATGGATTTGATCACCGTGAACAGCGGTGCCATAAACGCACCGAACCGGGCATAGGCCGCCGAGAGTGAACCTAACAGCATGCCAAAAAGGATTGCCGGGGCAAGACCGAGCAGCCATCTACCGAGTGTTGCGGACAATATCGACGCGTTATTTCCGGCAAAAAGCCCCGCCAGCGCCGAGAGCACGGCGGCCGGACGGGGCAATATATACGAGTTATTCAATAAAGTTGCAATGATTTGCCAGACGGCAATGAAAGTCACGCCGCCGAAGATTTGCCAAAGCACAAGTCCCTTTTTATTTGAAAGTGGCAAAAAATGCTTCAGACGGCATCACACCTCCGATGTCAGTCGGCGAGAAGCCGAGGATGATATTAAAGTAATTGTTGATTTCGGTTCTGGCGTTGGTTGTATCCTTGAAGAATATGTTGCAACGCGGTGTGCCGCTGATGATCGCGGCGGCGGGCAGGGTCACGCCGTGTTTTTCAGCCAGATTCGCCAGTTCGTTCACATTGGTTGTGTACTGGGCAGACGTTTTTTGTGCGTTGATGAAATCAACCATTGCATCGTGATTTGCGTCCGCAAACGTACCTTTGACGACAATCGCGCTCACCGGGATATAGGGTTGGCCGCCGGTGGTGGAAGCCCAAACCTGCTGCATGTCCACAACGATTTTGACCGCGGGGTTCTTGGCGATAATGTTGGATACGAACGGTTCGGGCATTAAGGCGATCTTGGTTTGTCCGGAGATGACCGAAGCAGCCAAATCGGCATGGGCAGTCAGCGTATAGTCCAGCGTGACTTTTTTGGAGAGTCCGGCCTGCGCAAGAGCGTATCTTAAAATCACATCGGGGGTTGCGCCCTGCTGGGAGACCGCAATCGTCTTGCCCGACAGACCGGCCAGTGAGGTGATGGTCGTGTCAGTGCTGACGATATACATATTGCCCCAGGTGCAGATACCGACAAGGCGGTAATCCGTGCCCTTGTTAAACAGGTTCGCCGCCGTGGTCAGAGGCAGGCAGGCGATATCATAAGTGCCCTTTGCCAATTCCGCAACCATTGCATCCGGTGCCTGCAAGAGATCGTATTGAGCATCCATACCGTCGAGTTTGGTACCGTCGTCCCACATCTTTAAAAAAGACAGTGCGGTCGGGCCCTGAAGAGCGGCGATTTTAACCGTTGAAGCGGTTGCCGGAGTCGAAGATGCCGGTGCTGCAGAGCATCCCGCCGCCATTAAAAATACCAGCACTAAAACCATTGAGAGAACCTTTTTCATCATTCTTTGAACATTCCTTTCGCAGATAGGTAATTTCGCTAAAAATATATTCGGCTCATCCGTTTGGATCAGCCGCTTTTATTCTACACCCGTAAAACCCGGATGTCAATATCGTATACGAATTAAGTATATGTTAAATTCTCTTTGCCCAGAGTACACCGGGGATACCGGAAAGTTTAGAAACAAGCCCTCTAAGCTGCTGATTGCTGCCAACTCTGACAACGACTTCATACTCGTCGCCCTTATCGCTCTTTCCGGTCATCAGAATGCCCTCGGTGAACAGATTTTCGGAGGCGAGCAGCTGCGAGATGGTGTTGAATAAATTCGCACCCGGCGCGGTCATCAGCGATAATACGGCTTTATAAACCTCTCCGTCTTTTGCGGCCCAAGCGGAACTGAGCCAACGGCCCGGTTCCTTGTCGATGTTTTTGATCACATTATTGCAATTACACCGGTGTACCGCGACGCCCCCGCCCCTTGTGACGAATCCGATGATGTCGTCACCGGGAACCGGGTTGCAACATTTCGCAAACTTAATCAGGCAGTTATCAAATCCCTCGACAATGACGCCGCTGCTGCTATGGGTGATTTTTGGCGGCGGCGCAACCGGTTTGATCGCGTCAACGTCAGGAGCGTTATACCTGGCACAGTCCTCCCGCAGTTTCGGAAGCAGCTTTGAGATGAGTATACCGCCGTATCCGATCGAGGCAAAAAAATCTTCTTCGTGTAAAAAATGATTGCGCCTGGCTGTATCGGTCAATATGGCTTGGTATTGTTCGGGAGTCAGGCGCGGATTAATTCTTCGCACCTCACGCTCGAATTCATCCTGTCCTGCAACGATGTTCTCCTCACGCCGTTCCCGTTTGAACCACTGTCGGATTTTATTGCGCGCCTCGCTGGTCTTGGCCGATTTGAGCCAATCTCGGCTCGGGCCGTGTCCTTGCGCAGATGTTGTAATAATTTCTATGACGGTTCCGGAAGTCAGCTGAGAATCAATCGGCGTGATCTTGCCGTTGACTTTTGCACCGATCATGCGATTGCCGACCGCCGAGTGAATCGCATAAGCGAAATCTATGATGGTCGCACCCCAAGGAAGCACACGAACCTCACCTTTCGGCGTGAATACAAAAACGTCGTCGTCGGTCAGTTCGGCTTTGATGGAATTTCGCAGGTCCTCTTCACCGTCGGCCTCATCTTTGGCCTCGAGCATCTCGCGCAGCCATTTGACACGCTGTTCAAAACGGGCGTTTTTGGCGTCGTTATCCTCGATGCCGACTTTATATTTCCAGTGAGCGGCAATGCCGAATTCGGCCTCCTGATGCATCTCAAAGGTGCGAATTTGAACCTCGAACGGGATGCCGCGGTTGCTGATGACGGTCGTGTGAATTGAGCGGTAACCGTTGTTTTTCGGCAGGGAGATAAAGTCCCTGAACCGATCCGGGATCGGTTTAAAAGTGTCGTGAATGATACCGAGCGCCATATAGCACTCGTTGATCGCGCTGACGATGATGCGCACGGCAAAAGTGTCGTAGACGTCACGGTTTTCAATATAGATCTTGCGATAAATGCCGCACATGCTCTTAACGCGGCCGTCGACCCGATATTCAAATCCGCAGTCACGGAAACTCTCGGTTATCTGCTTTTTGATGGAATCGAGAAAATCCGACTGTTCATGGGTATCCATGGAGATTTTTGCCTCGATCTCGGCGCAGCCGATCGGGTCAAGGCAGCGGATTGCATGATCTTCCAATTCATTTTTAAGCGCATGCATACCGAGACGGTGGGCAATCGGCGCATAAATCTCCATGGTTTCGAGCGCGGTGTCGCGTTGTTTTTCTTCGGGGCGGTATCTCAGCGTGCGCATATTGTGCAAACGGTCAGCCAACTTGATCAGCATCACGCGGATATCATGGCTCATCGCAAGCAGCATCTTTCGGATATTTTCCGATTGAAGCTCGTCTTTTGAGGTATATTTGATATTCCCCAATTTTGAGACGCCGTCGACCAGGTCGGCAACGGCCTTCCCGAATTTATCGGTGATCGTCTTGCGGCTGATACCACAGTCCTCCATCACATCATGTAAAAGCGCGGCGCAGATGGTATCGCAGTCCATGCCGAAATCCTCGAGCAGAATGCGAGCCACCGCCACCGGATGCGTGATATACGGCTCACCCGAAGAGCGTTTTTGCCCCTCGTGGCTTTCGGCGGCGAGTTCGAAGGCCTGTATGACCTTTTTCGTTTCGGCAGGCGTGAACAAGGCCTCGAGTTCCGCTTTTATCGGGGCGAAATAAGTCGTGTAATCAACTGTCTTTGTCTCGTCGCTCACGCATATCTCCTTTTACAGATGATCGGAAGGTTCTTGCAAATCGTTTGCAAGCCGGAAGAGTTTAGAACATGTAAGGTCTTTTTTTTGTGTTGTTTCAATTAAAGAGATAATGCCGTTGTCCATGCTGATCAATCCCACTTCGCGCAGCACTTCCAGACACATGGAGATCTTGTAATAATCCATCAGTCCGCCGAGGATATGGGCAAGGCATGCACCGGTGGTGATGGCGCGTCTGCTGCTCTTGATGGTTCGAAATATCGCCGCAGTGTCTTCTCTTGTGATAGGTGAGGCGGGTTTTTCACCCTTTCGGATGCAGCGATCAAACTCAAATTTACTGTTGAAATAATTATCCTGGTCAAAGTTTGTATACCGGATATCTTTTGCAACCACTGACAATTCCACATTTCCGTTAAACTCCCGGCAGCTTAGTGTCACAACGGCATCTACTTTGTCACCTTCGGAAAAACAAACCTCATTTTGGGAAGTACCGAATAATAATAATATAGCCGAAGCGCCGTCTTTTTCGATCTCCAGCATGCAGTGATTCCCGTTTCGCATGCCCCGAATGCTTTTAATCGTCACGCCCGAAAGACAGAATAACGGCGTCGGGTTCTCCCTGCCGAACGGCTCCAGTTCGTCAATTTGGTAAAACACGTCCATGATGAGTTGCTGAAGTTTTAAATAACCGTCAATCTGAAAGGAATTCGGCGAAATCCGCCCGAGCGGCTCTGCATAATCGTTGATCGTTTTTGATAGATCCGGCAGTTTCTCCGCTGAAATTGTCAACCCAACCGCTTGTGAATGCCCGCCGTATTTTATGAAAAGTTCCTTGCAGCTGTTCACCGCTTCGTAGATTGAGAGGCTCTCGACGCTTCGTCCCGATCCGGTTGCAATCCCGTCTTTTATTCCGAAAACCAAAAACGGTTTTCCGTATTTCTCGACAAGTTTCGCAGCCACAATGCCGACGACGCCGTTTTCCCAACCCTCTCCCCAGACCACGCCGATTGGAGCATGGCGAACTTCATCCACAGAGGCATATTTCTCATTGGCTTCGTTGAATATCCGCTGTTCGGCCTGTTGACGCTTTGCGTTATAATCTTCGAGCTTTTGGGCGTATTGCTCAGCCTCTTCTTTGGTCTTCGCCATCAGCAGTCGGGCAGAATCGGCGGCATCGCCCATTCTTCCGGCCGAATTAATACGAGGAGCAAGCATGTAGGCCACCGATTGAACGCTGAAGCGCATACTCATTCCGGATTTGTCCATCAGCGCTTTTAAGCCGAGGTTTTCGGTTTCTTTTAATATATCGATACCGTTTTTTACAAATACGCGGTTTTCACCGGTCAGCGGCACAATGTCGGCAATGGTAGCAACCGTAAGTAAGTCCCCGTAGCGGTCGAACATCGACTCAATGTCCTCTTCGAGCGCGCAGATTAGTTTAAACACCACGCCTGCGCCGCATAAACCCTTGAATCTGCTGGGGCAATCCGGCCTGTGCGGATCGATGACGATGCAATCAGGCAATTTCACTGGTACGGTATGATGGTCGGTGACAACCACATCGATGCCCAGTTCCCTTGCACGCTTGATCTCCTCAAAAGCAGTCACACCATTGTCCACGGTGATAATTAAGTTGATATGGTCTTTTGCAAGATCGTTTATGATTGCTTTATGCATCCCGTAACCGCCTTCTTCACGTGAAGGCAGGCACCAGGTAACGTTTGCACCTTGTTTACTGAGATAGTCGTAGATCATCACGGTCGAGGTCACGCCATCGGCGTCATAGTCGCCGAAGATGCAGATTTTTTCGTTCTTTTCAAGTGCGGTACGAATGCGATCGACAGCCCGATCCATATCGGCCAGCGAAAACGGCTCCTCAATGCCGGTGTCGATATCACAAGAGAAAAACTCCTCGATTTCCTCGGGTGCGGTGATGCCTCTATTATAAAGAAGCGCCGCCTGCAGCCGGGTTATAGAATTGTCCTGCGCCATCTCGGTGACCGCTTCGCGGTCAGTGACGCAAAATGCCCACTTCCTGTCAACCACAAGCTCTCTCCCCGATAAAAGTCGAAATTTGCAATCAGTATACCTCAATGCCGCATTTATTGTCAATCCACCTTGAGCTTTGCGGCCAAATCTTCACTCGGATCGGCAAAAGCGGTCTGAAAATCGAAATAATTCACAAAACCCGGCGGAGAACCGATCGGTTTTTTGACACGCTTTACTACGGTATAATCGACCGGAACACGCACGCTTTTGCCGTTTTTAGAATACAGCGCCGCCAAAATCGCTGCTTCGGTGAGAGTCTGTTTATCGGGCTGCTTCCCTGTTGTAACGATGATGACATGGCTGCCGGGAATGCCGCGTGCGTGCATCCAGACATCGTTGCTCTGGGCCTTTTTAAAAGTGAGTTGATCATTTTGACAGTTGTTTCTGCCGACCAGAATTTCAAAACCACCGCTGCTTATAAATTTACGGGGCTGCGATTCGCCTTTTTGTTTGTTCTTTGCAACATTGCGGTGCTTTAGATAGCCCTGCGCCGCGAGCTCTTCACGAATTTGGGCGATATCTGCCGAATCATCGGTGCTTTCGAGCGAATATAGTACGGAATCCAGATAACTCAGTTCTTCACGATCTTTTTCGATCAGACCGACGAGTTGCTTGGCAGCGTTGTCGGCTTTTCGGTAGAGTTTATAATACCGTTGGGCGTTCCGGTTCGGAGTGAGATCGTTTTGCAAAGCGATCACAACGGTTTTTTGGTCAGGATCGGTGTAATCGACCGCACTGACCGTGGTGTCCCCTTTTTGTATCGAATAGAGATTGGCCATGATGAGATCGCCGTAAATGCGGTATTTGTCGGCGTTTTTGGTATCCTCGAGCTCCTGGGTTCGGGTGAGAAGTTTCCGGCGTGTTCTGTCGGCGGCGTTTTCGACGAGCTTATACAAGTCGCGGCTGCTCTGGCGCTGGCGGTCGCGATGCTCTTTGGTGTAATAAAACGCATCCAGCAACTGAGAAAGAGTATCGTACGGTTTTTGATTTTCCTTATCATAACGGATGAGCGGCATGAAGGAATAATCTACCGCCGCACCGGTTTGGTCAAACACCCCGGTCGGGCAAATATCATGATTTTTAATTCTGGTTTGGCAGCGTTCGATGGCCGCAATCAGCCTTTGTCGCTGTTGTTCGTCCAATTCGCCGCAGACTACATTTTGATCGCCGACTGCCTGATAGCAAAGCTCGGCACAGTTGAAAGGTGAGAGTCCCTGAACGGTGCCCAAAAACGCTTTTTCCAACAAGATGCCGGGGTTATCTTTGATCAGCGTATCGACAAATTCAGACGGGTTCAAGGTGTTAATAGACATTCTGTTTTGTTTTGGGGGCAGTTCATATTTTAAGCCCGGGAAGATCTGGCGCACAGTGCTGACATTTTCGTCGATACGCTTGACCGCATCGATAATAATTCCGTCGGAATCGAAAAAGATTAGGTTGGAGTGGCGGCCCATAAGCTCTGCCGCGGCGGTGATAGTATGAAGCTCGCCGAGTTCACTGCGGCCCGTGAAGTCCAAAAACAAAATGCGCTCCATGTCGTCCTGACGGACGGCGGTCAGTTTGGAACCGATTAAAAGCTTTCGCAGCAGCATGCATAACATCGGCGGCTGAGGGGGATTTTCATAATTCTGCTCGGTGAAATGCACACGTGCAGCGTCGGATTTACAGGTCAGTAGCAGCCGTTTTTGCCCTTCTCTGGTACGCATGGTAAACACAAGCTGATCGCGGTAGGGTTGGTAGACCTTGTCCACAAACCCGCCGACCGCGCTCTCCAACTCGCGTAAAAGTAAATGCAATAATGCGCCATCTACTGCCATGTTGTCTCCTTGAATTATATGCTTTGTAACGGGTTGCTCTCTTTGGCGAGAATAACCTCGATATCGTTGAATTTCTGTGCAAGCTTTTCTTGCAACATACCTGCGATGTGAATCTCCGTTCCGAAATGGGTGGCGTCGATCAATGATAAACCTGCCGCCCTTGCCACAATCACTTCCTCGTATTTCAACTGCGAGGTGATAAGGCAATCATAGCCCGCTTCAATGACCTGTTCGATTAAAAAGCTGCCGCTGCCTCCGCAGACAACAATCGACATTACGGGTTTTCCGCCGTCGCAGAAGACGACCGGTGAATTTAATATCTGCCCAACTTTGGCGGCGAATTCGCGCGTCGTTTGCGGAGCGAGTAGTTCGCCGCCCCAACCCTCGCAGAGCCGGTCGCCGCAGGAGCTTTGTTTTTCGGCAAAGGGGCCTTTCGGAATCAACCCGAGACGATTACAAAGCACTTTGTTTGCGCCTTCGATGTTCTCGTCAAGCGGGATGTGCACCGAGATTACGGCGATGCCAAAAGCCGCCGCAAGATAAACCGGGTTACCCGAATCAAGCTTTTTAAGCGGGTCAAAAATAATCGGATGGTGGCTGACGATTAGCTGTGCGCCAAAAGTCCTTGCCTGCCCGATCACATCGGCAGTCGCATCGAGGCAGCACATGATCTTTGTGACAGGGGTATTGATATCGCCGACTAAAAATCCGGAATTGTCGTACTCCGGCATATTCTTAAACTTCCAGACACTGTCTAGAAATTCGTATACATCTTTTATGGCGCTCATCTTTTTTTACCTCTTTTTCGCAGATTCAAAAAGAAAAAATCTATTTTCCAAACTACACCTTCGTCTCTTCGGTTATCAGTTCGCAGATATGTAAATAGGCCCGATACACGGGCTCGTTGTGTTCTATTTTTGCACCCTCGGCACGGCTTTTGGCCAGTTTGTAAACCGCTTTCAGATATGATTTTTCGGCCTCGCCGATGGGATTGAGTTTCCCTGAGATGACTTCGGGCCGATCTGCCCAGTCGGGGTTAAAAGCGATATAATCGTTCCAATCCGTCGGAGCTTTACCGCACTCTCCGGTTTGGACGGATAATACCGAATAAGCGTGTTTGGCGTCAATGACTGCGCGCTCTTTAAAAATTACACAGTTATGATCAAGCAGAAATGCCCGCAGGTGTATCGCATCAGTCTGGGGTTGTAAAATCAAGTGCTTTTTTTCATGTGTGAACCAATCGGCTTTGGCGAGAATCTCGAGGATATTCAACCCGCCCATTCCGCAGATAAAGGCGGTGTTGAATTCGTCCGCAGTGACGTTTCGAAAACCGTCAGAAAGACGGAGTTCAGTTTTTGCTTCAAGATGATATGCTTTGACCGTTGCCGCCGCCCGTTCGAGCGGGCCTTCGACAACGTCACATAAAAGCGCAGACCGCGCGCTTTCGTTCATGAGTAAGAACGCCGATAAAAGCGCATGGTCCGTTCCGATGTCCGCAATCCGCTCGCACTCTCCCGCTAATGCTGCCGCGAGCGCAAGCCGTGGACTGAGTTTGAGCATTGATTTTTATTTCTGATCGAGATGGTCGTTGATCTTAGTGACCATCTCTTCTACGTCGACGCCGTGAACCTGACAGGCCTGCTCGAGCGTCTCACCTCTGGCCGACGGACAACCCAGACAATGCATGCCCATTTCAAGGAAGAATGCCGCAGTCGTGCGGTCTAAATCGAGAATATCGCCGATCAGAGAATCCTTTGTAATTTTCATGGTTAAAACCTCCGTATGAACTTTAAATCATTATACCAATAATCACCCTTTCTGTCAACGCAGACGGCGCATCCGTCTGCAAATTGCGTAACCGGGCAGACTGAGCAAGAGCCAAGCCGCCGCAAATGCCGGACAGATTTGCCCTGCCAGATTTCCTTTCTTTTTACTGTAGTCCCAAATCATATGCTTTTTATTGAAAATCAAGCCAATTGCAAGTTCGATTGCGGTCAATCCGAGCGCTCCCGCGATATATCGCACCCCTCTGCTGCGCAGCTTTTTTTCGACGGCGTTTAATAACAACATTGCCGAACCGCCCGCCAGTGCCATAGTAGGGTGAGTTCTTTTACGCCATAATAATTCAATCGCAGGATAAGCAAGTGCGCCGAAGGCGAATAGTTTTTTCTTTTCGTCAGGCATGATTCGCTCCCCTTTCCGGATTATTTTCACCCGTAACGGGAACGGATATACAGCGCGCAAGGCTTAGATAACGTGCGAATTTGCTTGACAGAACATTGAAAATAAGGTAACATTGTGCAAAAGGAGTGGTTTAAATGAAATGCCCGTTTTGCGGCACGCCGGATTCAAGAGTAATCGATACCCGCCCTCAGGACGACGGTGAGAAAATTCGCCGCCGCCGTCTCTGCGAAAAATGCGGCATGCGTTTCACCACACTTGAGACGACCGAGCGAGCAACCGTTTGGGTGGTAAAGAAAAGCGGCGCCCGTGAGGTGTTTGACCCACAGAAAGTTCTCTCCAGCATGGTACGTGCTTGTAAGAAACAAACCATCCCGCTTGAGACACTCGAAAATGTCGTGCGCGGGCTTGAAACCTTGATTTATTCCTCACCGAAGCATGAGATTACGACGGTTGAAATCGGCGAATATATTCTTGAAAAACTGCGCGATCTTGACGAAGTCGCCTATATCCGTTTTGCCTCGGTTTATCGTGATTTTTCTGACATCGAGTCCTTTTCCCGCGAGATTAAAAAGCTCAAGAAACAGAATAATAAAGAGTAGTCGGTCGAATTCCTTTTTCGGCCCTTGTTTGATTGAAAGGAAGTCATATGAACCCTAATGTTCCTCCGAAGGTCGATGGGACGCTGCGTAAATTCGCTCTTCGCGTTCCGGAGATTATTTCAAAATGCAGCGGCATTTCCATATTTGGGAAATTGATCCGATCTATCGTCTTTTCCACCGACGTAGCGATTATTAAAAATGTGAACGCCGACGCCGTGATCGCCGTCTACCCTTTTACTCCGCAGCCTGTCATTACAGAGGCCATTTTAAAAGTCGCGGACATCCCGGTTTTTGTGGGTGTCGGCGGCGGGCTGACCGCCGGAAAGCGTGTGATCAATCTGGCATCCTTTGCCGAGATGCAGGGAGCAATCGGCGTTGTGGTCAACTCCCCAACCGCCGACGAAACCATCTCACAGGTTGCGGCACACATTGATATCCCTGTCGTGGTTACCGTCGCCAACGATTCAATTGACATTGAAAAGCGTATTGCAATGGGAGCTACGATTTTTAACGTCTCCGCGGCTGCCGACACACCGCGCATTGTCGAACAGATTCGGCATTCATATCCTGACTTTCCGGTTATCGCAACGGGCGGTCCGACCGATGAATCGATTCGGACAACTATCGAAGCCGGCGCAAATGCCATCACCTGGACGCCGCCTTCGAACGGGGAAATTTTCAAGAGTATTATGGATGCCTATCGCCGAAATCAACCGCATCCGTAATATATATTTCGGAGGGTGTAAATTGATTTATTATCACGGTACCATGGAAGATCTCAACGAATTAAACGCCGTATCCAAAGACCATGCCGATGCTCAGAACTCCGTTGTATATCTCACACCAAACCGCGCCTATTCACTGTTTTATATCCGTGATCGGGAGATCAACTGGGTCACTTGCGGTGTGAGAGAAGACGGTGTAATTCGTTATGACGAACGGTTTCCCGACCAGCTTAAAACGATTTACCAAGGCGTGAGCGGTTATATTTATACCTGTGAAGACAACGGCTCATTTGTCGCTTCCAAGACGAGAGATATCCTGACTTGCAATCAACCGGTTATAATCAAAAGAAAGGAATTTATGCCAAATGTGTACGAGGAACTCTTGAAATATGAACAATCCGGCGCGGTGAGTGTCAGGCGGTATGATTCGCTCTCAGAAAATGAAAAGCAAGCTGTTTTTGAGATGATGGTGCACTCAATTTTTAAGAACGATTGGGTGAATTCAACAAATAAAAAAGCGGTGTTTTTTAAGGTACATTTTCCCGAGGCATGGGAATATGTGAAGACGCATCCGGAACACCGTCAGACGGTTTTGGACGCTTGGGCAGAGAAG
>Ga0116170_10000756_pt1 | contig 33926 bp, 28 predicted proteins | sample AD_JPNHW1_MetaG_FD_89797 | JGI IMG/M metagenome (GOLD analysis project Ga0116170, IMG submission 89797) | Active sludge microbial communities of municipal wastewater-treating anaerobic digesters from Japan - AD_JPNHW1_MetaG | ecosystem: Engineered > Bioreactor > Anaerobic > Digestate | place... | reverse complement strand
TCGACGCCAGCCTCAACCCCAGTCTCAACCAAGGCCCCTGCCCCCGCGGAATCCACGAAAAAGCCCTGAGCCCCATGGGCAAGGCCATATCCCGCCCCTTTGCGCGGCCGCTGCTGGCCTGGGCGTGCCTCATCCCGCTCATGACCGCAGCGATCCTGCTCGGCTTCGCGCTGGCCCCCCTCCTGGGACGCCGGGGCGCCTTCTGGCGTCTGGCGCCGAGCGTGCTGCGCGCCGCCGAGCGCCTATTCGGCGTCGAGACGCGCCTGGAAGGATGGGAGACGCTGCCCGCGGATATCCGGGAGGGTCGGCAATCCGCCATCTTCATCGCCAACCACGCGTCCCTTTTCGATCCGCCCCTCATCGTCCGCGTCCTGCCCTGCAGGCCCGTATTCATCGCCAAGAAGGAGCTGGCCTGGGTGCCGTTCCTGGGATGGGTGATCTGGCTCGCGGGCTTCATCTTCATTGACCGGCGGAAACGCCACAAGGCGATCGGCTCCCTTCAAAGGGCCGCCCGGCGCATCCAGAACGGGCAGAGCATCGCCGCCTTCCCGGAAGGCACGCGCACGCGAACCGGTGCGCTGCTTCCGTTCAAGAAGGGCATCTTCATCCTGGCCTGGGAAGCGGGCGTGCCCGTGGTGCCCCTGGCCATCCAGGGCGGATTCCGCCTGCTTCCCCGCGGCGAATGGCGCGCTGCGCGAGGACTGTACGCGCTTCGGGTTGATGCGCCGCTGCATCCCCGCGATTTCGAGGACGCGGATCAGTTCCGGCTGGCCTGCGAGGCGACCTTCCACCGTCTACTGCCGGAAGACCAGCAGGGATTCCAAGGCCTCGCGTAGGGGCGTCTCCTCCAGCGGAGCCTCCAGGTGGATGTGCGGCCCTGCGCCGGGGGCGCCTCCGATCTGGATCCAGCGACAGCGCCGCCGCTCCAGGTCGTATTCCCGCCAGACGCGCAGGATGCTGGGCTCTTGATCCCACAGGATCAGGCTCGGGAAGGGGCCTTCCCGCGGCGGCACCGCGCCCCACTGGACGACTTCGGCACCCCATCGCCGCAACCAATCCTCGATCCGCTGCGATCGCCGCGGCTCCTCGACACCAACGGCCACCGCCCAGCCGTTCAGGAAGCGTTCATGGTCGCCGAAATCGGCATCCAGCCGCTCCAGCCATCCCAGCGAGCCTCCCTCCTTCCAATCCACGCGATGCAGCCGGTACAGGCGCCCATCCCGCCCAGGCATGCGCGCCTGCAGACGCAGGGACCAGTCTTCGCCGAACAGGCTCTCCATCACCGACGAGGGTTCCCCCACGCACCAGGTCGGGCCCGAGATCAGCCGGCGCCAGCCATTGCGCTGGGCCTGACAGACCTGGAGCTGTTCCTCGTAGCGATGGCCGATGACCCAATACCGGGAAACCCCGAAGGGCACGGCCATCAGGAGCATGGCGAGTCCGGACATGGGAATGCGGCGGTTCAGCGCGACCAGGCAGAAGCCTTCGCCCAATAGGGGCAGAAGCGCCAACAGAAAACCTCCGATCAGCAGGCGCCGGGACAGGGGATCGTTGGCCCGGAATGCCCTGAGGAGCGCCAGCAGCATCACCCCGTAGAACAGGGGATAACCCGCCAGGATGACCGCATGGACCCAGACCTCCAGCGGCGTCCCCAGGGGCAGCAGCAGGGATCTCACCAGATTGGCCAGCAGAAAGCCGCCCGCCAGTACCGGCGTCCCACCCCAGAAGTAGGGCTGGAACGCGCGCCATAGCGCCAGCACCGCGGCCATGAACCCCAGCGCCGTGAGGCTGGCCTGAAGGTGTTCCACGACGGTGGGGGACGGAAAGGCATATTCGAACGCCACCACGCCATGACGAAGCATGAGCAGCATCGCCGCGATGGCCAGCCGCCCCACGACGCGGTCCTTCCGCCGCAGGGCGTCCAAGCCGAACACCTCCATCAACGCAAGCATCGCCCCGGCCTGAAGCAGGTTGAATGTCGACAGGAAGGGCAGGGGCACCACGGGCCTCGACATGAAATCCCATGCATCATGGGAAGATGAGAGGAAGCGAATTGGTCGGATTGACCCAGCCATCCTAGCGGAAGAAACCGATTCTCAGGTTTCGGATATTTCATTCATTCCCATCCCCAAACCCTCTGCCCTTGGAGCCCTCATGGCGTCGTTTGATCTCCTCGTCATCGGAAGCGGGCCCGGCGGCTACATCGCCGCCATCCGGGGGGCGCAGCTCGGCCTGGCCACGGCCATCGTGGAGAAAGATCCCGCGGGCCTGGGGGGCACCTGCCTGCGCCGCGGCTGCATCCCTGCGAAAACGTGGCTGGAGAGCGCCCATCGCCTTGAACAAATGGGGGACCTCAAGACCTTCGGCATCACGGGCGTGGACACCAGCCAGATGCGCGCGGACCTCGCCGCGATCGTCGCGCGCAAGAACCGCGTGGTGCTAAAGAGCGGCAAGGGCATCGAATTCCTGATGAAGAAAAACCAGGTGACAGTGCTGCGCGGCACGGCACGGCTGCTATCGGGAACCCGGATTGAGATCACGGGCGAGGAGGGCACGGAACAGCACGATGCCAAGAAGATCATCCTGGCCACCGGCAGCATCCCGCGCGCCATTGCCGGCCTGGAAGCGGACGGCGATCGTGTGCTGAACAGCGATCACGCGCAGGACCTAGCCGAACTCCCCGGCCATCTCGTCATCCTGGGCGCGGGCGCCATCGGCGTCGAATTCGCTTCCGTCTTCGCCCGCCTGGGCTCCAAGGTGACGCTCGTGGAACAAGCCGATCGGATCCTTCCCATCGAGGACGCGAGTATTGGACAGGAACTGTCAAAATTACTTTCCAAGCGCCACAAGATGGACATCCGGGTGCGGACGCGGATCGCATCCATCGAGCGCCATGCCGACAAGGTCGTCTGCCACCTGGAAGGCGACAGGCCGGGCGATATCGAAGCCACCCATCTGCTGGTGGCCGTGGGCCGACGCCCCGCCAGCGACGGGCTGGGCCTGGAAGCAACCAAGGCCACCTTGGATCGGGGCTTCGTGAGCGTGAGCCCGTTCATGCAGACCGATGAACCGGATCTCTACGCCATCGGCGATCTCGTACCCACGCCGATGCTGGCCCATGTGGCCAGCGACGAAGGCATCATCGCTGCCGAGCACGCCGCGCATGCCCTTGGGAAGAGCGTCACCCCCCACGCGATCCCCGACGACCGCACGCCCAGCTGCACCTATTGCGACCCGGAAGTGGGCTGCGTAGGGCTCAGCGAGGACAAGGCCCGCGAACGGGGCTTCGACGTGGAGATCGGCAGCTTTCCCTTCATGCCCCTGGCGAAGGCCAACATCATCGGAGAGCCCCATGGCTTCATCAAGATCGTCTCGGAGAAGGCATCCGGTCGCCTCCTGGGCATCCACATCCTTGGCCCCAAGGCGACCGAGCTGGTGGCCTCCAGCGTCGCGCTGCTGGGCGGCGAATACACGGTGGAGCAACTGATCCACACCATGTACCCCCACCCCACCCTGAACGAAGCCTTCCCCGAAGCCGCGCGCGCCGTCCTCGGTCGCGCGCTGAATATTTAAAAGCGAGGCCGGAACCCGCAGCGCATGTCCTCCTTCCTCTCCCCGTTCTTCCCCTGGCTTCGCCATCAGGCCCAGCTGTTGCGCCTCTTCCTGCTCGGCGCAGCCCTGCCCCTGGGCGGCATCCTTCTGCTGCTGGCCGCCGGCGTACTGATGTTCGGATCCATCACGGGCCTGGTGCTTGGCCTGCTGCTGCTCTCCAACGGGCTTTACGGCCTGGTGGCGAGCTTCAAGTCCTTCCCACGGCCCACGGGGCGAAAGCTCGATGCGGAGAACGCGCCGGAGCTGCTGGCGTCGCTCGATGCCCTGGCGCGCGCCTGGAAGGGACCCCGCACGGTGGATGCGGTGCTCGATCCCGGGTTCTGGAGCCTGGATCTGGTGGGCGTCCCCACCCTGGGCCTGCTGGGCTGGCCGCGATTCACCTGGCTGCTGGGCGTGCAGCCGCTGCTGGCGCTGAGCGAGCGCGAATTCGAGGCCCTCGCCAGTTGGGAACTGGTCTGGTGGTGCGACCAGCAGAGCTGGCTGAACCTGCAGGTCAAGCGCCTGGCTGCGTACTGGAGCCGGTTGAACGCGACGCTGCAGGAACCCACCAGCCGCGGCGAACACCTGCGCGACCGCTGGTCCAAGGCCTTCCTGCGGCCCTACGGGAGATGGGTTCATCGCATCTTTGAACCCTTCCTCATCGAAGAACTGGTCCGCACCGACACGGTACTGGCCCACCACTACGGCAGCGCCACTCTGGCCCGCGCCCTCTGCCGCGCCGCTCTGCTGAAACCCCTGCTGGAATGCAGGCTTTACAGTGAATGGAACCATCGCCTGAAATCCGGAGAAGCGATGCCCCAACGCCCCGGCACGCAGGTGATCGAATTCCTAGGGCGATGGCCTGAGGACGCAGACGGGCTGCTGGCGCTCGCCCTGGATGGGCTGGTGCCCGAAGCCCCGCCCCTGTTGCGCTTCCGGCTGGATCAACTGGATGAGGCCCCCATCGTCCCCCTGCCCTCGCGGGCATCCGCCCATTTCCTGGAGACCGGCGGGTTGCTGCCCACGCTGGACGCCGAATGGGCCGAACGAATCTCCGAGATGCAGGAAGAAGCCCGGCGCACCCAGGCCCATCAGGAGCGGCGATTCTCAGGACTTCGCGCCACGCTGGCCACCGGTTTCCCGAATCACCCCGACGCGAAGGAATACCTGGAGCTGGCCGCAGATCGCCTTCCCTGCGAAGAATTTGCGGATCTCGCCCAGCGCTACCTGGCCGCCTTCCCCGAGGATCGCGAAGCGCCCCTGCTGCTGCTGAAATCGCGGCTGCGTGGTGGAGAGAACCCAAGCATCCAAGGCCAAGCCCAGGTCCAAACCCAAACCCCGGCCCAAGCCCAAGCCCAAGCCGCCGAGATGATGGAGCGCAACCCCTTCCGCGCGCCCGCCTGCCTCGCGCTCCTGGAAGGCCAGGCCCGGCGGAGCGGAGATGCGGGGCAGGCCGAGAGCCACTGGATCCGGCGACGCCGGTGCGAGGTGGAAATCGAGGCGGCGCGCCGCGAACGCCAGAGCGTCAGCCTTCGCGACCAACTGGAGCCCCATGGACTCGACGAGACAGCGCTGCAGGCGATCCGGGCGTTTCTCGCGGACACGCCAAGCATCCGCAAGGCCTTCGTGGTCCGGAAGCACCTGAATCACTTCCCGCATCTTCCGGTGTACCTCCTCGTGATCCAGTGGCGCGCGCCGTTCTGGGATCCCAGGGGCATGAAGCGCGCTCGCTTCCAGCTCGAGATCGCCCAGAACTGCCCATTCCCACCCGAAAGCAGCCCGTTCGTCCTCGTCACGACCGGAAGGAATCTCTGGCCCTACAACCGGAAGCTGAAGCGCCTGGATGCCATCATCGATATTTCGAATAAACCAGAATCATCAAATCATCAATGATGTGCCTCATGGATGCCTTCGCCGTCACCCCCTGAGCGCCGGACCAGCACCTGCGGGCCGAAAACGGAAGCCAGCATCAACAGTGCCCCGAGGACCAGCATTGCCCGCCCCAGATGCCTAATCTAGATGCCTGATCGACGGGGCTTGGCCGTTCGTCCGATTGGCACGGAGCATGGCCTTCAACCATGTCCCGTGCAGCAGCAGATGGATCGCGGAAGCGACCGGCTGAAATGCGCGATCAGCGGTGCGAACGTCAAATCCTAACGAGCGGGCGTGGTCGAAAAGCCTTGGCCATCTGCTGCCACCTTCACCCTCACCAACTCCGGCAGGTGCGCCCCCGCCAGGACCGCCTGGCACTCCGCGGCACGCTTGAAAAGGGTTTGACGCACGCGCACGGCGGACAGCCCATCCGTATCGAACACAACGCCCGCCGTCGGACGCTCGAACTGGATCGCGCCGAAGTGGATCAGATCGCCGATGCACCAGAGTTCATGCCCTTTCGAGCCGAACGCAAAGATCGTGTGGCCACCCGTATGCCCGCCTGCAGGGATCGCCTGGATATCCCGGCCCAGCGATTCATCCGCCGCAAAGGGCCGGTAGGCGCCCGCCGCCTGGTAGGGTGCGATCGCGGCGTTGAGATCGGGGGTCCGCGCCTTCAGGTCTGCGGAGAGCTTGGAGGGCTCACCTAGCCAGAAGTCGTGCTCGGCCTTCGCCACGCGGACCATGGCTCTGGGAAAGGCGCGGGTACCATCCGCCTTCAGCAGGCCGCCGATGTGATCGAAGTGCAAGTGCGTGATGAGCACCAGATCGATTTGGGCAGGATCCACCCCGGCGCGCCGCAGCTGTTCGACCAGACCGCCGCCCGGCGCCTTGCCCATCCCGGTGTCCACCAGGATGTTCTTGCCATGCATCCGCACCAGGAACGCGTTCACCGGCGTCATGGCCGTGCCCTTGCCGCCCAGCATCCGATGGATATCGGCGGGATCGATGCCCTTGAGCAGCTCGGCGCCCTTCATGGAGAGAACACCATCCCTGAGGGTGCGAACGTCCACCGATCCGATCTGCAGATGCGGGATCGCGGCCGGAAGCGATTCCGCCGCCAAAATCCCAGGGATCACCAACAGGCAGGCCGACGATAGGCTTGAAACGCGCATCACATCTCCTAAAACCACGAACAGAGACAGTCTACGTCCATTCACCCAGGGCTACACTGGCGTGGGAGATCGGCATGAATCGCATGAGACGCCTTGCAGTCCTCTTGTTGGCCTTGATGGCCTGGACCCTGCCCGCGCGCGCGGATTCCGGCGATGTGCGGGAAGGTTTGACCCTGCCCAGCCAGGTGATGAAGAAGACCATGCGGTATTCCATCTACCTGCCCCCGGGCTACGAAGCCACGCGCCGCACCTATCCGGTGCTCTACCTGCTGCACGGATACACGGATGATGATTCCGCGTGGATCCACTTCGGCGATCTGCCCGCCATCATGGATGAGGCGCTATCGCGGCGCGAAGCGGCCCCCATGATCGTCGTGATGCCCGATGGCGGCACCAGCTGGTACGTGGACAACTTCGACAGCAGCGTGAAGTGGGAGGAATATTTCATCAAGGAATTCCTTCCATACATCGAAAGCCGGTTCCGCGTGCATCCCACCCGGAGCAGCCGCGCCATCGCAGGGCTTTCCATGGGCGGCTTCGGAGCGCTGGTCCAGACCCTGCACCATCCCGAACTCTTCGGCTCCTGCGCGGCACTCAGCGGCGCCGTCTACACGGACAGCGCCATCCAGGCCTTCAGCGACGAGGACTGGACGCGCATCCGCACCGTGGTCTGGGGCCCCGGGCTGAAAGGAAGCACCCGCCTGACGACCCACATGGCGGCCAATAACCCGATCAAACTCGTTGCAAGCAGCGATCCAGAAAAGCTCAAGAGCGTGCGCTGGTATCTCGACTGCGGCGACGAGGATTCCCTGCTCGCAGGCAATCTCGCGCTGCACCAGGCCTTCAGCGATCGCGGCGTCCGCCACGCCTTGCGCGTGCGCGGCGGGGCGCACACCTGGGCCTACTGGCGCTCGGCGCTTCCGGCCACGCTCTCCTTCGTCACCGCCTCCTTCCGGCAGAATTGATCTCCCCTTCAGCTCGACCCGGGCGATTTGACGGCTCCGGCCGCCCAGAGGTGAAATAAGGCATGGCTTCGAAATCCCGGCGCTCCTGGTGGAAGCGCACCCTGCGTTGGATCGGCCTCGGGGCGCTCGGCTTCCTGGGCCTAACCCTGGTGCTGGCGGCCCTCTTCCGGTTCGTGCCCATCCCCGTCACGGGCTTGATGGTCGAGCGGCGCTGCGAGTCGTGGTTCGATTCCGAGTCCTACACCTCGCGCCACGACTGGGTTTCGCTCGACGAGATCGCACCGTGCATGGGCGTGGCCGTGATCTCGGCCGAGGACCAGAACTTCCCGGACCACTTCGGCTTCGACTGGAAGGCCATCGAAAAGGCCATGGCCCACAACGAGCACAGCAAGCGCAAACGCGGCGCGTCCACGGTCTCACAGCAGACCGCCAAGAACGTCTTCCTGTGCAGCAGCCGCTCCTGGGTGCGCAAGGGCCTGGAGGTCTATTTCACGCTGCTGATCGAAACGCTGTGGTCCAAGCAGCGCATCCTGGAGGTCTACCTGAACAGCGTGGAATTCGGCGATGGCATCTTCGGCGTCGAGGCGGCGTCCCGCGCCTATTTCGGCAAGGCCGCGTCCCGCCTGAAACCCAGCGAGGCCGCGCTGCTGGCGGCCGTGCTGCCCAATCCCCACAAGTTCAAGGTATCCAGCCCCAGCCCCTACATCCGCGGCCGTCAGGCCTGGATCCTCAACCAGATGAGACAACTCGGCGGTGATGCCGTCGTGAAGCACCTCGAATAGCGCCGCGAATAGCTCATGACGCATGAAATGGCCCCGGAACCACACGCTTTGGTTCCGGGGCCATCAAGTTTCAGAGACGGCGCACGAGGCTACTTGGGCACGATCTGTGTGCCCGGCTGAAGCAGGGTGCCCTTGGGGATGACCACGATGCCATCCTGGACCACGTGCGTTTCCGTCTCCAGCTCTGTTCCGCGGGGGAAGGGCTTGATGACCACGCCATCGCCGACCCGCACGTTCTTGTCCAGGATGGCGCCCTCGATGTGGCAGTTGGCACCAATGCCCATGGGCACATCCTGGAATTCGCGGTCGTAGTAATCGGAGCCCATGAGGATGCTGTCCTTCACGAAGCTGCCGACGCCGATGCGGCTACGAACACCGACGATGGAGTGCATCACCTCCGCCTGCTGGATCACACCGCCTTCGGCGATCAGCGCCTCTTTCAGCCGACTGTCGGACACGATGGTACCGGGCAGGAAGCGCGAGTTCGTGTAGATGGGACGGCGCGCATCGTAGAAGTTGAAGGGCGCGTCCGGCATCGTCAGTTCCATGTTCGCGTCGTAGAAGGACCGGATCGTGCCGATGTCCCGCCAGTAGCCGCTGAAGTCGTAGCCGTGGACCGAGCGCGTGTTGATGGCGTGGGGGATCACATCGCTGCCGAAGTCGTCGAAGTCCGGATGCTCGGTCAGCAGATCGATGAGCGCCCGCGTGCGGAACAGGTAGATGCCCATGGATCCAATGAAGGGGAAGGCCGGATCGTCCCGGCTCACCAGATCCACCAGCACCGCAGGATCCGTGGGCTTTTCCTGAAAGTCCACGATGCGTCCATCATCGGCCCGCTTCAGTACGCCGAAGCGCGAAGCATCCTCCTTGGCCACCGGCTGCACGGCGATCGTGATATCCGCGCCCGTCGCCATGTGCTGATCCAGCATGGCCGCGTAGTCCATGCGATACAGATGATCGCCGGAGAGGATCAGGACATGGCCCGATCCCGCGGATTGGATCTGGAAGAGCTGCTTGCGCACCGCGTCCGCCGTGCCTTCGTACCAGCGCTCGCTATTGGGCGTCTGCTCGGCCGCGAGGATCTCCACATAACCCGTGTGGAAGGCGTCGAACTTGTACGTCGTCGAGATATGGCGATGCAGGGAGACGGAGTTGTACTGCGTCAGCAGATGCACGCGGAAGATTCCGGAATTGATGCAGTTGCTGATGGGGATATCGATCAAGCGATACTTGCCCGCGATGGGCACGGCGGGCTTGGAACGCATTTTCGTGAGCGGGTGCAAACGGGCGCCGCGCCCTCCGCCGAGGATGACCGCCAGAACGTCGTTGATGGCCTGCATGGATTCTCCCTGGTTTCAGCGACTTGACTTGTTTGCCGATGGATTGATTCTAGGGCGATCCATCCAGGATTTGTCCTCCATAATCCGGAAGGCAGGAGACCGCGATGAATATCCCGTCCGAGCCCCGCATTTTCACCCGCCTGCCCATCGGGCGTCAGGCCATCGTGCTCTTGGAGGGCCAGGAGCCCTTCGGCGCCGAGATCATCAATCTCAGCATGAGCGGCGTCCTGTTGAAATCCGACCACGCGCCGGAGGAGGAGAGCGATTGCACCGTATCGATCCCGCTCTCTGACGGGGGCGAGCTTCGGATCGACACCCAAGGGGTCATCATCCGCCACACGCCGGATGGCTTTGCCGTCCAGTTCACCAAGCTGGAAGGCCTGGATAGCTACAACCACCTGAAGAACCTGCTGATGTACAACGCGCAGACCCCGGAAAACCTGGAGGATGAACTGCGCGGACATAGCGGCATCAAGTAAAAATCGACCTATCTTTCATGTGCTGCCCCAAAGGACGGCCCCAAGCAAACGGGGGTGGACCATGTTGGATAAGCACAGACAAACCACCAGCAACGATCGGCGGCAGGACTGTCAGCGGGTCATTGGCATCGAACGGCGCGGCGCGCCCGTTCCCGAGCTGAACGGACACCAGCTCCCCGATCCCACCAAACTAATCGACGAGGATTTCCCGCACGAGGAAGAAGACATGCCCATTCGAGGCGTCGAGCGCTGACGCCGCCGGTGGATGATCAGTTCACGTCCAAGTAGGTGTGCAGCTTGCGCTGCTCCGTGAGCAGCGCCTTCAGGGCTTCGGCGGCATCCGCCTGCGTGTCGTTGGTGCGACGGCGCTTGGTGGGACCCTCCACCAGTTCGTCAGGATTGTAGTGGACGCTGCGCAGCACGCCGTCCACGGTCTGGGCGGGCACGATCTGCTGGATGCGGAAGTCCTCGTCCTCGGAGACCACCACATGCGCTTCGGCCACGGTGCCAAACAGATTGTGGCGCATGCCCAGGATGTCCTGGTAGGCGCCCGTGAGCGTGATGGCCAGATAGTAGGGCTCGCCCGCCTTGGGCTCGTGCAGCGGCAGTTCGTCGCGCACATCCTTCAGGTCGATGAACTTGTCGATCTTGCCGTCGCTATCGCAGGTGATATCGCACAGGGTCGCCGACAGCGATGGCTTTTCCTTCAGGCGATGAATGGGCAGCACGGGGAAGAGCTGATCAATGGCCCATAGATCCGGCGTACTCTGGAAGACGCTGAAGTTGGCGATGAGCTTGTCGGCCAGGGACTTGTTCAGATCCTGGAATTCCTCGGGGATGTACTTCAGGCTCTTGTAGCTCAGGATGCGTGAGAGCTTGCGGCAGACCTCCCAGAACAGGATCTCACCCTTGGCGCGGTCATCCAGACCCAGGTAGCCCAGGTTGAACATGGTAATGAGCTCGTCCTTCTGGGTGATGGCGTCGTGGTACATCTCGGAGAAGTTCTTCACGGAGATGTTGTCTCGCGTGTAGGCCAGCTCCTTGAGCACCTGCGGCTCCTGGCCCGTCAACTCCACGTGGTATTTCGTGTGGGTCGTATCGATGAGCCCCACCACGTCCATCACGGTGATGGCGTGATAGGCCGTGATGGCGCGGCCCGATTCGCTCAGCAGATTGGGCACGGGCACCTGCTCCTGGGCGCAGATGTCCTTGGCGGTGTAGACCACGTCCGCCGCGTACTCTTGCAGCGTGTAGTTCATGGAGCTGCTGAAGGTCGTGCGGCTGCCATCGTAGTCCACCGCCAGGCCGCCGCCCACGTTCAGGTAGTTGAGCGGCACGCCGCGCTTGCGCAGCTTGGCGTACATGCGGGTGGCCTCCTTCATGGCCACCTTCACCTTGCGGATATCCGTGATCTGGCTGCCAATGTGGAAGTGCAGTTCCTGGATGCAATCCAGCATGTTGCGCTTGGCGAGGGTTTCCACCGCTTCCAGGATTTCCTGCGTGTTCAGACCGAACTTCGCGTGATCGCCCGCGCTGCCTTCCCACTTGCCGCTGCCCATGGCGTTCAGCTTGAAGCGCAGCCCCAATAGCGGCTCGACCTTCAGTTCCTTGGCCACCTTCAGGATGAGCGGCAGTTCCGTCATCTTCTCCACGGTGATCAGCGTATTGCGCCCGGCCTTGCGCGCCAGCAGGGCCATGCGGATGAAAGCCTCGTCCTTGTAGCCGTTGCAGGTGACCAGCGCCTCGGGGTGCAGGTTCATGGACAGCGCGATCATCAGCTCAGGCTTGGAGCCCGCTTCCAATCCGTAGCGATACTTATGGCCCGATTTCACGATCTGATCGACGACTTCCTTGAGCTGGTTCGTCTTCACGGGGAAGACGCCCTGGTAGTCGCCCTCATAGGAGTATTCGCGCATGGCCTTGCGGAAGGCTTCGTTCAGGTCCACCACGCAGGTGTTCAGGATCTGGGGGAAGCGAAGGGTGATCGGCGTTTGAATGCCCTTCTGCTTCAGGTGCTGGACGACCTCGAACACATCGCAGCTGAGGTTCTCATTCTGGGTGGGATAGACCTCCAGATGCCCACGACTATTGATCCCGAAGAAGCCATTGCCCCATTCCTTCACGCCGTACATCGTCACTGAATCCTGGATCGTGAAGTGCTTAATCGCCATCTACCGGGTCTCCCATCGCAAAGCTCGTTATAGGGAAACCCATCCCAGAATCCAAGGAAAACTTCGGAAACGGCCCAGGAGGACGGATGGAGGCCCCGTCAGGGGGTGTTCCCCAGCGCCCGGGCCACGTTCGCCAGCCAGTGCCGATGCCGCACCCGCCGCAGGGCGGATTGGCGCGTCAATTTCCGGTACTGGGCGGTGTTCAGCGCCATGGATTCCGCCGGAAGCGTGTGGATCGGGCTGGGACCACCCCATAGCCCCGGATCGCCCCACAGCGGCGCACGGTTCCAGGGGCAGGCCTCCTGGCACGCATCGCAGCCCCCCACCCAGCCCGAGGCCTTGATGCCCAGCGCCACCGATTCCGGCGGTTCGGCTTCCGTCTCAACGGTGTAGGTGGTCAGGCAGCGTCCGGGATCCAGCTGGAACGCCGTCAGCGCGCCGCTGGGACAGGCGTCGATGCAGGCCCGGCATTGGCCGCAGTGATGGCCGACAAAGGGTGGATCCGGTTCCAGCGCCACATTCAGCAGCAGCACGCCCAGGAAGCCCCAGGACCCGGCCTTGCCCGCGATCAGCAGGGTGTTGCGCCCCTGCCAGCCCAGGCCCGCGCGCACCGCCATCTGCCGTTCCAGCAGAGGCGCGGTGTCCACGCAGATGCGCGTCTGCAGATCCGGCCAGCGTTCCTGGGCCGCGGTGGCCAGCCGATTCAAGCGCCCCTTCAGCGTCATGTGGTAGTCACGGCCCCAGAGGTAGCGGCTGACTCTCAGGCTGCCCGGAGCCTTTCCCGGGACCGCCTCCGGGCGGGCGTAGGGGAAGAAGCCCACCATGGCCGTGCGCGCGCCCTCCATCACCTCGGCGGGATCCAGCAGCGAGGCGGCCTGGAGATAGGGGAAGAAGCCCGCCCCCGGCTGCTCCAGCCAGCGCGCCACGCGCCCCGCCTCGGATGCGAACGGCTCGCAGGATGCAAAGCCCACGCGGGCAAACCCCAGCGCCTGGGATTCAAGACGCAACCATTCCTTCAGGGCCACCACATCCATCGGGCTACCATACAGGATTTCAGCGCGCCATACTCCCAACGGATCCGTTTCCTGCTTTCGGTGACTTGCCATGGACATCCTGACCCTTGAGCTCTTCGATGTCACGGTTTCCCAGGCCTTGGTGGAACTGAACCGAGTGCTGGAATCCCATCCCGAGATGCCGATCCGCGTCTATCTGGATGGCGGAGAGACCACGCTGCACAACGTGCTGCGTTACCTGGAGCGCCAGGGACGGACCGCGAACACCACCGCCCTCGGCTCCCATTGGCAGCTGGATATCGCCGCCCTCAAAGCCCCGGTCGCCCCGCCGTCGATCCCCTCCCACAGCGCCGCGCTCCCGACGCCTCCCCCGCCAGCCCTTGCACCGATTCCCCAGCCGATACCCGGATCGCAGGCGCCGCCACCGGCCCCAACAGCCCCAACCAAGCCCCTGCTACTGCTTCGGAGCGCCTTTTCGCCCGGTGACCGCGCGCTGGGGCGCCGCCTGCTGTTGGGCGTCCTGCGCCACATCGATCCCAGCACGCCCTGGATCGCGCTGGCCCACGAGGCGCTGGAGCTGCTTCAGGATCCCATGGCCCTGGAGCAGTTGGCCCAGCTCCGCGACGCGGGCACGCCCGTGAAATTATCGAAGGAAAGCCTGGCCTATCTCCGCCTTTCGCCCACACCATCCCATATGCCGTTCGAGATCCTTGAGGATGCAACCTGGCAGGCCATGCTCGCGCGGGGCGAGATCACCGTCATCGGCTGAGCCCCCAGCGCCACTGCGTTTCCGGCCTCCGGCATCCGGCCGAACGCCCCTGGAAGGTTCGCATCCATTCCCCGCAAGGATCCGCCTCAATCCGTGGCTGGAATGCTAGTCTGGAAGATCCTATGAACGTTCCGAATTCCCTCACCCTCGCTCGCATCCTCATGGTCCCCATCCTGGTGGTGGTGCTGCTCACGCGGGTGCAGCATCACGAAATCATCGGCGTGCTGGTCTTCTGGGCCGCGTCCATCACGGATCTTCTGGACGGCTACCTGGCTAGGCGCTGGAAGCAGGTCACGGTGCTGGGCAAGCTGCTGGATCCCCTGGCCGATAAGCTGCTCGTCTCGGGCGCGCTGATCTCGCTGGTCGAGCTGGACCTCGCCCCAGCGTGGATGGTGTTCATCATCCTCGCGCGCGAAATGGCCATCACCGGCCTGCGCGGCCTCGCCAGCGAGGAAGGGTTGACCATCGCCGCCGAACCCCTGGGCAAGTGGAAGCTCGGGGCGCAGATCGCTTCCATCTCGTGCCTGATCCTTGGCCCCAAGCTCGACGCCTGGCTGTTCATTTGGACGAAGATCCGTATCTTCGAGTTCTTCATCCAACTGAATCGCCCCTACAGCTTCTTCCTGGGCATGGGCGTGCTACTGCTCTGGGCAGCCATGATCCTGGCCATCTGGAGCGCCGTGAGCTACACGATGAAGTTCTGGAAGCACCTGGGCGCGGACATCCTGACCGGACACGGACGGCTAACGGGTGAAACCGCCGATACAAATCGAAACGACGAGGAGCCCCGTTGATCCGCCGCTACCTCATCGCCGGGTTCATCACCCTGCTGCCCGCCGTCGTGACGGCTTGGCTGCTGAAGGTCATCTTCAGCACACTGGTGGATATTTTCCGCCTGCCCCTCACCTGGGCTTCCATCCGACTGCACCTGCCCCTCCCGGCGTTCTGGGAGCTGGCCATCTTCTCGGCGTTGGCGACGCTGCTGCTGCTCTTCCTGGTCGGCCTGCTGGTGGGCAACTTCATCGGTCAGCAGTTGCTGGTCTGGCTGGATGATCTGATCCTGCGCATTCCCGTGGTGAAGGGCGTCTACGGCGCTACCAAGCAGCTCATGAGCGCCATCCAAAACGGGCGCGGCGGCAGTTTCAAGGAGGTGGTGCTGGTGGAATGGCCCCAGCCCGGCTCCTACACCCTGGGCTTCGTGGCCCGCCGCGACTGCAGCTGGGCCATGGAGGGCGGCGAGGCAATGACCACCGTCTACATCCCCACCGCGCCCAATCCGACCTCCGGCTACGTGATCATGCTTCCCAATTCGAAGATCCGCCCCATCGACGTCAGCCCTGAGCAGGCGCTCACCTGGGCGGTCTCGGGCGGCGTCGTCGCGCCATCTGCCACACCCGAGTCATAGGCAGGAGACAACCATGGCTCCGCTGGCAGGCAAACGCATCCTTGTCTCCGGCGCGGGCAGTGGCATCGGGCGCTCGGCTGCGCGCTGTTTCCATGAAGCAGGCGCAGAGCTCATCCTCATAGGACGCAGGCCCGAGGCGCTTGCGGAGACGCTTGCGGATACCGAGATCGTCGCCCTGGATCACGCGAACGACTGGGCCGTGGCCGAATTCGCCCGTCACTGTCCAAGACTCGACGGCATGCTGCTCGCGGCCGGACAGCTTGCCACGGGCAGCGTGATATCGACGCCGGTGGAGGAATTCGATCGCATGATCGCCGCGAATCTCCGCGGCCCCTGGCTGTTGTGCCACCATCTCGGGCCTCTGCTGAAGGATGGCGGCAGCGTCGTGCTGGTGGGCTCGAATATCGGTATCCGTGCCCTGGGTGATTCTGCCGCCTACGGAATCGCCAAAGCAGGCGTCCACATGCTCGCGCGCACACTGGCCCTGGAATGGGCGGATCGCGGCATCCGCTGCAACGCCATTGCGCCCGGCCCCGTGCACACGGCCATGGTAGATGAACGCCTGCAAGCCTCGCGCGATCCCCAGGGCGATCTGGCGCGCCTTTCCCGCGTCAACCCCATGCAGCGCCTGGGACACCCCGAGGAGATCGCCCAGCTGGCCCTGCACCTGCTCTCGGACGCAAGCGCCTGGACCACCGGCACCATCATTCCCATCGACGGCGGCGCCACCGCCGTCTTCTGAAATCCATTCGTGGTTTCATAGGGTCATTCATCACGTTGGGAGCAGGGATGCTGAAAGACACCAAGATCGCCATCCTGGGCGCGGGCAACATGGGCCGCGCCATCGCGAAAGGACTGGTCCAGTCCGGCGCCATCGAAGCCATGCGCATCCAGGCCACGGAGCTGCGCCCCGAGGCCGCGCGCGCCTTCACGGAGGCCACGGGTGTTCCGTGCACAAGCGGCGATATCGTCAGCAGCGCCAAGACTGTTTCCGATTCGGACGTGCTGCTGTTGGCCGTGAAACCATACAGCGTCGGCGATCTGCTGGAGAAGCTCGAACAGGCGGGCGCCCTGGCGCACCGGCCCCTGATCATCAGCATCGCCGCCGGGCTCGGCACGGCGTTTCTCGAAAAACACTCCGGCGGCCTATGCCCCGTGGTGCGCGTGATGCCCAACACCCCCGCGGCCATCGGCAAGGGCATGACCGTGGCGTGCAAGGGCGCCCTGGCGCAGGACGCGCACATCGAGCTGGCCCGCGCGATCTTCTTGCCCCTGGGACGCTTCCTGTCCCTGGAGGAAAAGCAGATGAACGCCGTGACCGGCCTTTCCGGCAGCGGCCCCGCCTATGTCTTCCTGATGATCGAAGCCCTCGCCGATGGCGGCGTCGCCCAGGGACTGCCCAAGGCGGTGGCGCTCGAACTTGCGGCCCAGACCCTGATGGGTTCCGCCGCGCTGATGCTGGAATCCGGGCGCCATCCCGCCGCGCTGAAGGACGATGTCACCACGCCGGGGGGCACCACCATCGCCGGGCTGAAAGCGCTGGAGGACGGCGCGCTGCGCTCCGTGCTGATCCGCGCCGTCGAAGCCGCCGCGCTGCGCTCCGCTGAGTTGGGGCGATAGGCAGCAGCCCCTGGAACCTCAACCCGCCCTCCCCGCGGAGGACGGGTTGATGCGATTCGCTCAGCGCCCCATCGTGGTGCCTTCGCTGCGCAGATCCTTACAGGCCTGGATCACGCGCTCGGCCATGCCGGTCTCGCCCTTCTTCAGGTAGGCACGTGGATCGTAGGCCTTCTTGTTGCCGACCTCGCCGTCGATTTTCAGCACGCCGTCGTAGTTCTTCAGCATGTGATCGGCGATGGGCCGCGTGAAGGCGTACTGAGTGTCCGTGTCGATATTCATCTTCACCACGCCGTAGTCCAGCGTCTCCCGGATCTCCTCCAGCGTGCTGCCCGATCCGCCGTGGAAGACCAGGAAGTCCGTCTCGCCGCCAAAGGCCGCGGCGATGGCGTCCTGGCCGTGCTTCAGGATGATGGGTTTCAGCTTCACGTTGCCCGGCTTGTAGACGCCGTGAACATTGCCGAAGGTCGCCGCCAGCATGTAGCGGCCAATGGGCGCCAGCAGCGTGTGCGCCTGCACCATGTCCTCGGGAGTGGTGTAGAGCTTGTCCTTGGCCACGCCGCTGGTGTCATGGCCATCCTCCTCGCCGCCCACCACGCCGGTTTCGATCTCCAGGATCAACTCGCTGGCGGCGCAGCGTTTCAAGAGCTCGGCCGAGCGCTTCAGGTTCTCCGCCGTGGGCAGCTCGCTGCCATCGAACATGTGCGAATTGAACAGATTCGGCAGGCCCGCCGCCCGTCGCCGCTCGGTTTCCTCGATGAGCGGGACCAGGAAGGGCTCCACGTATTTCGGATGGCAGTGATCCGTGTGCAGCGCCACGTTGATGTCGTATTCCGCGGCGATGCGGTGGACGAATTCCGCCAGCGCGATGGCGCCCTTGGCCATGTGCTTGACGCCCTGCCCCGACGCAAACTCGGCGCCGCCGGTGCTGATCTGGATGATGCCATCCGATCCGGCTTGCTTCAGGCCGTAGAGCACGGCATTGGCGGTCTCGGACGAGGTCACATTGAAGGCGGGATAGGCAAAGCGACCGGCCTTCGCGCGATCGAGCATCTGGGTGTATCGGGCATAGTCCACGACAGCCATGGGCGCACCTCTGGAATGAGCAGGGAATCATTCCGCCGCTCATCCCTTCAGATGCAGGAGATGCCTCACCTGTTTTAGTTCGCCTTGCCATGCTGGCGGTCCACCAGACTGCGGACCTGGCCCGCGACGCCTTTCGCCATGCCCAGGATGCGCTCGGAGGTGCTGCGGGAGCGTTCGTTCTGGCGCGCCACGGAGGCCGCCACGGCCACCTGCGTATCGCGGATGGTCTCGGTCAGGGTGTGCAGTCCTTTCAGGATCTCCGTCAGATCGCCGCTGCTGTTCCGCACCGCCTGGACCTGCTGGACGATGTCGCTGGCGGCGCTGCCCGAGGCGTTGGCCAGGGCCTTGATTTCGGAAGCGACCACGGAGAACCGCGCTCCGGCCCCGCCCGCGTGGGCCGCCTCGATGCGCGCATTGAGCGCGAGCAGGCGCGTCTGCTGCGCAATGTCGCGGATGGTGCCGGTGAACTGGCCGATGTTCTGGCCTGTGCGCCCCAGCTCCACGGCCGAGACGGAAGCCAGATCCATGGATTTCACGGCCTTCTCGGCCATGGCCAGCGCTTCGCTCGTTTCGCGCTGGATCTCCTCCATGGCCGCATTCATGCTGGCCAGATCCGCGTCCAGATCCGCCAGGTCCAGCATCCGCTCGGCGTCGGACGCCGCGGCTTCCATACGCCGTTGTCGGAACAGATGGCAGTTCTCGGCGCGGTTCAGGCCGTTGTGGATGGCCACGGCCATCTCGGAGCAGGTGCCGTATCCGCAGCCGCCGCAGTTCAGCTCGTCCTCCGGCACGCGCTTCTCCATGCGCCGGTAGATGGCCGCCATCTCGCCGTCCATGGGCCGCACGATGTTGTTATTGCGCCGCCGATCCACGTACGTCCTGCGGTAGAGCCCCGGTTCCCAGTAAGCGTCCAGCAAATGGCCGATTTCCTGCTGGATGGTGGCCACGTCCTTGCCACCATCGCCCGCGTGGTGCTTCTGCATCAGCTTCGCGCGGCGCGCCACGGCGGATTCCACACGATCCTGCGAGGCGTGGACGTTCGGCGTGCCAGGCCCGCCATTGCATCCCAGCTCGCAGTTCAGGCAATCGATCAGCAGCGGATTCTCCCCGGCACGGATGGACTCGGGCAGATTCGCCAGGTAGGGGTAGATCGAATGGGGACCTTCGATCTTGCGCGCCACGGAGTGCACATCGGGATTCCATCGCCGGGCGGTCTCCAGCAATCCGCCAGGCGTGGAGAACAGCACGGCGCGCTCGGCGGGCGGATTATCGTATTCCACCGACGGGAAGGTGCTCAGGCTGCGCTTCTGCGCTTCCAGATGATCACGGATGGATGTGAAGGTCAGGTTGTAGTCCCCGATACCCGTCTCATCGAACTCCCTGCGCTTGGCCATGCAGGGACTGCACACGACGATGCGGTGATTGCGGTACTGGGAATAGAAGCGCCGCACCATGCGAGCGGTGTGCAGCATCGGGCTATCGCAGGGCGCGAGATGGGGGATCAGCTCGGGATGATAGGTCTCGATGAAGGTCACCAGCGCGGGGCACGGCTGCGCGATCACGGCCCTCGGGCTTTGGTGTTCGATGTGCTCCAGGTAGGACTTCACGGTCAATTCGGCCCCAAAGCTCACATCGAAGACCGCAGCCACGCCCATGGACTTCAGCCAGCCGTTCAGGTTCAGCCATCGCTCGGGAAACACGGCGGCCACCGCGGGCGCCACGATGGCGATCATGGGCACATGGGACGCGCAATCGGCGAAAAACCGATCCGCGTCATCCAGGGGCCGCCGCGCGCCGTGGCCGCAGGCCTTGATGCACTGTCCGCATCCCACGCACAGATCGTGGTTCACGGCCACGTGGTTGCCCGATCCATCGTTGCAGTGCTTCACCGGACAAGCGGCGATGCAGGCGTGGCAATTGACGCACTTTTCCGGCACAAGTTCCAATACCGGCGCAAGCGAAAGACTGTCTGAACGCATACCACCCCCACTCTTTTCCCATCGGGCTCATACAAGGGATTCGTTAGATTCAGACAAGATATCAAGTCGATCGCATGAAGATGCAGCGCAAATATTCCTGCCCCGAAGGCCCCGGAGGGCAGCCCCTCGCTGCAGTACCATGCATCCATGCGTATCGCGGCGATCGACGTGGGCAGCAATTCGATCCACCTGGTGGTGGTGGAGGCGGACGCCCTGGGCAACCAGCGGGTGCTGGCCCGGGAAAAGACCATGGTCCGCCTGGCCAAGGGCATCGCCAGGAGCGGCGTCATCGCGCCCGAGGCGTTCCAGGCCGGGCTCGAAGCGCTCGCATTGATGGCGGCGGTGATCCGCAGCTTCGCGTGCGAAACGGTGATGGCGTGCGGCACGGCGGCCCTGCGCGAGGCCGCGAACGCGGAGAGCTTCATCCAGGAAGCCGCCACCCTGGGCATCCCCATTCGCGTCATCTCGGGCGAAGAAGAAGCCCGGCTCATCTTCCTGGCGGTCACCCATGCCATCCCCTTTCCCCAGGAGCCCGTGGTCCTGATGGACATCGGGGGCGGCAGCACCGAACTCACCTGGATCCAGGGCGAGCACGCGTCGGCGAGCGTGTCCCTGCCCTGGGGCCTCCAGCGCCTCGCGGACGCCGTATCCACCGCCAACCCGCCCACGGCACAGGATCTGGAGCGCCTGCACAAGTTCATCCGCAAGACCCTGAAGCACGCCCGCAAGCAGCTTCCCAAGCATCTGCCCGACGCCCGGATCATCCTGGGCACCTCGGGCACGCTGATGGATCTCGCCAAGGGCTCCAATCCTTCGATCAACAGCGGAGACGACCCGGCCTTCAGCCTGGATCAGCTCCTGCGCTTCAAGCGCAAGCTGTGGCACACCTCGACCCAGGGCCGCGTCGAGGGCCTGGGCGTCGATCCCAAGCGCGCGGAAGTGCTGCACGTGGGCGCGAGCTGGGCGGCGGAGCTGATCAAGTGGCTGGGGGCCAGCCAGGTGCGGACGCTGCCGGTGGGGATGCGCGAAGGCATGATCTGGGAAGCCCTCATGCACGGCGGCATCGCCCTGCCGGGCCTACCCGAGCGCCGACAGGCCAGCGTGGAGGCCCTGGCCGCCAAGCTGGATCCGGATTCCGGGCACAGCGCCCATGTGCGGGAACTGGCCGATCGCCTGTTCCTGGATCTGCGCTCGACCATGGAACTGGGCGACCCGGACCGCGAGCTGCTGGGATACGCCGCGCGGCTGCACGATATCGGCCTGTCCATCGCCGAGAAGGATCACCACAAGCACAGCGCCTACCTCGTGCAGAACGCGCAGTTGCCGGGCTTCTGGCGCAAGGAGATCGAACTCATCGCCCAGGTGGCCCGCTTCCACCGCGGAAAATCGCCGAACGCCGAGAAGCACGACGCCTTCGCCCTGTTGGCGCCCTGGCACCGCCAGAGAGTGGAAAAGCTGGCCGCCATCCTGCGCGTGGCGGACGCCCTGGACCGCAGTCGAAGGCGAGCGGTACACAGCGCGCGCCTCGATTGCAGCCAGGAGGAGATCCCTTTGGTGATCCACGGCGTCGGCGATCTGCGCCCGGAACTGGAAAGCCTTCAGGACAAAGGGCGGCTGCTTTACCGGCTGCTGGATCGCTCCGTTCGCGTGGTCGTTTCGAAGGGCGAACCCGATAGACTCGAACCATGACCCTGGCCGAGCTGATCCACGACTGGAATCCAAGCCGCCCCGGCGCCGCGCCCCGAAGGCCGATGCTGGACGACGAGACGCTGCGCGATGGCCTGCAAAGCCCTTCCGTGCGGGACCCCGACGTTGCGGCCAAGCGCGACCTGCTGCATCGCCTCGCGGCCCTGGGCATCGACGCGGTGGATCTGGGCATGCCCGGAGCGGGCAGCCAGTCCGTCGCCGCCGTCAAGGCCCTGCTGGTGGAGATCCGCGATCATCGCCTGCCCATCCAGCCCAACGCCGCCGTGCGCACGCACGAAGCGGACCTGGTGCAGATCGCGGAGATCCAGCAGAAGGTCGGCATCCCCCTGGAGGCCGGGGCCTTCCTGGGCTCCAGCCCCATCCGCATGAGCGTCGAAGGCTGGGATCTGGATCATCTGGTGGGCCTGGCTCGCAATGCCATCGCCTTCTGCCGCCGCCACAACGTACCGGTGATGATGGTGACCGAGGACACGACCCGCGCTCAGCCCGATCACCTGAAAGCCATCTACGGCGCGGCCCTGGACGAAGGCGCGCGCGCCATCTGCCTATCGGACACCTGCGGACACGCCACGCCGGACGGCGTGCGCAGCCTGGTGCGCTTCGTGCGCACGGAGATCTTGCAGGGGCGGGATATCCGCCTGGACTGGCACGGGCACAACGATCGCGGCCTGGGCGTCGCCAACGCCATCGCCGCCTTCGAGGAGGGCGCGGACTGCCTCCACGGCTCGATCCTGGGCATCGGCGAGCGCTGCGGGAATGTGGCCCTGGATCAGCTCATGATGAACCTGTCGCTCATGGGCGTGTGGAAGGGCAACCTGGTGGATATGCCCGCCCTGGCGGAACGCGTGGCCGCCCTCTGCGGCTTCAGGATCCCCAGCAACTACCCGGTGCTGGGCCGCGATGCCTTCCGCACCGGCACCGGCGTTCACGCCGCGGCCATCGTAAAGGCCCTGCGCCACGGCGACGTGGCCACCGCGGACGCCGTGTATTCGGGCGTTCCCGCCGCCTGGGTGGGCCGCCGCCAGGAGATCGAGATCGGCCCGGTGGCCGGGCACAGCAACGTCGCCTACTGGCTGGAACTCAACGGGTACGATCCCACCCAGGAGCGCATCGACCGCATCCTGACCCTGGCGAAGAAAAGCCATCGCCTGCTGACCGAAGCCGAGATCACGTCGGTGATCTGAGGCCATCCGCGCGCGGGGCCGTCGTTTCGGCGATGGCACCCCATCCGACCCGAACTCTACAAACCTTGATCGCCAACCTCTGGATTCAAGGTTTTATCCTCATCTACCGCTGATGCCATCACCGGGCGGCTTCGCCACGGCATTTCCCTTTTCACGCACCCTCCCCGCGAGGTGAACATGCTCAAGCTCAGTCTGGGTCCCACGGACCTGCTGATCATCGCCGTCTATTTCGCGTTCGTCATCGGCATCGGCGTGGCGCTGAAGCGAAGCATGAAGAAAAGCTCTGACTTCCTGCTCTCGGGCCACGGGATTCCCTCGTGGATCGCGGGCCTGGCGTTCCTGAGCGCGAACCTGGGCGCTCAGGAGGTGATCGGCATGGCCGCCAGCGGCGCCAAGTACGGCATGATCACCGCGCACTTCTACTGGACCGGCGCCATCCCCGCGATGATCTTCGTGGGCCTGTTCATGATGCCGTTCTACTACGGCTCGAAGGCGCGCAGCGTGCCGGAATACCTGAAGCTGCGCTTCGACGAGAAGACGCGCACGTTCAACGCGGGCAGCTTTGCGGTGATGACGATCTTCAGCAGCGGCATCTCGATGTACGCCATGGCCAAGCTGATGAACGCCCTGCTGGGCTGGAACTTCCACGCGTGCATCTGGGCGAGCGCAACCATCGTGCTGGCCTACATCTTCCTGGGTGGGCTCACCAGCGCCATCTACAACGAGGTGCTGCAGTTCTTCCTCATCGTCATGGGCTTTGCGCCGCTGGTCTTCCTGGGCCTGAAGGATTGCGGCGGCTGGTCGGGCCTGATGCAGCGCCTGGGCCTGGTCAGCGCCTCGCACGGTTTCGGCCCCAACGCGTGGTCCAGCAGTTGGCGCGGGCTGGGCGCGCCGAGCCACAACCCCATGGGCGTGGAATGGTTCGGCATGGCCATGGGCCTGGGCTTCGTGCTGGCCTTCGGCTACTGGTGCACGGACTTCCTGGTGGTGCAGCGCGCCATGGCCGCCGAGAACCAGACCGCCGCGCGCCGCGTGCCCTTGATCGCGGCCGTGCCCAAGATGTTCTTCCCCTTCCTGGTGGTGCTGCCCGGCATGATCGCCATTGCGCTCACCTACAAGGCGGGCCAGAGCAGCTTCGCGCTGCCGATCCGGCCCGATGGCACCTACGACTACGACGCGACGATCCCCTTGATGCTGCAGCACTACTTCCCCACCGGCATCCTGGGCCTGGGCCTGACGGCGCTGATGGCCAGCTTCATGAGCGGCATGGCGGGCAACGTGACGGCCTTCAACACCGTGTGGACGTACGACATCTACCAAACGCACGTCGCGCCGGGCAAGAGCGATAGCCACTACCTCTGGATGGGCCGCTGGGCCACGGTGTTCGGCACGCTGGTCAGCATTGCGGCGGCCTACGTCGCGGCGCACTTCAACAACATCATGGATCTGCTGCAGCTCGTGTTCGCCTTCGTGAATGCGCCGCTATTCGCCACGTTCCTGCTGGGCATGTTCTGGAAGCGCACCACGGGACACGGCGCCTTCTCGGGCCTGCTGCTGGGCACAACCGCCGCCGCTGTTCATCACGGCCTGACGGCCCCCGATGTGCCGATCGCCGCCATGAGCGCGTTCAAGGGGGGATGGCTGGGGCATGTGCTGCACGTCTACCCCAGCGAGATGGCGCAGAACTTCTGGACGGCCATCTTCGCGTGGAGCACCTGCTTCGTATTCACCATCGCCATCAGCGCGCTGACGCGCCGCACCAAGACCGACGACGAGCTGCGCGGTCTGGTCTACAGCCTGACGGAAAGGCCCCAGGACGAACACCTGCCCTGGTGGAAACGCCCCATGTGGCTCGCCGTCATCATCGCCGCGGGCGCACTCGCCCTGAACCTGTACTTCGCCTGAGGAGGCCGTCATGCGCTTTGATCTTCGCCTTCCCCTCGGCCTGCTGTTCCTGATCTTCGGGGCCATCCTGGTCATCCAGAGCTTCATCTCTCCCGTGGCCGATCAAGCCAAGTCCCTGGGCCTGGACATGAACCTGCGATGGGGATGCGTGCTGCTCGCCTTTGGCGGCGGCGCCCTGGCGCTCGCCCTGCGGGCCAGAAACCGGAAGTAGTACCGAACGTCGCAAGGAGTTGCCATGTCGTCTTCAACCGACGCCGTCATCGCAGGGTTCCGAGCGGAATTCGGCGAGCCCGCGCTGATTCTGCGTTCGCCGGGACGCGTCAACCTGATCGGTGAGCACACGGATTACAACGAGGGATTCGTGCTGCCCGCCGCCGTGGATCGCGGCGTGACGATGGCACTGCGCCCAAGGTCCGACCGCACGTTCGTGCTGCGTGCGTTGGATCTCGACAAGCGACTGGAGGGCCAGATCGACGCCCTGGCGCCCCACCCGGATCGTTGGCCGAACTACCTGCTGGGCGTCATGGACCAGCTGCGCAAGGCGCGCTTCAAGCTGGGCGGCTTCGAACTGGTCTACGGCGGGGATCTGCCCATGGGCGCGGGCATGAGCAGCAGCGCGGCCCTGGAGTGCGGACTGGCCTTCGGCCTCAACGAGCTGTTCAAACTCGGCCTCAACCGCCAGCGCCTGGCCCAGATCGGACAGGCCGCCGAGCACACGTTCGTCGGCGTGAAGTGCGGCATCATGGATCAGATGGCCAGCATGCTGAGCCGCAAGGACCAGCTGATGCGCCTGGACTGCCGCGATCTCTCGGTGAACTACGTGCCCATGCGGGGCGATGTGAAGATCTTCCTCTGCGACACGCAGGTGGAGCGGGCGCTGGCGGAAAGCGGATACAACGAGCGTCGCGCATCCTGCGAGGCCGGCGTGGCAATCCTCCAGAAGCACGATCCCGCCATCCGCAGCCTGCGCGATGTCCAACTTGATTTCCTGTATGCCCATCGAGATGAATTCGATGGCGTCACCTTCCGGCGCTGCCGCTACGTAGTGGAGGAGAACCTGCGCGTGATCGCTGCCTGCGAGGCGCTGGAGGATGGCGATCTAGGGGAATTCGGCCAGCTCATGAACCTCAGCCATTACGGCCTGTCCCAGGCCTATCAGGTGAGCTGCCCGGAGCTGGACGTGCTGGCGGATGCCGCTTCCAAGCTCCCCGGCGTGCTGGGCTCGCGCATGATGGGCGCAGGGTTCGGCGGCTGCACCATCAACCTGGTGGAAGCCAGCGCCGCCGAGGCTTTCCAGGAAGGCATGATCGAGGCGTTCGCGCGCATCCACCGCAAGCCCTTGATCCACATGTGCGCGCCCACGCAAGGAACGGAGCTGCTCTAGATGGACCCCAAGCACTACCCCCACCGGCGACAGAACCCCCTCACGGGGGAATGGGTGCTGGTCAGCCCCCACCGCACGCTGCGCCCCTGGCAGGGCAAGGTCGAGCGGCTGCCCAACGATCAGCGCCCCGCCTACGATCCCGCGTGCTACCTGTGCCCCGGCAACGCCCGCGCCGGCTCGGACCGGAACCCGGCCTACGAGCACACCTTCTACTTCACCAACGATTTCTCGGCCCTGCTTCCGGAAGCCGAAGACTTCCCCGGCGAGCGCGATCCCCTATTCCGAAGCGAGGGCGAGCCCGGCCGCTGCGAGGTGATCTGCTTCAGCCCCCGCCACGATCTGAGCCTGCCCGAGCTGAGCGTGCCCGAGATCGTGAACGTGCTGAACACCTGGACCGACCGCACCCGCGCGCTCTTCGAGCTGCCAGGCATCCACTGCGTGCAGGTCTTCGAGAACAAGGGCGAGCTGATGGGCTGCTCGAACCCGCACCCTCACAGCCAGATCTGGGCCACGCGTCATCTGCCCAACGAGATCGAGAAGGAGCTGGAGCACCAGCGCACCTATCAGAGCGCCCTGGGATCCTCGCTGCTGCTGGACTATCTGAAGCGCGAACAGGAGCGCCTGGATCGCATCATCTGCGCCAACGAGCACTTCACCGCCCTGGTGCCCTACTGGGCCGTGTGGCCCTTCGAGGCCATGGTGCTGCCCCATCGCGCCGTGAAGCGCCTGACGGATCTCACGCCCGTCGAGATCGAAGCCCTGGCCGATGTAATGAAGCGCCTGACCACGCGCTACGACAACCTGTTCGAGTGCAGCTTCCCCTACTCCATGGGCTTCCATCAGGCGCCGGAGGCCGAAGGCTCCGAGGACTTCCAGATGCACCTGCACTTCTATCCGCCCCTGCTGCGCAGCGCGACGGTGAAGAAGTTCATGGTCGGTTTCGAGATGCTGGCCATGCCCCAGCGGGATCTCACGCCCGAGCAGGCTGCCGAGCGCCTGCGCGCACTCAGCGAAATCCACTACAAGGCCGTGAAGTAAGCGAAAGGAAGCATCATGAAGGTACTGGTGACAGGCGGAGCGGGCTACATCGGCAGCCACACGGTTCGGATGCTGATCGAGGCAGGTCATGACGTGACCGTGCTGGATAGCCTGGAGAAGGGACACCGGGAGGCCGTGCATCCCAAGGCCACCTTCGTACAGGGAGATATCGGCGACCGCGCCGTGCTGGACCGCGTGCTGCAAGGCGCGGGCTTCGACGCCACGCTGCACTTCGCCGCCTACATCGAAGCGGGCGAGAGCATGCAGAAGCCCGAACGTTTCCTGGCGAACAACACGGCCCGCGCCTACGTGCTGCTGGAAGCCCTGGTCGCCCACGGCGTGCAGCGCTTCATCTTCTCCAGCACCGCCGCCATCTTCGGCGATCCCGAATACACGCCCATGGACGAGGCGCATCCCAAGAAGCCCACCAGCACGTACGGCTACGCCAAGTACCAAGTGGAGCAGGGCCTCGATTGGATCCACCGCCTGCGCGGCCTGGGCGTGTGCTGCCTGCGCTACTTCAACGCCAGCGGATGCAGTCAGGAGTTGGGCGAGGACCACAATCCCGAGACGCACCTGATCCCCCTGATCCTCCAGGTGGCCGCGGGCGAGCGCAAGCACATCAGCGTCTTCGGCAGCGACTATCCGACGCCCGATGGCACCTGCGTGCGCGACTACATCCATGTGCTGGATCTGGCCAGAGCCCACGTCCTGGCGCTGGAGACGCTCCAGCCCAACGAGTTCCGCGCCTACAACCTGGGCAACGGCCAGGGCTACAGCGTGCGCGAGGTCATCGAGGCCGCCCGCAAGGTCACGGGCCACGCCATCCCCGTGCAGGAAGCCGACCGCCGCCCCGGCGACCCCGCCTTCCTGGTGGCCAGCAGCGCCAAGATCCGCGCCGAGCTGGGCTGGGACCCCGCCTACCCCACGCTGGAAGCCATCGTCCAGAGCGCCTGGGACTGGAAGCGCCGTTTCCCCAAGGGCTACGCGACCCCAGGGTCCTCGCCCCGCTGGGAATAGCGAAACACGGCGATTTCACCGTCATCAAAGAACGCTACGGCAAAGCATCTGAGCTGGACGACCTTCGCGACGGGCGCCCTGCCCCCTTCACCGCCTTCCCGAAGGAAGCCCGGTAAAGGGGGCAGGATGAAGCATCCGGCGCTGGGCCAAAGCCACCCCAACTACTTCTGGTGGCCCGCGCCGTTCTGAATCCAGGCCCAGGGCCAGGCCTTCATAGCCTCGGCGTCAAGCCTCACCGCATCCTGCGCCAAGCCAACCGGCTTGCCGCCACCCAATCGGCTCCATTCGCGGGCCGGGCTCGCATCCCAGGGCTGGCTTGGGCTGAAGACAACCGCATCGACATATAACAATCCGGGGAAATAGTCATAAATCGTTCCAACCTCTGCGCTCCCGGCGTTCTGGAGCGGCGCAGCACCCCAGGCCCAGACCAAGTTGGTGAGGTGATGCTGCTTGACCAGGCGATCGAAAAGCATCTGATACAGCCGAGCGGAGCCATGGATGCCCTTGCGGCCCGCCCACCAGTCCGCCTTGGCGGAAGTGAGGGGATAGGGGTTCCACAGCACGGCGATGCCCGCATCCTGCAGCGCCTTCAGGCGCGCAGCGACGGCATCCACCTGGGCCGCCCAGCGCTGGTTCAGCGGGCTTCCGTCTTGCAGGAGCTCGTTCCATTCGAAATCCGTCAAAGGACCGCGCGAAGCGCTGGTACCGCCGCCTTCCGCGCCAGGATTCGGCGCCCGCCAGGCCAGGCTGACGATGGCGCCACTTCCGGCCTGGCGCTTCACCGCCTCCACCTCGAAGGCGTCGGCCGCATCCAGCGGCAGGACCGCCCCGGTCTGGCTACTGGGTTTGTAGAGTCGTCCCAACAGGGCCTTGGCCTCCGCCGTCGCGTCCGGGCACACCGGCGTGAACGTCGGTGCAAGGGCGCTCGCGCGAACCTTGGCCATGGCTGCCTTCACCGAGGCGTCATCGCGGGTCAGGACGATGGGATCGTGGTACGTCCGGCGCACCACCTCCAGGGGGCTGCCGTCCTCCAGGAAATTCGACCAAGTCATGAAGTAGGTCCAACCGGGCTGGGCCTTCAGCACCTCGGGCGTGGGCGTGGGCCCCACCTCGCCCAGGGCGATGGGCTTGCCGTTCGCGAGCTTCAGGGTCTCCTGGTAGTAGGCAGGCTTGAAGCTGTCGTAGACATCGATCGAGAGCATGTCGGCCACGTCGGCCCCGGGGTAGTAGTCCGCGAGGGGACCCGCAGCCCCGCCGTTGGGGGCGTTGACGTTCCAGACCCAGATGAGGTTGTCCAGGTGATGGACCTGCGTGAACCGTTCGTACATCTGCCGGTATAGCGCGGAAGAACCGTTCTTGCCCTTGCGCCCCCCCCACCAGAACCAGTGGCCGTTCATCTCGTGGTACGGTCGCCACAGCACCGGCACGCGAGCATCGCGCAGCTGCTTCAGGTAGCCCGCAACCACGTCCACCTGGTCGCACCAGCGCTTGTGCAGCGGGGTTCCGGGCGTCAGCAGCTCATTCCATTCGTAGTCCGTCAGCTTGCCCTGGACATTCTTGAGGAAGGTGCCCGGCTCATCCTCGATGGGCCGCACGGCGTGCCACGTCAGCGTGATGATCGAACCGCTCTGGTGCTGGCGTTTGATCTCCTCGATGATCGCCGGGCGCGCCAGCACGGAGTCCTTGTCCTCGCCCGCCTGGAACCCGAAATCCTGCCCGAAGACCGCCGGATACTTGCCCGTCAACGCCAGCGCGCGATCGCTGTAGTGCGAAATGGTTGCGGGATAGCTGTGCTGCCCCGACAGGGTGTGATGGCCAGAGATGGCGTGGATGTAGGCCAGCAGCGCCCGCGCTTCGAGCGAGGCCCGAGGGTTGACGGGATCGGAGTTGACCGCCTGGGGATTGACCGCCTGGGCAGCCGTGTTCACCGCCACCGCCGGAGCCTGTGCGCCCAGTGAAGAGAGGCCCATCCAAAACACCGGCGCCAAACCCGCCAGGGAAATCCTTGCGACCGAATGCAACCGTTTCAAGATCCACCTCCATCCAAGTCAGCCACAGCGATGCCCGCCAACACGGGCGCCATCCTCAACCTTCACCCCCGCTTCCATCCATCGTCAAGCGCATCGTCAAGCCATGAAGCGCACAGGAATGACAGGCGCGGCTTGCTATTCTGGAAGTCGTCGCGTGGCCTCGCGCGGGTGCCAACCAAGAACCCGGAGATTCCCTTCATGATCCAACCCTCCAGCCGCCTCTCTCAGGTGAAGCCCAGCCTCATCCGGGCCATCAGCGAAGGCGCGCCCGCGGACGCCATTCCCCTCGGCCTGGGAGAGCCGACGTGGGATCTGCCGACGCCCGCACGCAGGGCGCTGGAGCGGGAATCAGGCGTCTGCGCCTACGGCCCCAACGCGGGCCTGCCGGAGCTGCGCCGGGCCATCGGCGCCTGGCACGGCGCGAGCGCGGAAGAAACGCTGGTGACCTGCGGATCCGAAGAAGCCCTGTTTTCGCTGTTCATGGCCTGGCTGAACCCCGGCGACGAAGTGCTGGTGCCCGATCCCGGATTCACCGCGTACGCGGCGCTGGCGCGCATCGCGGGCGCGGAGCCGGTGACGTTTCCCCTTGATGCGTCCAACCGTTTCAGGCTGGACGCCAAGGCCTTCATTTCGACATTGGATGTCCATCCAAAGGCGAAAGCCGCGATCATCAACACACCCTCGAATCCCACGGGCGGAAGCGCGAGCCTGGAGACACTGCGCGAGATCTCGAAGGCCTGTGAGGCGCGCGGCATCCTGCTCATCTCGGACGAGGTCTACCGGGATCTGTGCTTCGGGCCTCGCCCTCCCAGCCTGCGGGATGCGGGAAGCTACGGCGTGATCACCACCTCCGTCAGCAAGGGATGGGGCGCGCCGGGACTGCGCGTGGGCTGGGCTGTGGGCGATCCCGCCTGGCTGGCCCCCGCCCGCACCCTGCACGCCTTCGCCGTCACGGCGGCCACCGCGCCCGCGCAGCGCGCGGCCCTGGCCCTGCTGGAAGCGTCCAACTCCGTGCTGGAGGCCGCGAGGGGCGAGATCCGCGCCCGCTGGGAGGCGCTTGCGGACGCATGGCACACGCACCTGGGCACGCGCCTGACGCCGCCCGACGGCAGCTTCTACCACTGGACGAACCTGCCGGATTCCGCTGCGGGCGATGCGTTCTCATTCTGCGTGAAGCTGCGTGACGAGGCCAAGGTGGTCCTGGTTCCGGGCACGGCTTTCAGCGATTCGGTGGGCCAGCGCTTCGCGCGACTGAGCTTTGCCGCCCGCCCCGAGCAGCTGCGCGAAGGGGTTCGCCGCCTCGCGCCGTTCTGGGTGTGACGTGCCTTCGGAACCCTTTCGCATCCCGATCCTGCTGGATTGCGCCACGACCTTGATCTGGGCCTTCAGCGGCGCGCTGGTGGCCGTGCGCCGCGGCCTGGACATCATGGGCGTGGCCGTGCTCGCATTCGTCACGGCCCTGGGCGGCGGCCTGATCCGCGACGGGCTGCTGCTGCATCAGAAGCCGGTGGCCGTCACCTCGCCCTACTACCTGCCGATCATCACGGGAACCGCGCTGCTGGTGGGGCTGCTGCGCATCCGGCTGGAGCCACTGACGCGCCATCGTTCCGTGGACACGCTGGACGCGCTGGGCATGGGCGCCTACGCGGTGGTGGGCATGCAGATGGCCATGGGCGCGGGCTTCACGGCGGGCGGCGTCATCCTGACCGGCCTGATCAACGCCGTGGGCGGCGGCATCCTGCGAGACATGATGGTGCGCGAGGTGCCCGCGATCCTGATGCCCAGCCAGTATTATTCGCTGTCCGTCCTGGCGGGCTGCGTGCTGTTCTGGCTGCTGGCCGCCCATCACATCGCTTCCCAGGTTCAGGTGGCCTGGATCACCGTGGGGTTCATTCTGGTCCTCAGGCTTTTGACGATCCGCTTCAACTGGCGGACGCGTGCGCTGCATCGCGGAGGGCCGAAGGCATGATGGCCTCGCGATCCAGCGTGATGTGCAGCGTCGCCTGGAAGCCCTCGCCCGGCGCGGTTTGAACCCGCAGCAATCCGTGGATCTGGTCGCAGCGGTGCCGCAGGATATCCAACCCATGCCCCCGGCCCTTGACCTGGGCCGCATCGAAACCGCAGCCATCATCCGCATAGCGCAGCGCCAGCTGCCCATCCATGGACTGGAAGCGCAGCGTGATCCTGTGGGCGTCCGCGTGCATTAGGGTGTTGGTGGTCCATTCCTGCAGGATGCGGAACAGGTGGAAGCGCAGGGACCGGTTCAACTGAACCGTCGAATCCTCGAAGGCGTTGCTGAACTCCAGCCTCAGGGCCGTAGAGGACAGGCGCTGGGAGACGTGATCCCGGAACTGCAGCGCCAGATCGGCCAGGGATACGTCCCCATCCCGCAGCAGCCACATCATGTCGCGCAGCTCGCCCAGGCACTGGTCGAGGAAATCCCCCACTGCGGGCAGGCGATGGGCCAGCTCCCCGGCATCCCGCTGCCGGGCCAGGTCGTCGACCATCCGCATCGCGCTATTGAGCTGATCCTTGTACTCCTCGTGGATTTCGCGGAACATGCGCTCGCGCTCGAGGCCCTGAAGCTGCAGGGTCCTCGCCAGGCGCTCCGCTTTGTCATAGGCCCGCGAATGGCGGATGTTCACGAGCATGGCCATGCAGGCGAGGAACAGCGCGAAGGCGTAGCCCAGGGCGTCGATCCCCTTCGTGAGGCCCAGGAAGTAGCCGGCTTCCGCGCAGCCTCCCACCAGCAGGATCATCCCGCCGGCCAGCATGAAGGGCGCGTCGGGATGGCGGCTGCGGAGCATCCGCACCAGATGCGCGACGAAGCCGACCAGGCTGGGCAGTGGCCACAGGCTTCCGATGCGGCGGGCAAACCACAGGGAGCGGTCGGGAGGCAGCACGAACAGCGCGATCAGCGGAATCAGGAAGGTCCACTGGTAGACCCTCAGCCAGCGACGTGATTCGACATACATCGAATGATCCGCAATGCACCGCAGGAACTCGATGAAGACGACGCAGGTCAGGTAGTACTGCACAAACAGCCCCTGGCTGACGCGGTAGGCCGGGATCGGCCAGCCCTTGGGCCACCCCCCCAGGCCGAATTGCTGGACGGCCATCATCAACAGGAGCACCCCGAACCACAGGTATGACCGCTCGCGCCGCACCATGAAGAGATGCAGGTGCCAGAGGCCCATGATGGCGAAGATGGCCACCAGCACCACGTAGGGCAGCCGGTCCTTCAGGCGGTTCCAGGAATCCACCGCCGTGAAGGCCTGGGCGAATTTCTCCATCAAGGGCATGGGCCCAAACCAGACCGGCGTCTCCAGCGCAAGGCATGTCGTGGGGTGCGTCAGCTGGCCATCGGTTCCCACCTGGACCCGGAGATCCAGCCGATGCTTTCCCGGCGCCACC
>Ga0116170_10000755_pt1 | contig 33957 bp, 17 predicted proteins | sample AD_JPNHW1_MetaG_FD_89797 | JGI IMG/M metagenome (GOLD analysis project Ga0116170, IMG submission 89797) | Active sludge microbial communities of municipal wastewater-treating anaerobic digesters from Japan - AD_JPNHW1_MetaG | ecosystem: Engineered > Bioreactor > Anaerobic > Digestate | place... | reverse complement strand
GCAATCAGGGGTAATCGGCGTTCCAAGAACTGATGTACTAACAGGTGACCAGGAAATGCTGGCATCTTCCGCATTGAAACTGATCTCCACATTATCAGGCGCTACTGGCGGTACATATCTTCCAACACCTGTTAAACGCACACCAATGAACGGATGATCTTGCGCATTGCTGTATATTCGAATACTATCTCTTACAACTGCAGTATTTGTTGGTGTGAACACCATCTGTATATTGATGCTTGAACCGGGTTGAACATCCTGCGGGAAGGTGACATCTAAGGTACTGAATTTCGTAGCAGGTTGCCAGAAGGAAATACCACTGATTGTCAAAACACCTGTCCCGGGATTACTGATCACGACGTTCATCGGTTGTGAACTGATACCCAGATAAACAGAACCAAAATCCATGATTGGATTTGAAGTCAGTTGCGCCAATGGAATATGCGGAGTGGCTGTAATATAGTCAGTTCTCGTATAGACTGATGAGTGACCCAGGGAATCGCTGACTGTCAGTGAAACCGAATAAACACCTGGTCTTTCATAAATATGTACTGGATTCGTTTCCACGGAAGTGATTCCATCACCGAAATTCCAGGAACGGGTAACGTCATTCAGTGCAGCACTTTCTGTAAAATGAACTGTCACAGGAATTTCAGCATTTGTAATATCAGCACTGAAAGTAAGTCTTGGTACCTGGTTCGTAAAGATCGGAGAGGATGTGATATCCGCAGAGTACACAGACTTCACTGCCCATTTGAATAAACCGGTTCCAAGCGTATTCCACATGGTATCGCGATAAGTCGTTTCTGTTACCATCGTGGGTGTCAACAGACTCCATGCACCTTCAATGTTTTCCTGTCCGGGTAACAAACGCCAAACCTTATAACCGATGAAAGAACGCTGTGAATCTGTCACCAGGGATTTCGAAGTTGCAAGAATGATTGATGGAGTTCCATCACGATTGATATGTGTAGAAGATACATAACCTGGAACTGATTTTCCAGTTGAAGAAGCACTTCTGCTTTCAGAGATCAGGTTTTCTGTATCAAAATGAATATTCTTGGCTGGAGTCGAAATAGAAATATCATCGATTGCCCAGATATACCACAAACCGTTCCCATCCCCATCCACAGCCTGCCAGGCAATCTTGATATTCTGATTGGCATAAGCTGAAAGTGATATGCTGATTGGTGTTGTATAGTGATTATCTGCTTCTGGCAGTGATGTTGCATCCCAGAGAATCGTCCAACTCGTACCACCATTCGTGGATACCTTTACATAATAATGATCCCAGTGCTGCGAACCAGTATGACCATACATCCAGAATTTGAGCGTTGCATTGGATGGACAGGTAAATTGTGAAGTTTTCATCCATTCATCCTGGGGTGCCGTGTTCCATACTACCAGAGCCTGTTTGCTCCCTTCATGAGGTGTGAGTGTCAACTCGCCCAATGTGACTTCGCTATAAGTGCTCCAGGTCGGGAGTAAACCAAATGGGCTGGTCCCTGAGTTATCGGTAATGGTTTGGGTCCAGTCGGTTGGTGGGAAGGTAGTTCCTTCAAAACTCTCCGTCATGAAGTTATTGGCTGCATTGGGGTCTCTCCATGCCAGGATCATATCATCGTTTCCATAAACAGCAGTCGCATTGGTCGGTGCAGTAAGTGTCTCTGTAAGCATGATGGTTCCCAAATCGATATTCGAGGCAACGGTGACAAAACTCCCTGTAACCGTGATCAAACTGCTTGCACTGATCGAATATGAATAAGTGATATTGCCGGGAACAATGATACTGAAATCACCATTTGTGTTCGTTGTAGTCGTAAATACTGTCTCGCCAGTAATCGTCACCAATGCACCCGAAAGTCCCTGTGAGACGTTTGTATTGGCGATCAGATGACCGCTGATCGTTACCTGTGGAATTGCTGTAAGATTGAAATTCACTGTATGAGTCTGGTCCATGATGATCGTTACAGGTTGTGTCGCAGTATAATATCCGGTCATGGATGCTCTTACGGTATAAGTTCCGGGAGTAATATGAGCAATGCTGTAAACACCGCTTACATTGGTAACTGCCGAATACGAGCTACTATCCAAAGTAATCGAAGCTCCGTTGAGAGGAGTGACTCCGGAAGTCACTGTTCCATTCAAAATCGTTGTATCCGCAAGGAAGAAAAGCGTTGTATTGGGGTAGTAACTTGAAGCAGCACCTGTTGGTGGAGCAGTGGGATCTGCCTGTACTTCGTCGCTATGGTATTCGCGAGACCTGTTCTGGTGAACTGTATCATTTGTATTGTAGAAAGTATCTCCGCTTGTGTAGTACACTGTATCCAGGGGTCTCAAAACCATGATCACAAGATTTCTTCCATTATATTGATAAGGAGTTGGAAAATCAATATGTATATTGTTCGTCCCAATCGGGTAATTCACATTTCCGCTGAAGACCTGGGTCATTTGCGTGGAAGGAATCCATCCATAAGAACAGGATGTGCTGTCTGTTTCCCCGATCCAGATTGTTGTGGGTCTTTGTTGCAGATTGGTATTCATAAAATAATTACGCCAGTTGAGTCCGGATATCAATCCTGTATTGCCGATTTCAGAAGCAAATAGAATCGATTCCGTAAGACTGGTCTTATAATACATATTGATAGGAACAAGATACGACGTAACAGTTCCAGTTCCGATCGTGGTTGTGATCGTACCGGCAGGTTGGATCGAGAAGTAGATGGAAGAAGTGGTGTTATTTGCAATATTCTCATCAGATGTAAGTGAAACATATGCATAAATAATGCGTGCTCCTGTTACTAGTGGTGTCCAGTTTACCGTTACCGGGATTGTGGCTCCGGAAGCAATAACAGGTCCAGCGAATGAAGCCACTGTACCTGATGTACTGTCCACGAGATTGATCTGATAGGATGTTTCGGTTATCGTCCCAAGATTCTTAACCGTGACCACATATGCTGTGCTTGTACCAGCATTTGGTGTATTATTCCCAGTGAAGGACAAGGCAGCCATATCTCTGTAGACCACTGCCTGCAGATTTCCCATATTCACACTTGCAGCAGCTACAATCACACTTCCCGTTACATTCAGATAACCCGATGCAACAATCGTATATGAATAAGTGTTATTGGTATAGACGTTATTGATGGTAAAGTAACCGCTACTATCAGTGACCGCTGAATAATTAGCATATCCGGTCAAAGATACCGAAGCATTGGGCACACCCTGGATGGAGTTGGTTGCAAGAACCAGGCGACCTGTCACCTGGACAGAAGGAATCGGAGAGATCACGAAATTCAGGTTATGTGTCTGACCGTTAATGACAGTCACATTTCCGCTTAGATCATAATAGCCATGCTTGGTGGCGGTAAGAGTATGTGTACCGGCAATTACGTTCGAGATGGAATAATAGCCATTTGCATCTGTTGTCCCAGTCACACTGGAATTATCAACGCGGACAATCGCCCCGGAGACCGGAGAGGAATTGCTTGTGACATATCCATCCACAGTACCGCTTGTATGTTGTATTGTAAATGATACATTCGGAATATTGTTTATGGTTTGGGCACCATACGGAGCAATAGGACTTAGTTCAACCGTATCATTATGATATTCTCTTGTCCGGTATGCATCCGTATTATCCAGTGTTGTATAGAAAGTATCACTCGAATTGAAGAATTCAATGTCCAAAGGACGCTGTACCATAATGACCAAATTTCCACCCATATAATGGTAAGGTGTTGTAAACGTGATGTTGATATTGTTGATGCCGCTCGGATAGTTTACATTTCCACTAAAGACCTGGGTCAAGGATGAATTGCTGATCCAACTGGAAAGAAGAGATGTTTGAGTAGTTTCCCCAACCCATATCTTGGTTGGCTTGGATAAGAGGTTCGTCACAAAATTTGAATACCAGGTGAGGCCTGTAATGAATCCTGTGGAGTTGATCTCACTTGCCAAATATATGGTTTCCGAGAGACTGCTCTTGAAATACATATTGAGGGGGATCGTATTCAGTAAAACCGATCCGGTACCAATCGTTACGGTGGTTGTTTCAGGAGTGTTATCCGCAGTGGTGAATGACCACACAGGACAGGATACAGCATCTCCATATTCATTATAGGGAACCACTTTCCAGTAATATGTCATCAGGTAGGACATGTCGGGATTGGGGTCATATGTGATCACATTCCCAAGATCAGTCCCGTTCATAACATTGGTTGGAGGATTGTCTGTTCCGAAATATAACTTATATCCTGTTGGATTACCTACTCCAGCAGACCAGTTCAGAGAACTCGTAACCGGTACACTGGTGCTTAAATCTGTTGGAATGACAATTCCTGCTACTCCGGGAATGTTGGCAGTTGAAAATGACCAAACAGGGCAACTCACTGCATCACCTGCGGAATTATAGGGAACAACCTTCCAATAATAGGTAGAATTCAGAGTTAAATTTGGATTCGGATCATAACTGGTATTTGCTCCTAAATCAGAACCATTCACGATATTGGTCGGGGGATTGTCGGTTCCAAAATACAACTTGTATCCTGTAGGATTGCCTATCCCGGTAGACCAGTTCAATGTAGTTGAAGGAGCAATCCATGTGGATGCATCCGCGGGAGATATGAGAACTGCATGCCCAGGTGCCACGATTATGGCTGAACTGCTGAACCGATAAACCAAACCGTTGGTCGGTACAAGAGTGGGAGTCATGATACAGGTAGCTGTATTCACTGTTCCTGCAACAGAGGTGTCCCATGTATTGGTTCCGCTAACCACACTGCGATTGAAGAAATCGCTGTTATTATCTCCACGAAGTCCAACCTGGAATGTATTATTCGCAGTCGTGGACATTACAATATTACCATAACGGTATTCAACTTGGTTTGAATTTTCATACAGACGTATTTGGAAATTGAATTGATCTGCATTGTAAGATGAACCAAGACGCTGGTAATTCTTCCATTGTACTGTAAAGACCCGATTGGGTGCAATACCCGTTGTCAGGGTCATCAATTCGCCATTGCTTTTTCCTTTCAGATCACGATTCATTGCAGCAGCAAGATTGTTGGATCCACTCACATTAGGATTGCTGATCGCCACGAGACTATTCACAGCCGTACTTCCCATGACCAGAAATCCATTTGTATTGATGCTAACATTCGAATAGGTAACACCATTGAATACAAAATCGAAACCCAGAGAGATATTATTGAAGTTTAAGTCGTCATTCGTAGCAGTACCAAGAATTGTACCACCTGAGATTTCAGAATACGTTTCCGTTGTTGATGAAAAATTGTAATTACTGACCAGGGCTGTCAACAAGCCGATCATACAAAAAAAGGTAATTAGGATAACTACCCGTTTCATACATTTCTCCTTAATCTATTTATTGTAATAAGTTATCATAGTTATAAAGGGGCAGGATTCATTTCATTCATGTAACAGCTGATTCAGATAATATTCCATTTGATATATTTGATATATGCAATAATTCAGCCAATAAATGAAAAAAGGGCGACCAGTACTGATCGCCCTTTCAGGTAGGAATCTACTATTTAACCAGGATCATTTTATTCGTAACTGTCTGGTTTCCAGATGATAACCGATAGAAATAAACTCCGCTCGCAAGGGATTTTCCGAAGGTATCTGTTCCATCAAATATAAGCGAATATTTCCCCGGAGACTTGATGTCATTGACCAGTGTATTCACAAGTTGCCCCTTCACATTGTAAACACGAAGGGTCACTCTTCCCTGATCCTTGATTGCATAACGTATTGTAGTGGAAGGATTAAAGGGGTTTGGATAATTCCGTTCCAAGGCAAATATGTTGGGAACCTGGATGTTATCTTCATTGGCAGTATATGCGAACTGAAGTACATTGGAACTGCTACTGACAGCTTCCTGACCCATTGAATCGTGGAATACACCTTTGACGTAAATCGTATAGTTCCCTTCGACTAATGTGTACTGATAATTCAGGGCAGTTGTTGTATCTTCTGTCACAATATTATTCTGTACGATGTAAATTCTGTAAAAATCAGGTGCCATTCTTTCTCCAGATTTCACTGGAGGATTTTCCAATTGCCAAGCCAGGTTGAGAATTTCCTGATTTGTTGAATATTGCAGATTGATGGGTTTCTGCAGGTAAGGCATCACAAATGAATTGATTGTTGTGGTTTGTTCACTTGTGACTCCGATATTGTTCAGGTACGTGGTCAGATAACCTGGTAATTCAGCTTTCAGATATGGATATACCCCCTGGAATAATGAGAGATTGAAATGACCGCTTTGATCGGGGTATGCAGATTGGTCTGGTAAATATGGAGATGATATCTTCACTTGAGTTACATTTGCAGGCAGACTTTCCATGCTGACGCTACCGCTTACATTACCCAAAGCATGGTGAACTGATTGAATGTGGATATCATCCAATATCACCTGACCTGTATCGTTACTGAGGGTATTTGTAACCCATTTGAACTGCATTGTGCTCACATTCTCCGGTAAATCAGCAATATTGAACTGGATAGAAACAGGTGTTGTGTGTACAGTATTGAACGTGAACAGGGAATTCCAAGTAGTCCCCTGATCGTAACTGACATAGATGGCGTTTGCTACATTCGGATTGAAATTGCAATAGGTGAAACCCACCTGAACAAGCTGGCTGTCAAAACCATTGATAAGAGGGGTTTCCACCTGGTATCCCTGGTTCATTCCAGTTGGGGATATGACAATTTCCGAACCTGTTGTATGGATATGAGAAGCAGCAGCTATATTTGTCCCATCACTGAAATACCATGAACCCTGCAATTCTGCATTGTCAAAAGTTTCCATGACCAGGTCTGACCAGTTGCCCACCATGAGGTTCAGGGTAAAGGTACTGTCATACACTGCGGGAATGGTAAACGCACCGCCAAGGGTTATCTCTTCACCAAGAGGAGCTGATGCAGATACGGTTAGATTGAAATTCAGATCAACAGAACCTGATGCCGGTATATCACATGCAAATTGGTTTGGTATTGCTGTCCAATATGGATTGGACTGAAAAGTGAATGTCCCGTTTTGAATTGGAAGATTCGACATATTTTGGATTTGCAAAACAACCGGTACTGTCGAATTCGGAATCAGAATTGGGTTCGACACTGCATCGAATAAACACGAAGCATAACTGATCTGTGGTGCATGTACAATGATCGAAAAATCGGAATTGAACAAACCATCTGTTGTGGTATACTGCAGATGAAGAGTAACTTGCCTCATATTCGGACATTCATCCGAAACAGCAATGATCAGCGGTGTGATCACGCTTGCATTCTGACTGGATAAGATGGCATTCAGAGTCGTATTCGCATTGATCAGCGTGATATAGGGATCTGAGCAACTCAAGATAATAGTCGAATTTTTCAGGGTTCCATAACCGGAATTCGTGATCACTGGAGAAAGAGAGACAGTCTCACCAGCGTCTATTTGGTTGTTTGGATAGACAGCAGTAATTTCAGTAATTGGACAGGATAAGACAACCGGGTTAGGTGCAGCCGAATAGCTTGGTATCGTTGTGAAATAAAGGGTTGCATTATTTGTCAATGTTGTTGCGGTTTGAGGATATAGTGCCTGGTAAGTATATTGAATGCCTACCAAACCTGTATGATCTGCAATTCCAACTGTACAATACTGACCATGATCGACATTATCGACACCATAATTCCCCGCATCAACGTTATGAAAACTATTATATTGGAACAAGAAGGCATTATCACCGGTTGCAGTTGCATAATTCAATGCGTCGTAAAATACAACTTCAAATGTTTCTATCTGTGTCTGATCGTAACGATTCCTCAACTGACTCCATTCAACTATGAATTTATGATTCGTGCTATCGTACTTGTAGCAAACCTTTGAAGTGCTCTGTATGATCAAATCATCCCAGAATGGAGCAATAATAGGCTTGGGAACCATGGGTCCGGGGATGACCCAATTCATCCATTCCTGGCTCCCTTCAGATCCAGGCATGATAAAGCCATTCGAACAGATCGTGATCTGATTGTACATTACACCGTAATATCGAAGAGAGAATGGCATTGTCACTGTTGCCCAGCTTCCGCTACCATTTGTATCATTATCCGATAAAGATAATGATGTCCCTGTACCACCGAGACTCGGATTAATCTCGATCCAGTTATATGTTTGGGCTAGTGGATGACTGTCGCTATTCGCAACACAAATATAGCCATAATCATCCGGTCCGGTCATCGAGGCAGATAATGGACTCCCTATGGTTATATCTTTTTGTACAATCTGCGATGATCCGCCATTATAGGAAACTTCTACAAACAACTTTATGGGAGTCCCAACATAAAGCGATGAATTTGCGGTTAATGAAAAAGCAGTACTATTTGTCCCTGTGCCATTGGCTGCAATAGTGCCGTAATTCGCATTTGCTGTATTAATTGTTACATTCGGATTAGGAGAAGATAAATGAGCTGCTACATTTGTTGCATTCACAGCTCCCTGATTCTTCAGTACCACCGTCAACTGGCTCGTTTCGCCAGGAGTAAGGACATTATCAGTACCTAATTGGATACTATTGATGATGAAGTCGGGACCGTTTTCGTTCGTACTGAAATTCAGGTCATAACTGACATTATTGCTATCATAAATCCCCTGGATATGAAGTTTGAATGCTAACTCCACGCCGCTGGGACATGTATCGGTGATCATAAATTGAACAGCCTGGCTCGATGCAGTTGTCTGATTCAATGTCATATCTCCAAATGTCAGGTTACCGGATGTCACGATCACATTCCCTGATGAGGAAGTAAGGGATGCGGTCACATCGGATATTGATGAATATTGGTTATTCGTGATCGATATCGGGAATGAATATAAGGTTCCGGAATCCAGTTGGTTGAAACTTGCCACGCTGCTTAAGGAAAAGGCATTTGCCTGGCTGGCAAATGTGACTGTCGTCTGGAATGTACAGTAATTTGGCTTGGTCACGGTCAATTTACCGGTACCTGCTGCCACACTGCTCCAATTGAAAAGATATACTCCATTTTCGTCGGTATAGCCCGTCTGGAATATTTCATCACTTCCCTTCAGAAGGCATACTTTGGCATTGGCTACAGGAATACCGTCTGAGGTGGTTACAGTCACTGGATAGGCAGCATTTGTGAGAGATGCTGTTGTCGCATAATTGACCTGAATCTGCGTGGGAACTCTCAACCAGATATCAAGAGAAGGATCACCGAGGAGATTGATGGACTGAAAATTCTGTGGGATGTAATCATCCGGATATTGAGGATAATTAGCCAGTAAGCCAACCTTTGCCCTGAGTTCGGCTTGCCCCTGGTTTGTTAATCCTTCCTTGTAGAAACCATAAGCAACAGCACCTGTCATGATGTTATTCAAGCAGGTGTGAGTTTCGCATGCAGCACCAATAAAACCAACTCCACCAAGTGGCGTTGTTGAAGTTCCAACACGCATGAACTGATCACCAACGCAATTGGATGTATTGGTACCGTAGTTTCCTGAAAAACAGGTGATAAAGCAGATAAAGGGATATTTCCCTGAATTCACCAATGCACTGATATTTGAATTCGTCAGACCACTATACCCATTATGCCCACGATAATAGAAATTTCCGGCGCCCTGGTTCATGGATGACATCATCTGTGTTGAAAGAGTACCTGAATTGATATAATAGTATTGCTGAGTTGGATCATAATCTGTGATCAGATCTTTCACATAATCGATTGTTGTTGTACAGGATGGACCTGAATCCGTATTATCGGGACAAAGGATGGTTTTCCCATACCAGTCATAATTCGTAACTCCTGTCATCTTCTCGTAAGCAACAGTCTTACTGACTATGGCAGAAAGCTGAGTGACTGAAGTGAAGCTGAATCTACCAATGAAAGCATCGGGCATGATGTCGGTGCCATCCAAGAGACAGTACTTGTAGTCACCTACCGTGTTATAGTTATACATTTCCCAGTATGTAGGGACATTATTGCTCTGCTGGGTACCCTTGCCAACCATGAGAATATATTCAGGGGGATTGTCCCACGTATTATAAGCAGTTTGTATATAATTCTTGATTGAGGTCGTGTTATTACCGATCGTTTGCGTATTCACGGCATGCACTTCCCATCCCTTCTGGTGCTTCCAGTCGATCAGGGGTTGAATATAACTTAACGCTACAGCGTTGGCATTGTAGAATATAAGAAGTGAGCCGTTTGCATCACCATTTCTCGTATTATCCTGATAATTAATCACCGACTTTGACAGCCACTGCTTGAATTGCCTGGTCTGCTTAATTTCACGAGATATTAAAACTGAGTTATCGGGTACAAATTCAATCTCAATTTCTTCATCCGTGATTATTTGCAGTTCGTTTTTATCCGCCGAATAGATAAATGGCTGAATCACCAAAGTTGATAACAGGTTCCCTCTCATAATGAACGGAGTAGAAACAGAAGCAAGTTCATCACTGATTGGAATATCCTTGTCAATCGGCTGCAGATTGATTTGACTTTTTGAATTGCTGATTGTGCTAAGAATCTTAACCACTGGCTTGCAATGGTTGGGTACCTGAATCATATAATTGAATACAGGCAGATTCAGATTGTTCAAAATGTAATTATCCGTAGTTTCCTGCATGGTGACAGGCATTTTGTTACTTTGATCGTGAATCTGGTAGTTTCCAAGTTCAAAATGCAATTTCAGTTTCGAAGTACAATTTTCAGTTACAGATACGTTAGCAGCAGCTAACAGTAGGGACAAAAACAGAGACAGAAATAGAACAAGTCCAATTTTCTTCATGATTCCTACCTTACATAGAGATTAGTGATTTTCATTTATGCACAAGGCATTCCATTTATGTAGGTTATGCTAATATTTTTGATTCAGCAAAGATAGTGCTTCATATAAATTGTAATCTCAAACTCGTTTCAAAAGAAAAGGGAGCATGACTGCTCCCTTCCAATGATTCCATATTTCTTGATTTATTGCTTCATCAGTTGTTCGAGTAATTGCTTCTTCTCTTCTTCTGATGAGTATTTGAAAATAATCTTACCCCTTCCGTTCTTGTCATCTATTTTTACATTTACCCGATACAGTTGCTTAAGTTCAGTTTCTTCGATATCATGGGAATGGTTTTTAATCTGCTGTTGACGAATATGGGTCTGAGGTTGTTCCCATGTCTTGGATAACTCTTCTGCCTGTCGTACGGAGCAATTGTTCACGGCAAGGTATTTGGCGAAGCCTTCCTGATGTTCGTCAACCACCTGGAGAATTGCACGTGCATGACCTGCCGTAAGATTGCCACTCACAATATAATCCTGGATTTCAGGGCTCAGCCTCAAGAGACGCAGTGAATTGGTAATGGTTACCCTGTCCTTTCCCATGATCTCTGAAATCTGGGCATGAGTCATACTGAATTCTTCAACCAATTGCTGATAAGCCCTTGCTTCTTCAATGGCACTCAGATTCTCTCTCTGAATGTTCTCTATAATGGCAAACTGAAGTTGTTCCTTCTTGGAAACGGAGCGAATGATGACAGGTACCTCTTCGAATCCCGCAAGCTTTGCTGCTTCCAGACGACGTTCACCTGCTATCAGTTCATAATCGGAATCATCCTTTTTCGTTACGATGATAGGTTGAATAATGCCATTCTGCTTGATGGAATCGGATAGTTCCTGAAGTTTGGAAGTATCGAAGGTCTTTCTTGGTTGATACCTGTTTGGACTGATATGATCCACACGAACCGTTGTAATACCGGTTGCCTGATTCGTACTCTCGGGTATATCCCGAATCAGTGCTTCTAAACCTCTTCCTAATCTTTCATTCATCTTGATAACACTTCCATTGCTAATTGTAGATAATTCTGAGCACCGGGAGACTTGATATCATAATGGAAAATCGACTTCCCGAAGCTTGGTGCCTCGCTCAATTTGACATTACGAACAATGATCGTTTTGAACACCTTCTCCTTGAAATAACGGCGCACTTCCTTCGCTACCTGGTTGGACAGATTCAGTCTCTTGTCATACATCGTCATCAATATCCCAAGAATGTTCAGATTGGGATTCAGATTCTTCTGTATCAGGCGAATGGTGTTGAGTAACTGACTGACTCCTTCCAAAGCATAATACTCACATTGAATTGGGATTATGACATCTGTGCAGGCTGTAAGGGCATTGACAGTCAACAACCCTAATGAGGGAGGACAATCGATCAAAATATATTCATAATCGTTATAGATTGGTTGAATTGCATCTTTCAGTTTCTGTTCACGTGAAAATTCCTTCACCAATTCAATTTCAGCACCGGTCAAGTCGATGTTTCCCGGTATGATATCCAAATGTTCGATACTTGTCTTCTGTATCGTATCTTTGGTCGGAACACGCTGAATAAGAGCATCATAGATCTGGTGCTTTATTTTATCTTTTTCGATTCCGAAACCGCTGGATGCATTCCCCTGAGGATCAAAATCTATCAAAAGGGTCCTTTTTTCCAGTATACCCATTCCAGCAGCCAGGTTGACTGACGTAGTGGTTTTTCCCACTCCGCCTTTCTGATTCACGATTGCAATAATCTTCTTCATATTTTCCCAATTTCTATGATATTTCTTGTTCCAACAGCCTGATGGCTCACATCATGCACTGTGAAGGATGAAAAGAGTTCTGCATCCTCCCATGACCTGCTTTTATACAAGTATATTCTTCCGTTTTTCTTCAACAATCGAAGCAGTGAATCACGGTAGGAAGGCGTGATCTTTACAGATCTGCAAACAATGACATCGAACTTTTCATCGACATGATAATCTTCCAAACGACTCCATACAGGTTGGCATGCCTGTAGTTTCAAAGACTGTATAATTTCTTGTAACGCTTTTACTTTCTTGGCTTTTGCGTCAAGTAAAATCATATCCAGATGAGGCTTAACAAACTTGAGCGGAATACCCGGCAAGCCTCCTCCAGAACCAAAATCGAGAACCCTTTCGTTTTGTAGGTCAGCGCATTTGAAAAGCAGCAAACTATCCAGAAAATGCACAGTCCAGATATCATCTGAATTCATTTGCCGTGAATAGAGATTGATCCTGCTGTTCACGTCGACCAACAATCGATGAAATTCAGTAAACTGGTCCATCAGTTGGTTTCCCGAACCAGGAATGATCTCTTCCAAGAATTCCATGAACTGTTGTTTTGGTAACATCTAACCTCTAAAAATCCAAATTAGAAGATTCTCAAATTTCAATGATGGCTTTTTTGAGAGAATCCTGCATATTGTAAAGGAAAGATTTCTCGTCTCTGTTTCCCGGAAAAAATAAAACTTGCTCTTAAAGAGAGCCAAATAGCAATGGAATTATAAGTTAATAAGAAGAAGGGACTGTTATGCTTGAACTTTTCAGCGGATTTGGACTACTGCTGACAAATTACAAATCCTTGATCATGATTTTCGTGGGACTCGGTTTGATCTATCTGGCTATCCGGAAAGAATATGAACCATCTCTTTTACTGCCCATTGGATTTGGGACGATTCTCGCCAACCTGCCCCTTTCTTCAGCAGTTGGAGTTGATGGTATCCTGACCACCCTCTTCAATTTCGGTATTCGAACGGAACTCTTTCCACTACTCATTTTTATTGCCATCGGTGCCATGATCGATTTTACACCGCTATTAAAGAATCCTCTGATGCTGCTTTTTGGTGCTGCTGCCCAATTTGGTATCTTCTTTACCTTGTCCACAGCATCCCTGTTCGGATTTACACTTCCCCAAGCCGCTTCTATCGGTATCATTGGTGCAGCAGATGGTCCTACTTCCATCTATGTTACAACCAAATTTGCACCTGAATTACTTGGTCCAATTTCTGTAGCCGCCTACTCTTATATGGCGTTAGTGCCCATTATACAACCACCGATCGTTCGTTTACTAACTTCATCTCATGAAAGGAAAATCCGTATGGATTACCAATCAGGTGATGTATCCAGGACCGTAAAGGTACTTTTCCCCATAGCCATAACCATGCTGGCTGGCATCATTGCCCCTTCTGCTGTATCTCTCATAGGTTTCCTGATGTTCGGAAATCTCATTCGTGAATGTGGAGTACTGAAAAGTCTCTCTGAATCAGCACAAAAGGAATTGGCTAATTTGGTCACAATTCTTTTAGGAATCACCATTGCTTCCACAATGACAGGTGATAGGTTCATCCAACCCACAACCCTGATCATCATCTTCATGGGTTTGATCGCATTCATTTTCGATACAGCCGGTGGTGTCCTGTTTGCAAAACTCTTGAATCTTTTCCTGAAGAAGAAGATCAATCCCATGATCGGTGCCTGCGGAATTTCAGCATTCCCCATGTCCGCTCGTGTCATACATAAAATGGGTCAAAAGGAAGACCCTTTCAATTTCCTGCTTATGCCTGCTGTAAGTGCAAATGTGGCTGGTCAGATTGGTTCTGTTATTGCTGGTGGTTTGATCCTGGCTCTTGTTCACTAAAGGAGAAATTCAATGAACGATATTTTGAATACATTACTCGAGAAGGCGAAAACCGCTTCTCAAAATGCTTATGCCCCCTATTCCAAATTCAAAGTCGGTGCAGCAGTCCGAACTTCAAGTGGTGCAATATATACAGGCTGCAATGTTGAAAACTCGTCTTATTCCATGACTCTCTGTGCTGAACGAAATGCGATTTTCCATGCCATTTCACAAGGTGAGAGAATCATCACTGAAATTGCCATCTATGTAGATAATGACGAACTCTTTCCCCCATGTGGAGCATGTCGACAGGTCATGGCTGAATTTGCTTCCGATCTTCCCATCGTCTATGCATCAAGGAAAGAAGTTCAGGAAACGAGGCTTTCCGAGTTATTACCACAGAGTTTTTTATTGAAGCATGACTGATCCCCAATTTCCAGAATACAATACCTGCCAGGTCTGTCCTCGAGACTGTGGAGTCAATCGTTATCAGACAACAGGATACTGCCGCAGCACCTCATTGCTCAGGATGAACATTGCCCAGCTTCACTACGGGGAAGAGCCACCCATATCAGGAACAAACGGGAGCGGAACCATCTTCTTCAGTAATTGTAATCTACGATGTGTTTTCTGCCAGAATTTTGAGATCAGTGACATTGGTCAGGGAAAGGATATTTCACTTGAAGAATTGATCCAATCCATGCTTGAACTGCAAAACAAGGGTGCCCATAATATCAATTTCGTGACACCCACACATTTCACTCCTCATCTTCGGCAAGCGATCTTGGAAGCAAGAAAACAGGGATTGACCGTACCAATCGTCTGGAATTCCAACGCTTATGAACGTGTCGAAGTTCTCAGGACACTTGAAGGATTGGTCGATATTTATCTTCCAGACCTGAAGTATGCTTCCGGTCTCTTTGCAAACAAATACTCCTCAGCAAAAGACTATCCCCATGCAGCAAGGGCAGCAATCCTGGAAATGCATAGGCAGGTAGGTATGTTGCAATTGGCAGATAATATTGCTAAGAAGGGAATCATCATTCGATTACTCGTTTTACCACATAGACTGGCAGGAATTCGTGAAAGCCTGTATTGGATTCACGAAAACCTTGGGGCAGATACGTATATCAGCCTCATGGGACAATATTATCCGACACACAAGGCATTGGAATATCCGGAAATCAATCATGGTATATCGCATGACGAATACATGGAAGTTGCGGAATTAATTGATGAACTTGGTTTCACCCATGGATTCATCCAAGATATAGGCAGTACAAGCGATTGGACACCTAAGTTCAGATCGTAGATGGAAAAAAATGGTTGACTAAAAATCGGTGTATGAATCCTGCTTTCCACAGTTAAACAATATGAAACAAAAGACTTAAATTACTCAGGACAGTTCAATGAAATATATATATATGTTCTTCATACTGATATTCTGCATGTCTCTGAATGCAGATATCCAAATCACATATCAGAAATATGCTGGTAGTACTTCACTTCAAACCACTTCTTTTGATACTCATGATTACATCAAACTTTCCGATGTCAATACCCTGTTCCGTTCCTACTCTTCGGAAGAGATTGCCGATTCCAGGTTGAATTTGAATTTATATGGTGAACAAGTGGTATGTCTTATGAACTCGCCCTATGTTACTTACCAAGGGCAGGTCTATAACATGGAATTACCACCCAGAATAGAGAATGGGTGTTATTATTTGCCAATCGAATTTATCATGAATACTCTTCCCCGGATACTTCCCGAGCAAGTGAAGAAACAGGGAAATTCTATCTCCATTCAGAAACCGGTCGATAATTCAATTCATACGATCGTCATCGATCCCGGTCATGGTGGAAAGGATCCCGGTGCCGTAGGTTTGAACAGAACACATGAAAGCGATGTGACCCTTACACTTGCCTTGATGCTGAAAGCAATGCTGGAAAAAGAACTTAGCGTGAAAGTGCTGTTGACCCGTTCCACTAATGATTTTGTTTCCCTGAATGACAGAACCACATTTGCCAACGAAAGCAAGGCAGATCTCTTTATATCCATACACTGCAATGCCTCCAAAGCAAGGTCAGCAGAAGGTACTGAAGTATATTACCTGTCCACTGCCAGAACAACTGAGGCAAGAGCAGTTGAATCCATGGAAAACGATGTGGTTGCCAAGTATGAAGGCGGACAGAATGCAGTGAAGAAGTATGATGATTTGTCTTTCATCCTCTCTGATATGATGCAGACTGAACAATTGGAAGAGAGCAATGCACTTGCACAAAAACTCATCAATAATATTGTCATTGCCACGACAGGCTTGGATCATGGTGTTCACCAGGCTGGATTCTATGTCCTGCGAGGCGCTTTCATGCCTGCTGTGTTAATAGAAACCGAATATATCTCAAATCCAAAATGTGAATCAAAACTGACCGATCCCCAATACCAGGAAAAACTTGTAAAATCCATTTTCTACGGTATAAAAAGTTTCAAATATCAATACGATAGAATCCGTAACTCGTAAAATTCTTTGGAGTTCCCATGAAAGAAGGTTTCTTACTAAGGAATGAACCCTCAATTTTTTTCACCGACAGCATAGAAGAACATGACAATATCCTTCATAGAGCGATTTTAAAACATCTTGAATATACATTGGGAAAAGACAGAACCACAACCCGCTACTGGGATGTCTATCAGGCATTAGCCCTAACATTACGGGACAGGCTGATCGAGAAGTGGCTCCGTACCCAATATGAATATCGCAAGCGCGATGTGAAGAAACTGTATTACCTTTCCATGGAATTCCTTGTGGGAAGGCTTCTTGGCAACACTCTCATCAACCTTGATGTTTTCGATTTCTGTCGTGGTGTTCTGAAGGAAATCGGGTTCAATCTTGAAGACATTGCCGACCTGGAACCCGATATGGGCTTGGGAAACGGTGGTTTGGGAAGACTTGCAGCCTGCTTTATGGATTCACTTGCAACACAGGAATATCCTGCTTATGGCTATGGGATCCGTTACGAATTCGGTATCTTCAAACAGGGGATTCAACAAGGCTATCAGATCGAAGAGCCGGATAATTGGCTAAAAGAAGGAAACCCATGGGAAATATGCCGCCCTGAGATTACCTATCGTGTCAGATTCGGTGGTAAAGTGGAGAAGGAAGAACTTCCTGATGGCAGAATCGTGTTTCATTGGGTAGATACACATGATGTCATGGCTGTCGCCTGGGACACCCCTATCCCCGGTTATAAGACGAATACAGTAAACAACCTGCGTCTATGGCAGGCAAAGGCAACTGACGAATTTGATTTCGATTACTTCAATAACGGTGACTATGTGAAAGCTGTGGAACGAAAGAACATCTCTGAAAACATTTCCAAGGTTCTTTATCCCAATGATAACCTGCACCTTGGTAAGATATTACGTCTTCAGCAAGAGTACTTCTTCGTTTCTGCAACTCTACAGGACATCTTCCATTCTTATAAAAGAGACCATGATTCCTTCAAGGAATTCCCCGATAAGATCGCAATTCAACTGAATGATACCCATCCTGCAATCGCAATTCCCGAAATGATGAGAATGCTGATGGATGAAGAGAGGTTATCGTGGGAAGATGCCTGGAATCTAACCCGAAAAACCTTTGGCTATACCAATCACACAGTCATGCCCGAGGCTCTTGAAAAATGGTCTGTCTCTCTCTTTGAACAAATGCTCCCACGTCATTTGCAGATCATCTATGATATCAATAATCGCTTATTGAGTGAAGTGACGCGCAGATATCCCGGAAATCTGATCAAGATCAAGAACATGTCAGTAATCGAAGAAGGGAAGGAGAAATTTGTACGAATGGCACAACTTTCAGTACTTGGCAGCCATTCCGTCAACGGTGTAGCTGAGATACATACGGATATCATCAAGTCTCGCATCTTCCCCGATTACTATGAAATGTGTCCTGAGAAATTCAATAACAAGACCAATGGCATTACCCAGCGTCTCTGGCTGAAAGAATGCAATCCTCGCCTCGCAAAGCTGATTACAAAAACTATTGGTGACCGTTGGGTCATTGACCTCTCAGATATGAAAAAATTGGAACAATGGGCTGACGATCCGACATTCCGTGCAAATTTCACTGAAGAAAAATGGAGAAACAAACAGGCTTTAGCCCGTTACATCTATAAGGAAAATGGTGTTCACGTGAATCCCGCCTCCATGTTCGATGTACATGTGAAACGCCTTCACGAATATAAACGGCAGCTTTTGAATGTATTGCACATTATCACACTTTACAATCGAATCAAAGCTGACCCGAACATTGATATTGTTCCCCGTACGGTGATCCTTGCCGGTAAGGCTGCACCAGGTTATTTCATTGCAAAACTGATCATTAAATTGGTTAATTCCGTTGCAGAAGTTGTCAACTCTGACCCCGATGTCGGCGATAAACTGAAAGTAGTATTTCTTAAGAATTACTGCGTTTCTCTTGCCGAGAAGATCATCCCTGCTGCAGATCTTTCAGAACAGATTTCCACTGCCGGATATGAAGCTTCCGGTACTGGAAATATGAAATTCGCCCTGAATGGTGCTCTCACAATTGGAACACTCGATGGTGCGAATGTGGAAATGCTCGAGGAAATCGGTGAAGAGAATATCTTCATTTTTGGCTTGAAGGCACAAGAAGTGGTGGAACTGAAGAAGAACGGATACAATCCCATGGATTACTATCACGCAAATATGGAGCTGAAGAAAGCTCTCGATATGATCCAGTACAATTACTTCAGTGTGAAGGAACCCGGCATCTTCAAACCGATCGTGGAATCACTATTAAAGCACGGTGACCAGTTCCTTTTACTCGCTGATTATGCATCTTATATTGAAATGCAGGAAAAAGTCAGTGAAGAATATCGGGATACAACAAATTGGATGAGAAAAGCAATACTGAATGTTGCCAGGATCGGCAAGTTCTCGAGCGACAGAGCCATCAAACAGTATGCCGATGAGATTTGGGGTATCAAACCGAGAGAAATTAAGATGTAACCCCCCTGCCCCCCTTGGTAAGGGGGGAAAAAGCTGAGTAGCAAACCACTACATACGACACAATGCAAATCTCTCTAATAGACAGTATTTTTCATGGAAAATACAACAAATCCCCAAACCACCCGCGACTCTTCTCCCCCTTACCAAGGGGGACACAGGGGGTCTTCCCAACAAAAGTGGGTTCTCCACAATTTCCCTTGACTCGAAATCATAATCATATATAAAATTAATTAGTATAGGGAGGGCTTAATGAACAAATATCAATTCCCACATTCCAAAAACTCTTACAAATATGCGAGACAAAACAGAAAGATCAATAATCCGTATGAAAGATGCTTCTGGAAACTCATTCTCACAAATGCTAACATAACGAAGTACAAATGGACTAGGCAAAAACCAATCGAGAATTACATTTTGGATTTTTATTGTCCGAAACTGCGTATGGCAATCGAAATCGATGGACAATCTCATGATGATACCAAATTCTATGATGAACTTCGCACTAAACTTTTAAATGAATATAATATCCAGGTTGTCAGGTATAAAAATGAAGATATCAAGTACAACATTGAGTATGTAGCTGATGACCTGATAGAAAGAATTAAAGATCGGGAAAAGAAATTGGCATCGAACATATCTCATCTTGGGGATGTTTGATTCGACCCCCCTGCCCCCCTTGGTAAGGGGGGAAAAAGCTGAGTATTTAATAACAAATCCCCAAACTACCCGCGTCTCTTCTCCCCCTTACCAAGGGGGATTCTGGGGGTCTTCCCAACACTTTAAAAACATCCTGCCATTTCACAACAAATTCCCAAATTATCCGAGACTCTTCTCCCCCTTACCAAGGGGGATTCAGGGGGTCAATTACTTATTTGACAAAAAATAAATACATTTATTATATATTGGTCAATATAAGCATTTATCTGGAGGTACCCTATGAAACGCATGCTTGTTTATTTTGTGCTTTCCATCACGATCGTTGTCCTTGCAGGCTGCGCATCGAATCACAGCAATGCACCTGTGGATACCAAAATCCCCAGGATCACTACTCTTAAGGATGTTCCCATTGCCGGTCTGCTTAAGGTCGGAAGTTTTAAGGATATGAATTACCCACAGGTTTGGGAAGAGTTTTTTCCGATTTATGACAAAATGAAGCATGATTCCAATGCAAAATTCTACGGAACCATGTATTGGGACGCCAATACCCCGGAAACTGCCGACATGCAGGTTTCCTACATGGTTGGCGTACCGGTCAAAGTCTTGAAAAGTATCGACAAACCCTTTGAAAAACATGTCATCAAGGGTGGGGAATATGCTGTATTCATCCATAAAGGTCCTGTCGATAAAATCATGGAGACTTACGATTATATCTATGGAACCTGGTTCAAGAATAGTGGCTATAAGGATCGTTATGGAGATGTTTTCGAATATTATGACGAACGATTCAAGGATCAAAGCCCTGATTCCATTGTAGAAATCTGGATCCCCATCGCAAAGAAGTAACCTGTATCTGTAACTCACAAAGGAGTGAAATCATGAGAGCAACTTTCTTATTTTCCGTTATTATTCTCTTTTTTTCATCCGTCCTCCAGGCACAGTATATCGTAAAACCAACATATTTTGAAGTTTCCGGAGTATCGAATTCCGGTGTTGTCTCCGGTTATGAAACTTGGGCAGGTCCGTATTCTCTCTGGAATCCAGATAGTGATACTGTTACGGAGATCGGGGGTACAGCACCGGGTAATGGTGTGGGAGGTATGGCACGCTTCTCTGCTGATGGCAACACTATTTGCGGTACATCATTGGCAATGATCAATGTGGATACTACATGGCATAAATATATCTTGAACGACTACAACTACATCTTCCGTGATATTGCCTTTCCCGAGGCTGGAGGCGGGCTTGTTGGTTACTCCGGTGGTCAATCCCTGACCTATATGGGAAATGGCTGCATCATTAAAACTTATGACGGTGGGACAACCTGGTCATCCGTGTGGACGGACACTGATAACCGTGGTATCGAAGCCATCAGTTTCCCTTCTGATGTTACAGGCTATGTAGGTGGTTGGAGCCAGTACTTTGCCAAGACCTCAGACGGTGGTTTCAGTTGGGAACCTCAAAGTCCTGCGGGAACAGCTCCTGTCTATATCTATACTGCAATCTGCTTCAAAGATGAGATGAATGGAGTTGTTGCTGCACAGCTTGACGATGGACTGGGCATATACATCACATCCGATGGCGGTACAACCTGGACACCCGGTTCAGGACTCACTTCCATCCCTTATGCAATTACGCATGTCTCAGGCGATACATATTACCTCGTGACCACCAACGGATATATTCAGAAGTCGATCGATAACGGCTTGACTTGGACTACAGCCTATCATGTGAACGGAGCCCTATTCCTTGGAATCAAATTCTATGATGACTTAAATGGGATCGCTACCGCCGAATCCAACATCTACAAAACCACTGACGGTGGACAAACCTGGACTCCCCAAACGGTTTCCGAAGATGTTCTCTGGCGTGACGTAGCTTGGATCGATGCCAATCGACTCATACTGGTAGGTACTCCCGACATCATCTATGAATCAAGTGACGGTGGTAACACCTGGACGTGGGCAAACCAGTCTCTTTCCACCCTTGACCCGGCTCTTTACGGAGTAGTCATCGCCAATGGCAAGGCTCATGTCTGCGGTTCACAGGGAACTTTTTACAAAAGAGAGATCAATCAGTTGGCATTTGTCACACAAATCGCAAAATACAATGTGAATAATCAGCAATGGTCTTCTCTCGGAAGCCTGGGATTTGTTGTCGATGGCAACATGAGTTCAGGTTACGATATATCTACAGACGGTTCCACAATTGTGGGAAACTCCTGGGCTGACCCAGCTACCGGAAATGGTACTACTTCCTATACCCATGCCGTAGCCTGGAGCCAAGCAGAAGGTTTGATGGACTTGGGTAGTTTATTCGCAAGTACAAATCGAAGCACACGCGCCAATGCGGTGAATGATGACGGCACTGTGGTTGTTGGTTTCCAGGATTTCAACGGTCCATGGAAATCAGCCGTATGGCGCAAGAATCCCTCCGGTGGATATTATCCTAATCAATATCTGCTCATCGATCCGAATGGCAGTGCCACTGATGAGAACAATCAGCTCGGAATGGCACAAGCAGTATCCGGGAATGGTGTTTGGATAGGCGGACAGGGAGACTGGGCGAATAATGGCGACCCATGGCTTTGGAGCGAAACAACAGGATACATCTCACTCGGACATATGGAAGGCGGAAACGGGACAGTCACTGGAATCAACGAAGATGGCAGTGTCGTGATCGGCTATTTTGACATGGGTATGTGGGATCCGAGAGTTCCCTTCATCAAGATTCCCGGTGACAGCCTCTTCAACCTGAATGACTTTGTTACCCAGAATCTCGGCTTCTCTTTAGGCACAACCATGATATACACTCCAACAGATATTTCCCGTAATGGACATTATATCGCTGGTTGGGGATTCGATCCGAATGCAGGTGAATGGGGAGAATACGTCACATTCCGATTGCAATTACCTCCCACAGCAGTTCATGATGACACACCTGTATCAATCCCTATGGCACTTAGTGCAGCCTATCCGAATCCCTTCCATACATCCACGACCTTCAATTACACGATTCCCAAATCCGGAAAGGTCGATATCAGTATATATAACATCAAAGGTCAATTGGTTCGTACATTAACGGATGATATTGTGAAGGAAGGAAGCCATTCTCTGTTGTGGAATGGAGAAAATAATGATGGTAAAACGGTTTCATCAGGAGTCTATTTCTGCAAACTGCACTCCGGAAATAAGACGGTAAGCAGAAAACTGATCCTGGTAAAATAAAATAGATTTAAAAAAAGAACTACCCCGTTGGACTTCAAAATGCCTGCATGTCTCATGATTGCAATGCGACTTCAAGGCATTTTGGAGTTCAACCCCCATTATCTGTGCATATCAGGTTTGAAGTTCCTGTGTGACAGATTAAAATAACCATCTTATATATTTGAACTCCAAATTTAATGGGCAGTCACAAAGAATACCCAATAAAATACCCATCGGTATCCTATACCATACCTATGCCATAGCTATCCCATTCCAATCCCGAGAGATTGGAAAGAGATTGGTATGGGATTGGAATCCCATTGGAAAGGGATTGGATTGCGTATGAGAGCAGGTCGGTCGTCGTAAGGCTAATAAAAGTACAGTTTGGATTTCCATACTTATGAAACTTGATGATTCCAAATCGATAGTACTCTGATAAAATCTGTTCAAGTGATAGCCGTTATGCGCAAGTAATTATGCTTTACCATTAGAAATAAAAGATTTACATCTATTGAATCATCTTCATAAATACAATATTATTCCTTGACGAAAAGTTTTATTTATCCTGTTCTTTTTTGTGCAATTCAGAGCATCGAGGATAGAAGGAGTGAGACATGAAACAGCTAATTATTGTGAGTGTTTTTTTATTCATCCTATGTCCATTCGCATATTCAATGAATCTGCCAACTGAGAAATTGCAATCCACGGATATTCTCACTGACACACAATCGACAACTTCAAATTCAACAGCTAAATCGGATGTTCCTCTGCGGGCAGATAATACCTGGTCAGGCACATCCAGTACAGCCTGGGCTACAGGAACCAACTGGAGTAACGGTCATGCACCATTAAGTACCGAAAATGCCATTATTCCAGGCTCCCTGGCACGCTACCCGATTGTAAGCACAACTACTGCCTTATGTAATACCCTGACCCTTCAGGCTTCCTCGAGTACCCTGGAGATTGCCAGTGGTACGCTGACCATTACATCAACGATTGCAAACCATGGACAAATAGGTTTATCTAATTCTCATGCCATCCTAGCGGTGGGAACGAGCTGCACGAACTACAGCGGATCAACTATGGTTACTTCTGTAGCATACTCTCCTGAAGTTAGGATTGGCGGGAATTTTACAGTCAATTCTGGAGCTACCATTCATCTGTATGGTGGAAAGCTAAAATTCACCGGATTTGGCACCAATAATCTTCAAACCAATGCCGATACTTATCTGCATGACCTGGAGATTGCCGGTACAAACTGTACCCAGGCAGCTTCGACCAATCCCTTGATCATATCAGATTACTTGCAAATTATGTCAGGAAGTACATTCATCTGCAACTCCAACCAAACCAATATCATAAACGGCAATATCAGTGTCGATTCCGGCGGTGCTTGTCATTTTACAACCGGTACAGTCAGTCTCCAAGGCAATTCGAATACAATCGTATCCATGAAGGCATATGATTATTTTAATAATCTCGAAATCGCCAAAACCACGGGATACCATGTTTCGCTTAATGCCAATATGACTGTAAACGGCAATCTTACCATAAGTTCAGGCTCTCTCGCAGCCGGGACTAATGATATTTACATCCATGGTAACTGGGAAGATGATGTTGTAGGCGGCTTTGATGGAGGAGTACATACGTATTTCAGTGGGACTACGTCACAGTACATTTACTCAGATGAATCCTTCACCATCCTGGACATCAGTAATACGACACAATGGGTGGTAGTGTATCCGTATGCCAGTATCACCTGTGGTATATTTAACGATCACGGCGGAAATTTTGATATCCAGGGCAGCATGACTATCAATGATGGAAATCCGTTTTCCGGGCATCTTGAGGTCAACGGATTACTAACTTATAATGCTGGAACAAATGTGGTCAATATGACAGGAGAAATCAATGTTAACACCGGACATATCATTGTAAACGGAGGTTCCAGTATTGAGGCAACCTTTACAAATACCGGAGAAGTTTCCATATCCTATGGTACGATAGATTTCACTTCCCTGGGAGTTTTTTTCGCCAATGGCTTAATCATCAACTGTATATCAGGAACCATACGCACTTCCAGTAATGTGGATGACCAGGACACTTCGACCCTGCTGACTGGTTTGACAGTTGAGATGTATGGCAATCAAGATTCCCATATTATCCAGGCATCAGGTGCTTCACTCTATAGCCTGAGCATTAATAAAGCTTCTACGTATCATGTTTATCTTTATAATTCCATCATCCTTAAGGGCTCACTTTCCATAGTATCTGGGTTGTTTGATGCGGATAGGTTCAACCTAACCATCTATGGTGACTGGTATGATTATGTTTCAGGCTTCGTCGATGCTGGCTATGTCAATTTTGCAGGAAATCTCTCTCAGCATATATATGGAACGGAAAATTTCGGTGTCTTTCATTTGGATAAGACAGCGATGGGTTTGACTGTAGCTGATTCAGCCTGGGTGACCTGCAGCATGTTCTGGCGTGATCTCGGTGACTTTTCAGTAGATGGATTTTTCTCTGCCGACGTATTAAATGGAACTCCATTTGGAGGATTAATTGAAGTTACAGGCACCTGTAATTTCAATGCCATTGGGTCTCCCATCAATATCACAGGCTATGTCTCAATCACCTCTGGGGGAAATTTCAACATCAATGGAGGTATATCACCTGCTGTTCTTGCGAGCGGGGGAACTTTGAGCATGGATTTCGGGTACTTAAGTTTTAATGACGTAGGTGTTACTATAAATCCAGGTTTCACATTTGATGTCGTTAGTGGTGTCTTGAGTACTGCCGGGGATTTGATATGCAATGATATCTACCTCAATTTAAGTACGTTGGAAATAGAACTGTTCGGCAGCAGTTTGAGTCATGTTTCGCTTGCTGCAGGAGCCCGCTTATTCAATCTTATGATCAACAAGACATCCGCTTCCATAGATCTTGATTCAAGCATGTTGCTGAATGGGATACTTTATGTGAACTCCGGTATATTCATGACCAATCATCATTCAATTACGGCTTATGGGGGTGTGGTTGTGAGCGGTATGCTGGATGTAGGTTATGACAGCGCTCTGAATCTTGGTAACAATGCCTCGCTTCTCGTCAGTAACAGGGGACAGCTATATCTATCCGGTATAGCAGGTCATCCTGCTACCGTCACCTGCACCGGCAGCGCATATTCTTTCACCGTCGCGAGTGGAGGTTGGATCTATGCCTATTATACCAATTTCTCCAAGATGGATGTATCAGGTGTCAATTTGCAAGCAGGCTCTTCTGTCTGGAACTATAACGATTTCAATCATTGCCAGTTTTCACAGGGTGCTTCCGGAGGTACTTTGTTAACCATCAATAACGCACAGGATATCTACATCTATGATGCGCAATTCCCCACCAATTCATGGGGTGGAGCTTCCAATGTGACCAAGACAAATACTGCAGGGAGTGTGAATTTGGTAATGGCGACCGGAGCTTTTTCCGGTGAAGCCTACGACAATGACACAAACAACCTAGTTAACTGGTCTTCCACTCTTCCACCTTTTCAACATATCAATATCGTCTATAATCATGGAACAGATCAGTTCAACCTATCATGGGCATATCCTCTAAGCGAGGTGCATTTTACCTTGTATTATTGTCCAACCCCCAACGGAACTTATCTACCACTCTACACGAATCTGACGCATTCATATGTAGATGTCCCGGCAGGGACAAAGTGCTTCTACAAAGTCACAGCCAGCCTGCCATGATGCTTAATTAAAAGTTAAAAGTTAAAAATTAAAAGTTATACATAGTCCTTCCCTTTGGATAAAGGGAAGGTGGCACGGAGCTTGACGAAGGAAAAGGTAAACTAACCCCCATTCCCGAGGGGGATTAAGTGTGGTCAATGATTGAATTTCTCCCTTATGGTAAGGGAGATGCCCAAAGGGCAGAGAGTTAAGGATGAGCTAGTTCTGCTCAAATTGTTATTCTTGCGAAGCGCTGCACAGAGCATTGTTCCACTGAGCTATGTCGAAGTGTCGAAGTAACTCTATTGATTATGTCATTTTAACTAAGCATGTTTGATAATGGTTCAAAGTAATCAACATAAATGAGAAGTGTAATTAAATTCTGAAACACAAATAATGCTGTTGACTTCTATTCAGTTATTCAACAAAATTGAAATAATCATAGAAGTCAGAATCCACATTCAGGATTAAAGATGAAGGGAGACCTATGAAAACAAATGATTTACTTGAAAAAGCAATTCAAGTATTAGATTTTCGTTCAGGACAACTCTTTAATCTTAAAAAAGAGAGTGAGTTATCTAAAGAAGATAACTTAGATAAACGCGATTGGTTGAATGCTGCTCAACATGCTGGTGCAGAAGCATTGTTTTTTGTTGAAAATAGTCCGTTTGTAGTATTTGCACGATGCTCTGCTTCAGATAGAATCAAAACTTTTAATAGACTCTGGTGTCTTGCACGTCCTAGGATACTTTTCTTAGAAACAGAAGGGGAACTGTCAATTTTGGATATGGCTCAAGAACCAGTTAGGTTGAACAATTCGTATACACAAGATCGGTTACAAGTTTTAGTGCAAATAAATCACATAACCCAAGAGCTTCAAACATATCATAGAGACAATATCGAAAGCGGGAAAGTCTTCGAATTAGAGAAACGTTTTGGATCTCTCGATAATAGAGCTGATAAAGCTCTGATTCGAGATCTAAAAACGGTTAGAAAAGAATTACTTGATATGAAGCTAAATAGCAAATATGCACATGCTCTAATTGGACGTTCAATTTTTATTAGGTATCTTGAAGATCGTGGAATTCTTGATGATGAGTATTTTATTAGAATTGCTGGCAGTGATTCGAAATGGCTTGATATATTAACTCATGGAACTTATCAAGATCCTTTAGATTTGACCGATCGAAAAGCATTTTACCCAAGAGTTCTACAGGATAAAGATTTTACGTATGCTTTTTTCAAAAAGCTGTCTGATGATTTTAATGGAGATATGTTTCCTGATATTCAAGATGAACAAAATAATGTAACAGCAGACCATCTTAAACGTGTATTAGATTTGTTATATGGAGATGTTGGTATCGAGAAAAAGCTCTTCTTCTTCTCATACAAATTTGATATTGTACCACTTGACTTGATAAGTGCGATTTATGAGGAATTTTATCACTCTTCTACTGAAGATCAAACACAGAGGAAAGTTGCTAGGCAAGATGGGGCGTTTTATACATCACCGGCACTTGCAGAATTTGTTTGTTCAAGGGTCTTGACTAATGATGTTTTAGAAAGAACACCTCGAGTTTTAGATCCTGCATGTGGGTCAGGTATATTTCTTGTAGAGGCTTTTCGAAGAATTGTCAGATTTAATATTTTTAAAATTGGAGGAGTGCCATCTTACTCAGAATTAAAAAAAATATTAACTGAACAAATAGTAGGTATAGAAATTAATCCAGAAGCAGCTAAGATTACAGCTTTTAGCTTATACTTGGCAATGCTTCATTACATTGAACCTAGGTCACTTCTAATTCAGATCCAGAATGGAAATAAATTGCCTAATTTAGTTACTCTTTTTGAAAAATCAGAAGGTCATACTGGAAACATCTATATTAAAAATGCTTTCGAGATTAGTAAAAACGATATTGGGATGATAGATGTAGTTGTTGGAAATCCTCCTTGGGGGCCTATAAGTAAAGAGGCTAATATTGAAGCAAAGCAAAGACAAAATATAATGTTACAATGGTGTAAAGATAATCATTTTCAAATCAGTGATTATGAACAATCTCAAGCATTTCTCTGGCTATCCACTGAATTTCTATCAGAAAATGGCATTTGTTCACTTTTAACTTCGGCAGGTGTATTATTTAAGCATGGTTCAAATTCGCTAACTTTCCGTAAAGAATGGATGTCAAAAATTTGTTTAAATGAAGTTTATAATTTTTCTCATGTTAGAAAAATCTACTTTCAAGGAGCAATTGCTCCATTCCTATTAATCAATTTCAAAAAAGCAAATCAAAATGGGAACCCAGTGAGTTATTGGTCTCCCAAGCAGGTATTAATAACAAAATCTACTCAAGCTGTTTTGTTATCTAAATATGACAGAGCCTACTTAGTAAATCAGGATTTATCCAATAACAAACTATGGAAAATAAATTGGTTTGGTAGATTTGCAGATTATAATTTTATTTCTAATTTTGCAAATAATAAGAAGCTTGATGAAATTGTTTGCAGAAACAAATCGGGGCAAGGTTATGTAGAAAATCCTCCAAAATTTGATTTTCCGGATGTTTCTAAACATAGATCCTTGAAGATAAATAGTTTCAATAGATATTCGCCATTAGAATTTTCTATATCTCCCAGAAGATTCTATCGTTCGGGTAATCAGCTTGTTTATAATGGTCTAAGAATATTAATTAAAAGAGGGATTTCAGAAAAAGATAATTCAAATGGAATAATCGTAGCAAGATTTGAAAATGAAGATTTTTGTTTTAGTAATTCTATAAATGGTATAAAGCTCTTTAATGATTCAGAATCAGCATATTTACTAATTGTTGGAATTTTATGGTCTTCTTTTAGTAGATACTTCTATTTTAATACTTCAGCCAATTGGGGTTTGTGGCACCATGAATTGCATTTGGATGATGAGCTGCTACAACTCCCATTACCAAGAGAAATGACTGGCTATAAAGCTGACAACGTATGTTCAATCGTAGAAAAGCTTAGAAGCTATAACCCACAGCCATATGATGTTACGAATCTTGATGGAATTGACCAAATTGATATTGATCAACAAAGAAAACAATGGGAACTCGAATTGGATAAGGCTGTTTATCATTTGTATGGGTTTACCGAATCAGAAATAGAACTGATTCTTGACTTTTGCGAGGTAACCTTGCCTTTCATTAATAATCCTGAGAGAAGCATAGGTGTAAAGAAAGCAGTTTCAAATAACGATTGTTCATGGGTTCATGAATATGCAGAACGGTTTGCTCAACGTTGGCAACCATATTTAAATGAAAACGAGGTAATGCGTGCTGATATGCATATCGGAGCATCTGGTAATATGCTTGCATTAGAGTTTTATCCTGCTGATTCTGGTGATAATTGGAATTTAAAACCAAAAGAGGATTCATGGGGAAAACTAATGGAAGAAATTGGGAATAATCTCCAAATTCCAATGGGAACTTCTCAGATGTTATTAGATGGAATCGTTTACTCAATATCATCAAATGCAATTATAATTATTAAACGAAATGAAAAACGCTTTTGGACTCGAAGTTTAGCTCGAGAAGATGCTGAAGCGACTTTAACAAAATCAATGATTAATACATATCGCGCTAAAGGGTAGGCACTCAAAGTGGCAAGAAAAGAGATCCCCTTCGTACACTTATGGGAAAGGCATGTAAGTTTGTATTTTGGAATTTTCCATAGAGCTTTGCTTGAACTTGAAGTTAATGAAAAACAAAAATCTCGCGAGGATGCTATATCTGAAAAATTATGCCCTTATTTAAAAGAACAATGTTTTATGCATAAGGATAAACCACAAACTCCATCTTGGGAAGCGCCAATTCCTCCAATTTCAATTAACAATTTATCTGGTGGGAAAAAAAGAAAACGACCAGATTTTACAAGTATTTTAACGGATCCTTTTGCATTAAACGCTGAAGTATTTGAAGTATCATTGCATATTGAATGTAAAAGGCTGGGAGAAAAAGCTGGAACATGGAATTTAAATAGAAATTACGTAACTGAAGGAATTAAAAGATTTGATGATGAACATCAATATGGTAGAAATGTGGGCAATGGATTTATGATTGGATATATTGTATCTATGGATCCTACAGAAATACAACAGGAAGTTAATAAATATATTCAAGATTTGCATGTTGGATCGAGTAACCTGTCATTTGAATTTTCAGCTAAAGTAGTTTCATGCAATATACAATTTAATAGAAAATCAGTGCAACCATATAACTTCAGTTTAACTCATTTATGGGTCGATTTAAGGAATTGAATGATTTTGCTATGGCATTATTCCTTTTCAAACAATCCCGCCACTTAGTAGTCAAGCTAGTAGAACTAGGCACAGTGAATCGCTACTTTACAAAAGGGAGAAATATCTAACTCGTCCGTCACGACCTAAATCCCCCCTTGCCAAGGGGGGGAGTGTCTTAACCAAAGAGATAGACTGAAAAGGAAAAATGAGAGAGAACTCCAGATCTGGCTATCCTCTTTTTCAAGAGAGGGGCTGGGGGTGAGTTGCCTAAGAAAAAATCCAGAGAGAGGAAACGCAGGAGAATCAAGATGTTTCGGGGTGAAAAAGACCAAATGAGAGACTGCGTAAAGAAAGCACTTTGAAGATTATATAAGTAGATAAGTATATTCATCCTTTTTTCTTTACATCTAACCAACATTATCTAACTTTCTCTCATGGATGACATTATCACTTTACTCAGCATTGGAGACCGTTTCCCACTGGGAAGATTCACGGAAAGGGATTCTGTGTTTGAGAGGGCTGTGAATTTCATCTGGCAGGATGAAGTGGTATCGGTTGTCCATTCTCCCCTCGGAGCAGGTCCTTATACCATTGTGGAATGGGGGTTGCCTGTTGGCAGGATCGAGTCGCTGGAAATTACTGACGATTTGGTTATCATCAATGATTCAATACAAATAAAGAGAGAAGAATCCCACATTTACCATTCAAATATCGATCTCACGGAACTCGATCCGGAGCTTATCAGTAAGAACATGGCTTTCATTCATCAGAACTGGATTCCGAAACTTCCTGAGAAAAGCCTGGGATTCCTGCTTGATCCATGTAAAGAGATCATCACCGATTCGGCATTTGATTACAACTACATGAGCTTGATGCGGGAGCTGTATGCAAATCTGATCAATGATAATTCATTACGGAACATCATTGCCTTCAGGGGATACGGTTATGGAAAGACTCCATCGGGAGATGATTTTATCATCGGATATATGTTGGGTTTACAGATCTTGATTGCCCTTGGGAAAAATGAGTTGTCAAAACTTCTGGAGTTCATTTATGCTGACCTGTTACGGAAGTCATCAAACAGACTGGTGAAATTGTTTGTGAGGATGGCTTGCGAAGGCAGTTATGCGGAGCACTGGAAATACCTCGTCGCATCGCTGACCGGAATGGAGCTGAATCACACTGGTACTCTGCTGGAGCAGGTGCTTTCCGTAGGAGAGACATCGGGAGCAGATACACTGGTGGGATTGATTTCCTGTCTTGATCTTGAATTATAATAAGGTGGTAAGATATATGCCTATCATTGGAACAGTAGTGAAAGGTAAGTACTTCGATTCAGTGAAGCTGATGCTGATTTCGAAGGAATTCAGACAGAGAAAGGGTGTGGTCGATGCTGTCGCCATCATGGGAACAGTGGAGAACAAATCCATTCTCAGGAATACAGGAATGCTTCTTCCTGAATTCGAGCAGGTGAATGATAACGAAATATGCATCGCTATCAATGCTGAAAATGATGAGATAGCCGGCAAGGTTATGGACGAGATTCGTGAATGGATCGAAAAGGGCGGTCCGACAAATGCAAGTACGGAGCAGGGAACCATCCTGCCGAGAAGCATTGACAAGGCACATGCAATGATGCCGGAAGCGAACATGGCTTTGATCTCCGTTGCAGGGAAATATGCAGGAAGGGAAGCCAAAATTGCATTGGATAATGGACTGAATGTCATGCTCTTCTCGGATAATGTGTCGATGGAAACAGAAAAGGAACTGAAGGAATACGCTCTTTCCAAAGATCTGCTCTGCATGGGGCCTGATTGCGGTACTGCCATCATCAACGGTGTTCCGCTTGCTTTCTCCAATGTTGTCAGAAAGGGAAGGATAGGGATCGTTTCCGCTTCGGGAACCGGACTGCAGGAAGTCAGTTCCGTCATCAACAATCTCGGTGAAGGCATCTCTCAAGCCTTTGGTACCGGTGGAAGAGACGGAAAGAAGGAAATCGGCGGACTGATGATCCTTGCCTGCCTTGAATACCTCATCGAAGATAAGGATACCAATGTCATTGTGCTCATCAGCAAGGTCCCTGACCAGGCAGTAGTCGAGAAGATATGGAAACTGATTGAATCTACAAAGAAACCTGTTGTGGTGAACTTCCTTCGGACCTTTGTCATGCCGAAGTTCCCCAATCTTCATGCAGGATTGACCCTTGCAGATACTGCTTATGCCGCCTGCTACCTGCTTGCGCAAGTCAATAAGAACAAAATATGGGAACATGGATTCAGCAGACCGCTTCATGCTTCATTGGACAGACTGCCCGGCATACAGTTTCCGGCAGCACCAAGAAAGTACCTGAGAGGAATTTTCAGCGGTGGGACACTTTGCTATGAAGCCCAATTCATATACAATCGTAAGCTCGGTGACCAACATGCTTACAGCAATGCACCGCTTGATAGCAAATACAAGCTCGAGGATGCGTGGATATCAAAACAGGATACCATTATTGACCTTGGAGCAGATGAATTCACGGTGGGAAGACCTCATCCCATGATCGATTATTCCCTTCGTATGAAGAAGATAGAG
>Ga0116170_10000754_pt1 | contig 33962 bp, 31 predicted proteins | sample AD_JPNHW1_MetaG_FD_89797 | JGI IMG/M metagenome (GOLD analysis project Ga0116170, IMG submission 89797) | Active sludge microbial communities of municipal wastewater-treating anaerobic digesters from Japan - AD_JPNHW1_MetaG | ecosystem: Engineered > Bioreactor > Anaerobic > Digestate | place... | reverse complement strand
TAAAATTTGAACGCAACGGTCCGTATGATTATGATGCTCCGCTTTTTATTCATAATAAACTGATGACCGCCGGCGGCCAAATAGAAGAATACCGAAATTCAGAATTATTGCCGCAAGTCGAAGAATTCTGGCTGGATAATAAACTCTGGGGCAATTTTGGCCTGAAGGCCGGGTTGTATATATATGAAGTCGGTAACGGTTTTAGTTTAAACGGCAGCTACGAAAATTACGGAGCCACTTTTTATTATCAGACGCCGGATATTTTTTGGCGCTTTTATTATTGCCGGCCGGATTTAGTTTATAAAAATATTTTGGGCCCGCATGTAAAACAAGAGGAGCAAGAGGGGCAGGATTATGAGCCGAATGCGGCTAATTTTTTCTCAACGGACGTAAAAATTACCTCCGGCAAACAGACTTTTTGGCCTTATGTCGGGATGCTGGCAGATTATACTTCTAGCGGCAAGCGCTATAATCTATATGCCACTCCGGTTAAAAGGGACCTCTTGGGAACTTTTGGAACGGCCTGGGAATATGCGGCTGATAATTTTACTTTAAAACTAGAAGCGGCGCGTAATTTCGGCTACGCTCAAAGTGAGGATAGCGCATATAAAGATATTGAACATACCGGTTATATGTTTTATTCCGCTTTTGATTATACTTTAGGTAAATTTGTTCCGGAGCTGCAATTTTTATTCTGTTCCGGAAATAAAGCGACTTTAGATATGGCAGGACAGCCGGATGCGCCTTATGTTTCCGGTAAGAACCGGGCTTTTAGTTACTATTCTCCGACTAACACTAACCTTGGCGATGCGGTATGCAGCAGTAATGCCGATATGCTTCCGATTATCGCGATGGGAGGAGGGTTTGGTTTAAATTACGGAGTACCCCGGCCGGGTACATTTGCACCCGGTGATTTTGAAAACCTGATTATGCCTTCGGTTGGTTTTGACTATAATTTTACCGATAAGCTTTGCGTGGGGCTATACGGGTATTATTTAAGGGCTTTTTCCCGTCCGGTAGGGACTTTAGACGGAGAAAGTAAATACCTTTCCCGGGATTTAGGCTGGGAGGCGGATTTATTTGTTGATTATAAATTAACCGAACACATTAATGTCGGTGTGCTCGGGGGTTGTTTTATTCCCGGAAAATATTATAAAGAAAAACGCGATGATGTCGACGGAAGCACATTTAGCCCTTACCTGCGCGGGGATGGTTCAGCCAATAATGCTTATCAGTTTGAGTTTTATGTGGAGTTAACGTTTTAATTAAAATTTTTATTAAACAGCGGTTTAAAAGAAAGAGAGTGATTTAAAATGGCCACGATTGATGATTTTAGAAAATTAGAATTTAAGATTGCTCAGATTAAAGAGGTTGCTGACCATCCGAATGCCGATAAGCTGGTAGTTTTAACTTTAGATTTAGGTGACCGGCAAAAACAGGTGGTGGCGGGAATTAAAAAATTCTACACCCGGGAAGAATTAATCGGTAAACAGGTGGTTGTGGTGGATAATTTAGATCCGGTGATTTTGCGGGGAGTTGAAAGCCAGGGGATGATTTTAGCCGGTTCAGATGAAAATTTGTTGGCCGTCGTTACCCCGGAAAAAAACCTGAAATTGGGGAGCGTGGTAAAGTGATCAAACAATTTGTTCCCCAGGATTTTTGTATTAAATGCCGGGGCTGCTGCCGGTTTAAGGAAGAAGATTCGGTGTGGAGCCCCTGTCTTTTGGATGAAGAGGTCCAGGGTTTACTGGATAAACCGGGAATTCCAGCAGTGGCCATGTCTATTGACCACCGCATCAAGGTGGTTGCCAACCCCTCCGGCGCAGATTTTATCTGCCCGTTTTTAGGGGTGCAGGATAATAAATGTAAAATTTACGATACCCGTCCGTTTGAATGCCAGCTCTATCCATTTCTGATTAATCTTCGCAAGGGCAAAGTTTTATTAACGGTAGATTTAAATTGCCCTTATGTCTATGAACAAATCAACAGCCCGGCGGCCAAAGATTATATTGTTTATTTGACCGGTTATCTTAATTCCCGTCCGCTGCGTTCGATGCTTAAGGATAATCCTCAAATTATCCAGGCTTATGAAGAGGTCCGGGAAGTAGCGGAATTAAACCTGTCCCATGAAGTTAAATAAATTAACTTTAAAAGACCAAAGATTATTTGCCCGGTACCTGGCTTTTTCCCCGCATGAACTGGCGGCTTTCTCGTTTGCGAATATCTATTTCTGGCGCGTTTTTTATAATATTGAATGGGTAATTATTAAAGGATGCCTGTGTATCTTCTTCCGGGATGCTTTGGGTTGTTTTATGTATTTGCCGCCGCTGTCGCTGCGTGTGCAGCCGGAAGTTATCCCTCAGGCTTTCTCAATCATGGACCAGTTTAATCAAAACAAAGATATCTCACGCATTGAGAATATCCCGCAGGAAGATTTAGCCGGATACCGTTCTTTGGGTTATCTGTGTAATGAAAAATACCCGGATTATCTTTGCCGGCGCCGGGATTTAGCGCTCCTGAAAGGAAATAAATTTAAATCTCAGCGTGCCGCGTATAATTATTTTACCAAACATTATGATTTTGCCGCAAGCATACTTAAATTAACGGATCGGCCGGGTTGTCTGGATCTGTTCGATTCCTGGATACTCCAGCGTAAGTCTCAATGCCAAGATACTGTTTATTGCGGGATGCTTGAGGATAACCGTCAGCTTATCAAAGAGGCATTCGCGAATTATCAAAAGCTGGGATTAGAGGGTATTGTGGTTAAAATAGATAAACAGATCAAGGCTTTTAGTTTTGGCTACCGGCTCAATAAAGAAATATTCTGTATACTTTATGAAATTACTGACCTGACCATTAAGGGATTGGCGCAGTTTATTTTTCGTCAGTTTAGCCAGGAGTTAACAGGCTATCAATATATTAATATTATGGATGATTCGGGCCTGGAGAATTTGCGCAAAACCAAGCTGGCTTATAAACCGGCGCGTTTAGTTGCCGCTTACATTGCCACTCGAGATGAACGAAAATATTGAAGAGCTGGAATTTACCATTTTTGATACCGAGACTACCGGGCTTAACCCGTTTTCCGGAGACCGCATTGTGGAGTTAGCCGGATTAAGAGTCAAAGGGCAAAGACGGCTGGCGGAATTTGATGTATTGGTTAATCCGGGGCGTTTGATTTCTCCGGGAGCTTTTGCGGTAAATAAAATTACTCCGGAAATGTTACAAGGCGCCCCCGGTATCGAAACGGTCATTCCCAAATTTTTAGAATTTGTTCAGGGAAGCTGTCTTTGTTCTTATAATGCTGAGTTTGACCTGGGTTTTTTAAATCATGAATTGCAGTTGTTAGGCGCCGGGCCGCTTACGGGTTTGGCAGTTTTTGATGTATTAACCATGGCGAAAAAACTCCTGCCGGGACTGCCGCGTTATCCCCTGTGGTTTGTCGCGGAGAAATTAGAAATTAATTTAAAACAGAAGCACCGGGCGTTTGCCGATGTCGAGATGACCTGGGAGGTTTTTAGCAGGCTGAAGGTAATTTGCCGGCAAAAAGGCATAACCGGTTTTACTGATTTTTCCAATCTTTTTGCCTATAATCCGGCGCTGCTTGAAAGTTCGAATATCGAGAAAACCGTTTTGATCAACAAATATATCCGCAGCGGCTCGGTGCTTAAATTTAATTATATTTCCAGCCATAATGGAGAGATCTCCCAGCGGGAAGTTATCCCGCAGGAGATCCGCCAGGATAATAAATATAAATATCTGGTTGGCTATTGTTGCCTAAAAAAGGAGCAGCGCATTTTCCGTCTGGATAATATTTTAAACCTAAAAGCCTGCGAATAAAATTATAAGTTTGCGTTAGCGGTTATTTGTTATAAAATAGAATTCAAAGTCTACTGTTTTTAAGGAAAGAAAATGTTATTTGGCCATAAAAAAACAATTTCTCTGGAGCAAAGAAAATATCTGCGTCTGGATACGGTTTTTCCGGTGCAGTTCCGCCTGGTTAACCCGGAAACCGGGGTTTTTCTTTCCGACTGGCTGCAGGGTTTTACTAATAATATCAGCCGGGGTGGTCTTTGCCTGGCCATCAACAATCTTAATGCGGAGTTATTAAAAACTCTGAAAGAAAAAAAGATTAAATTAGCATTAGAAATTGATATTCCGATCAGCCTAAAACCTATTTTAGCTTCCGCAACCATTGTCTGGGTCAAAGATATCTTCGGTAATAAACATCAATATTTAGTGGGATTAAATTATGAACGTATACCGGCAGAGCAAAATAGCAAGTTGATGCGTTATGCCTGGTTTAAGAAACTTTTCGTCCCGGCGGTTTTGGCTTTGGTGATAATTTTGGGCTGCGCTTTAGGCGTAAATAGTTATTTAAATTTTAAACTCACCCAGGGCAATAAGCTGCTGATCGAAAGGTTAGCCAATGTTTTAAAAGATTCTAATCTTGCCAAGCAAAGAATTGAGGAGGTTACTGCCGAGCGTAAAAATTTTCAATCGAAATTAAGGATTCTCCAGGCGCAGATTAGATCCGTAGAGGCTCAAAAAACTAAGATTCAGTCCGGTGATTTAATTCAAATTAAACAACTAAATGATCTGATCGAAAGTTTATCCCGGGAGAAGCAAGATTTAGAAGCCAAGCTGTCAGCGGCCAAACGCAATGAGAACCTGGCCACCCAAGAACTAACCCAGTTGGATGAAAAGAAGCTGGTCTTGGAAAAAGCCAATTTTGATAAGATGTATCAATGGCTTAAGATTCATCAGAATAATCGTACCGGCTTGGTCGCTAGTTTCGAAGGCGACAAAGAAATCGCTAATTGGTCTTTTACTTATGATCTGGCTTTATTAATCCAGGCCTATAGCCGGTTTTCAGATTTTGACCGCGCCCGGAAAATATTAGATTTTTTCGCCCGGGATGCCAAAAGAGAAAACGGCTGGTTTTTAAATGCTTATTATGTTGATGATGGGGCTCCGGCGGAGTTTATTATGCACAGCGGGCCGAATCTTTGGGTGGGTTTGGCGGTTATGCAGTATATGCAGTTTACTAAAGATTCGCGTTATTTAGATCTGGCGGAAAGCATCGCTGATACGATCATTAATCTGCAGAACCAGGATCCCGGAGAAGGCATCCGCGGAGGTCCGACGGTAGAATGGTATTCTACGGAACATAACCTTGATGCCTACGCTTTTTTTAATATGTTAGCTCAAGTGACGGGGAAAGCCGTTTATGCCCAGGCCGCGCAAAAAGCCCTAAACTGGATGGTAAATAATACTTATGACCGCCCGGATTTACCGGTTAAACGCGGCAAGGGAGATTCAACGATTGCTACCGATACTTATGCTTGGAGTATTGCCGCGGTCGGTCCGGAAAAATTGTTAACTTTAGGCATGGATCCGGATAAGATCTTGGAATTTGTGGAAGAAAATTGCAGCGTTCAGGTTGATTTTATGCGCGCTGGCGACCAGCGCGTAAAAATAAAAGGATTTGATTTTGCCCCGCAACGCCACACTTCCCGCGGCGGAGTGGTGTCTTCGGAATGGACAGCGCAAATGGTGGTTTCCTATAAAATTATGGAAGATTTTTATTTGAAAAGGAATAATAAAAGTAAAGCCGCCCGTTATGGCCAGAAAGCTCAAATGTATTTGAGTGAATTAGGCAATATGATTATTTCCAGCGCTTCTCCTTCCGGTCAAGGCCAAGGTTGTCTGCCTTATGCCACGCTTGACCAGGTAGATACCGGTCATGGCTGGTCTACTCCTAAAGGCAGCCATACGGGTTCGGTATCGGGTACGACCTATACCTTGTTTGCTTATTATGGGTTTAATCCTTTAGAACTTAAGGAATGAAGCGCCCCTTAAAGCTGATTTACAAACGGTTATCTTCGGCTTTCGGGCGACAAAATTGGTGGCCGGCGCAAAGCCGATTTGAAGTAATCGTCGGAGCGATCCTTACTCAGAATACCAGCTGGTCTAATGTGGAGCAGGCGATTGCGCTGCTGAGCAGCCGTAAACTTTTAAATGCCCGTAAACTTTATCGGCTGCCGGAAAAACAACTGGCCGCTTTGATCAGAAATACTGGATACTATAATGTTAAAGCCGGGCGCCTTAAGTGTTTTTTAAAATTTTTCTTTGAAGTTTACGCCGCAAAGATTGGACGAATGGTTGCTGGCGATCAAGGGGTTTTGCGCCGGCAACTTTTAGCGGTCAAAGGCATCGGTCCGGAAACTGCCGATTCGATACTGCTTTACGCTTTAAATAAGCCGGTATTTGTGGTGGATGCATATACCAAAAGAATATTGTCGCGGCATGGATTAATTAAGGCCCAGGCCGATTACGCGCAACTGCAGGATCTTTTTACGGATAATCTCAAGCATGACGTGCAGTTATTCGGGGAATATCACGCTTTGTTAGTAAAACTAGGTAAGGATTATTGTCGTAAGCGTAATCCTAAATGTAAGATTTGCCCGCTATGGTCAATAAAAAACGCCTGATCCAAACTCTGCAAAAATTAATTTCCCTGGATTCCCAGAATCCCCCGGGGAACGAGCATAAAATTGCCGCCTTCGTAAGTAAATACCTGGCGGATTTAGGCTTAGAAATAAAAATCTACACTTTTAGTAAAAAAAGGGATAATGTTATTGCCAGATTGCCCGGCGGAAAACGCCATAAATCGCTCCTGCTTACTCCGCATTTAGATACGGTTCCGGCTGGAATCAGCTGGAAAACACCGGCGCTTTCGGCGAAGATCGTCGGTAACCGGATTTACGGTTTAGGCGCGACAGACTGCAAAGGAAATTTAGCCAGCGCGCTGGAAGCCATTAATTCGCTCGTCGAAGACGGGGTTAAACTGGAGTATGATTTGATTTTTGCGGCTACTGCTGATGAGGAAAGTGGTTCAGCTCTGGGTTTAATACCGCTGCTTGAGCGTAAACTCCTCAAAGCCGATGCGGCGGTGGTTTTGGATGCCGATGATTTTGAAATTGTCATCACCCAAAAAGGCTTGATGCATTTGACCGTGAAGGTGGAAGGTAAAAAGGCCCACGGCGCTTATCCCTGGCTGGGAATTAATGCTATTGATTTGGCCGCCAAGATAATTACGGATCTTAAAAGTAAACACAAATCTTACGCAAAAAATAAATATTTACACCCTCCCACGGTTAATGTGGGGACAATTAAAGGCGGAGATAAAGTCAACGTCGTCAGTGATTGGTGCGAATTTGAACTGGATTTTAGATTTCTCCCCGGTTACTCTGAAAAAGAAATATTACGTTTTTTAAAAGAAACGATCATTCGGCATGCCAGAAAATATAAAATTACGATTCAGGGGATCCAGGATCCTTATTATATTGATCCGTCTCATCCTTTAGTCAGCAGCTTGGTCGCGGCGATGAAAAGTTTGCGCCTTAAGGGGCGCATCAGCGGTTCTGAAGGGGCAACGGTGATTACTTTCTTTAAAGCCCTGAAGATCCCGGCAATTGCCACTGGTTTTGGCACGGAAGGCTGCGCGCATATCGCTGATGAATACGCCTGTCTGGATAATTTATATAATGGCGCAAAAGTATTGGTCGAATTTTTAAAAAAATATAAATTTAATTAAAGTTTTGATCTTAAATCTTATTTAAGCAAATCAGGGAATGCTCCCGGGGCTAAAGTAGTATCGCTCCGGTGTCGCGTTCGTACGCAAGGAGATAAAATGGGCGCTTTAGTTATTACCAAAAAACCAAAACTTAAAAAACCTTATTTGATTGTCGCTTGGCCCGGGATGGGGGAAGTTGCTTTTAAAGCCGCAGAATATTTGGTCCAGGAATTAAAAGCCGTGGAATTTGCCCGGATCATTCCGGATGATTTTTTTTACTTGTCCGGCAGTGTAATTTCCGCCGGAATATTGGAAGTCCCGCAGCTTCCGCAGGGGAAGTTTTATTATTGGAAAAATCCCGCGGCCAAAGGCGCCTCTTCCGGTAAAAATGATCTGATCATTTTTTTAAGCAACGCCCAGCCGGATCTTTCTAAAGCGGATAGTTACGCCAAGACGATTATCTCTCTGGCAAGCGATTTAGGCGTAGGCACGATCGTAAGTTTTGCTTCTATGCCCCAGCCCACTGATCATACCCAGGATTCCGGGGTTTGGTTTGCCGCTACCGACCAGAAAATAAAAGAAAGTTTAAAGAAATTTAATTTTGCGGCTTTAGTTGACGGGCAGATCAGCGGGATGAACGGATTATTTCTGGGGATTGCTAAAAAATCCGGGTTAAAAGGATTTTGTCTGCTGGGGGAGATCCCGCTTTATACTATTCAGATCGAGAATCCCAAAGCTTCCGCCGCCGTGTTAGAAGCTTTAGGGAAAATATTGAATCTGCCGATTAATGTCGCGCCGCTCAAAGAGCAGGCTGCCGCCATGGAAAGCGAAATTAATAAATTGCTGGAATATTTAAAATTAGGTAACCCCGGAGTATCTGCTCCGATCGGCGAGGAAGAAGTGGAATTGATTAAAAAAACTTTAAGCCAGCTCACCAATCTTCCGGTTTCTATTAAAGAGAAAATCGAAAAGCTTTTTGAGGAAAGCCGCCGCGATATTTCCAAGGCTAAAGAGTTAAAAGTGGAATTGGACAAGTGGAATGTTTATAAGGAATATGAAGATAAGTTTCTGGATCTTTTCAGGAAGAATACGGATAAGGGGAATTAATGGCCAAAGAAATTAAAGTCGTTCTTTTTGATTTGGGCAGAGTGCTCGTGGATTTTGATCCTTTAAGGGCGGCCCGCCGGATAGCGGAGTTTTGTCCTAAAACTCCTCAGGAGATCTTTGACCTTTTTCTGGGATCCGAATTAACCAACGCTTTTGAAGCCGGGAAGATTACTCCTGAGGATTTTTATTTTAAAGTTAAGCAGATGCTGGATTTAAAGCTCAGCTATAATTCATTTGAGCCGATCTGGAATGATATATTCTTTTTAAGCGCGAAAAACCGCTCGGTTTTTGGTTTAGCGAATTCATTACGCGCCAATTATAAAACCGTGCTGCTTTCTAATATCAATATTCTGCACCATGAATATCTGAAAAAGAATTTTCCGGTCTTCGGGGCTTTTGATAAGATTTTCCTTTCTTACCAGTTGGGATTGATCAAACCGGAGAAAGCGATCTATGATTTAGTGATCCGGGATTTAGGAGTTAACCCGGAAGAAATATTTTACACCGATGACCGGCCGGAATTAGTGGAAAGTGCAAGAGCTTTAGGTATTTGCGCCTGTGTTTTTGGCAGTTTTAACCAATTAATCAGCGACCTTAAGAAAAACGGAATTGTTTTTGCCGCAAATAAAAATCATCCCATTTTAGTTTTATAAAATTACCAGCCGCAATCTTTAAAAAAATCAATCCTCCGACGGCAAAATCAAAATTTTTTATCCGGAATTTAGGCAAAAAATACTTGACAATCTCAACATATTGTGGTAAAAAATAAACATAGCTACTACATTTTGCGGGCAAATTATCGGGGGATTAAACTGAAGTTGGAAAAAATTGGATAGAAGTTTTGAGGGCTCAGGATAAAGTATTTGAAAGGGGCCCTTATTTTTTTATTTAGGGCTTAAAAACCGGAATAAATAAGCATAAATAAGCATAAAATGAAAACCGTCGGATTAACTTACGATTTAAAAACAGATTACAAATTTAAAGAAGGCGATCCGTTGGACGCTAACGCGGAATTCGATTCTTTATCGACCGTGGATGTGATCGCCGAGGCGATCGCCGCCAACGGTTTTAAGGTTAAAAAGATCGGCAACGCTTCCAATTTGTTAGAGAAAATCGATAATCTGGGAGTGGATATTGTTTTTAACATATCCGAGGGGCTAAGCGGCAGGAACCGGGAGTCGCAAGTGCCTATTTTACTGGAGATGGCCGGGGTGCCTTTTGTAGGAGCTGACGCTTTGACTTTGGGGCTGACTTTAGACAAAGTGATGGCCAAGAAAATTTTTATTGCCGAAAAAATTCCTACACCTAAATTTTTTGAAGTCAGATCCATAGAAGGTTTAATTAACCAGGACCATTGCCAATTTCCGCTTATCGTTAAGCCGCGTTTTGAAGGTTCATCTAAAGGGTTAAGCGAGAGTTCGCGTGTAGAAAACGCAGATGAACTTAAGAAACAGGTAGAGTTTATCGTTAAAACCTACAAGCAGCCGGCCCTGGTGGAAGAATTTATTTCCGGGCAGGAATTTACCGTGGCGATTGTGGGCAATGAAAATCCCCAGGTCATGCCGGTCGTGCAAATAAAGATCGACGGAAAATTAAAGTTAAATGATAAATTTTATACTTTTGCCCGGATCACTTCTGACCGTCTAGAGTATATTTGCCCGGCTAAAATTACCAGCGATTTAAAGAAAAAGTTAGATGAGCTATCTTTAAAAGTTTATCGGGCGGTCGATTGCCGGGATTTTGGGCGGGTCGATTTCCGCGTTGATAACAACGGCAATCCTTATGTTTTAGAGATCAATCCCCTGCCGTCTTTATCCACGGAAGATGTCTTCATGCTCGTGGCTAAAAACATCGGCATTACTTATGAACAAATGGTGGGCAAGATCTTAAACAGTGCGTTGGTTAGAAATGGAGTAAATTAAATGCGTGTTGCGCTGACTTATAATTTAAAAAAGAAAGATCCGCTAAAGCCGGCGGATTATTTTTCCGAATGTGACTCTGAGGAAACAATTAATTCCGTGGTCAGGGCGCTTAAGACTAAAGGGCATTCCGTGGAACCGATAGATGTAGAATACCCGGCATTATTTTCCTATTTCAGGAAAAATCGCGTAGATATGGTATTTAATATTGCCGAAGGAAAGCATGGCCGTTTCCGTGAAAGTGAAGTTCCGGCGGTATTGGATTATTTACATATACCCTATACCGGCAGCGATACTTTTTCTTTAGCGCTAGCATTGAATAAGACGCTGACTAAAAAGATTCTCAAAGCAGAGAATATCCCTACTCCTAATTTTCAGCTTTTTGCAAAAGGAGATGAAATCCTGGATCCGGGTTTAAAATTTCCGCTGATTGTTAAGCCTAACTGTGAAGGATCGGCCAAAGGGATTAACAAAACAAATGTTGTTAATAATCCCCAGGACCTGCAGCTTAAAGTTAAGGAATGCATTAATATCTACCGGCAGGAAGCTTTGGTTGAAGAATTTATCGAAGGTAAAGAACTGACGGTCGGGATTTTAGAAAATGGCAAGACCCGGGTGTTACCGATCCTGGAAATCGATTTTTCGAATTGTAAAAAAAGCGGTGAATATTTTTATTCCTGGAAGATGAAAGAGTTCCAGGGCAATAGCGATCTGGGACTGGTGCCGGAATTCTATTGCCCGGCCAGACTGGATAAGGAAACGGAAGAAAAAGTAAAAGATGTCGCTTTGCGTACTCACCGGGCAGTCGGGTGTTTGGATATTTCGCGCACGGATATCCGTTTGGATAAATTCAATGTACCTTATGTTCTAGAAATTAATCCTTTACCGGGGCTAGATCCTAAAGAATCTAACTTCCCAATTATGGCTTATGCCGCCGGGATGAAATATGAAGATCTTATTGAGGCCATACTTTTAAGCGCCTCGGAAAGGAAAAGGCTGAATTGAGCAATCCCGTAAGTTTAGAGAACCAGAAAGTACAGTTGGAAACACCCGTTATTTCTCGGCAACCTAAACGTTCTAAAGATTATCAGCAGCTTGCTCTTTATAAAGATGTCAACCCTCTGGATTGGGAAGATTGGCATTGGCAGCTAAAACACCGGATCCGAAGTAAAGAAGAACTGGTGCAGATTATTAAGCTTACTCCCGAAGAAGAAAAAGGTATTGATAAGGCCAAAGGCAGATTAGCGATGGCGATTACTCCTTACTGGGCCAGCCAGATTGACGCCGAAGACCCGAATTGCCCGATTAGAAGGCAAGCCGTTCCGGTTAATGATGAATTTTTTGTTTCTCCGCATGAAATGGCGGATCCTTGCGCCGAAGACCGTGATTCTCCGGCGCCGCATTTAGTCCACCGTTATCCGGACAGGGTTTTGTTATTGGCAACCGACCACTGTGCCATGTATTGCCGGCATTGCACCCGCCGGCGTCTGGTAGGAGATCATGAGGAGAAGGATATTGATCCGGAAACTAAATTTGACGCCGCGATAGAATATATTAAGACTAACCGTAAAATCCGGGATGTATTAATCTCCGGAGGCGATCCGCTTACTTTGGAAGATGAAGCATTGGAGTCTTTAGTTTCGAAAATCCGCGCGATATCGCATGTGGAATTACTTAGAATCGGCACGCGGATCCCGGTAACCCTGCCACAACGGATCACGGAAAAATTGGTCCAGACGCTTAAAAAATATTCGCCGATTTGGATGAGTATCCATTTTAATCATCCTAAAGAGATTACTAAGCGTTGTAAAAATGCCTGTGATATGCTGGCGGAGAGCGGCATCCCTTTAGGCAGCCAATCAGTATTGCTTAAAGGGATCAATGACCGGCCATTTATCATGAAACGCCTGGTGCATGACCTTTTGCAGATCAGGGTCAGGCCGTACTATATTTATCAGTGTGACCCGGTCAGGGGCACACAGCATTTCCGTACTCCGGTTGCTACCGGAATAAATATTATCGAGAAGTTACGCGGCCATACCTCCGGTTACGCGGTTCCCACCTATGTTATCGATGGGCCGGGCGGCGGCGGTAAAATCCCCGTGGGGCCGAATTATATTCTTTCCCAGGCCAAGGGTAAATATGTATTGCGTAATTATAAAGGCAAGATTTATACCTACCTGGAATAAATTTCAATTAATCATTCTGCAGATACGCAAAATTCTGCGTTTCTGCTTTTAGGAGCTATTGATGAAAATAAGCGCGTTTGCGGTTGGCGAGATTACTTTGGGTAAACAGAATATCAAGGATACCCGTCTGGACCAGGCGGATAAACTGGTTAAGGCGAAAAAGAAAACTTATCCCCAGGTGGAATTAGTCGGGCCTGAGGAGGCCTGCGAGGCGGATGTGATTATCCTTCAGGCCGATGCCAAGATGGATTTGATCCTTAAGGACCTGGATTTTGTAGAGACACGTTTATCTAAAGCTCCGGCGGAGAATGAAAAAATAATCTTGGATAAGATCAAAGGGGCTTTAGAAAAAGAGGAACTTATTTCGACGCTGGGTTTAACGGAGCAGGAAAAAGAAGTTATTTCCGGGTATGGTTTATTTACTCTTAAGCCGGTGGTGGTGATCGATAAAGAAGAATTATCCGACCTGGGCGCCTTGCTGGCTAAAGTCGTTTCCCAAAGCGGCTATATCTGTTTTTTAACCGTTGGGGATAAAGAGAACCGCGCCTGGTTAATTAAAAAAGGGACAACTGCCTGGGAGGCCGCCGGCGTCATCCATTCTGATATACAGCAAGGTTTTATCCGTGCTGAAATTATAAGTTTCGCCGATTTTATTTCTTGCGGCGGAGAAACTCAAAGTAAACAGGCGGGAAAAATGCGCCTGGAGCAAAAAGATTATATTATGCAAGATGCGGATCTGGTCAATTTCCGGTTCAATAAGTAAACTTTAAAATAATGGTTAAGATTAAACGGGCATTAATTAGCGTTTCCGACAAGATCGGTATTGTTGAGCTGGCCAAAGAGCTGGAGAATTTGAAAGTAGAAATAATTTCTACGGGCGGCACCGCCAGACTGTTGCGTGAAAATAATATTAAGGTTACTGAAGTTTCCGCCTATACCGGATTTCCGGAGATGCTCGACGGAAGAGTAAAAACCCTGCATCCGAAGATTCACGGCGGCTTACTGGCCTTGCGCAATAATCCGGAGCACCTGCAGGTATTAGCCGAGCATAATATCGGTTTCATTGATATGCTCGTGGTGAATTTGTATCCTTTTGAGAAAGTTATCCGCAAGCCAGGCGCAAAAATTACCGAGGTAATTGAGAATATTGATATCGGCGGTCCGGCGATGCTGCGTTCAGCGGCTAAAAATTTTCAATCGGTAGCGGTAATCTGTAATCCCCGGAGTTACCCCCAAGTAATTTCTCAGTTAAAAGAAAATCAAGGCTGTCTAGGCGAAGATTTAATGTGTAAATTAGGGGTAGAAGTTTACCGGCATACCGCCGGATATGACGCGGCAATTTATAATTATTTGAGCGATTATTTTAAAATCAACAAAACCGCGGAAAACTTCCCGCAGGAATTAACTTTGGCTTTTGAAAAGATCCAGGCTCTGCGCTATGGGGAAAATCCCCATCAGGCAGGTGCTTTTTATAAAGAAAAGGGCAAGTTTTCAGGTTTAATTAATCTTAAACAATTGCAAGGCAAAGAGCTTTCCTTCAATAATATTCTTGATCTTAATTCCGCGGTGGAATTAGCCAAAGAGTTTAAAAATCCGGCCGCGGTAATTGTCAAACATAATAATCCCTGCGGGGTGGCGGAAAATAAAACGTTAAGCCAGGCGTATTTAAATGCCTGGAAAACTGATAAGCTTTCTGCGTTTGGCGGGATTATCGCTTTAAACCGGAAAATGGATCTTAAGACGGCTAAACTGATTGCCAAAAGCGGATTTTTAGAATGTATTATTGCCCCGGGGTTTGAGCAGGCAGCCCAAAATCTATTTAAAGAAAAGAAGAATCTGCGTTTGTTGGAATTGAACGATTGGAGTGTTGTCAGCGACCTGCAGATGAAACGGATTACCGGCGGCATACTTTTAGAAACTGCTGATGCGTTGACGTTAGACTTTAATCAGCTCAAAGTGGTAACTAAGAAAAAACCCAGCAAAGCTCAAATGCAAAGTTTGATTTTTGCCTGGAAGGTAGCCAAACATGTAAAATCCAACGCGATTGTTTTAGCCCAAGGTACCTCGACCGTGGGGATCGGCGCCGGGCAAATGTCCCGCGTAGATTCGGTAATGATCGCAAAAAATAAATCGGCCAGATCCACTCAGGGCTGTTGTTTGGCTTCGGATGCTTTTTTCCCTAAAGCGGATGCGATATCCTGGGCCCATAAAGCCGCAGCCAAGGCCATAATTCAACCCGGAGGCTCAATTGCCGACCAGGAGATCATCGCGGCTTGTGACAAATATAAAATTGCGATGGTGACTACAGGCATCAGGCATTTTAAGCATTAATGTATGACCTACCCGGAAGTTTTGCGCTATCTTAATTCCCTCGCTAACTACGAAAAAGAACTTAATTATCCTTATCAAAAAACAATCAAACTCCAACGTATCCAAAATTTCCTTGCCCTTATCGGCGATCCTCAAAAAGGTCTGCGGGTAATCCATGTTGCCGGAACCAAAGGCAAGGGGTCAACCTGTGCTTTGACGGCTTATATTCTTAGGGAAGCGGGTTTTCGCGTGGGGCTCTATACTTCGCCGCACCTTAAGGATTTTAGGGAAAGAATCAGGATTCTCCGGATGCCCGCCGGCGGTTATAAAAAGGCGGGTAAAGATTTTGAGGGGATGATTTCCAGAAAAGAACTGTCCGGATTAGTGCGGGAATTAAAACCGCTCATCAATAAATACAACTGTTATTCAAAGTATGGCCAGCTTTCATTTTTTGAGGTTTATACCGCCCTGGCTTTTTTGTATTTTAAACGCAAGCAAGTTGATTTTGTAGTTTTAGAAACAGGTATGGGCGGCAGATTAGATGCGACCAATGCTGCCGATTCCCTGGTTTGCGGAATCACTCCGCTTAGTTTTGAGCACGTGCAGAAATTAGGCAATACTTTAGTTAAAATCGCCGGGGAAAAAGCCGGGATTATCAAGAAAAAAGGGGCGATCGTAGTTTCGGCTTTTCAGGTTAAACCGGCCCGGGAAGTAATTGCTCTGCGGTGTAAAAAATTTCAAGCCAGGCTTTATGAAATAGGCAAGCAGATCAAATATTCTATTACGCAAAAAGGTTTAGTGATCAAAGGCTTGAACAATAATTATCAAAATTTACATTTGCGTCTTTTAGGCAGGCATCAGTTTGGCAATGCCGCCTTGGCTGCCGGATTGGTTGAAAGTTTAAGTGCTTACGGGGTCAAACTTAAAGCCGGCACTATCCGCCGGGGGCTTGAGCATGCGGTTTGGCCGGGAAGATGCGAGGTGATCCAAAACCATCCGCGCATTGTTTTAGACGGAGCGCAAAATTTGGCTTCGGCGCAGGTTTTAACAAGAGCGATAAAAGATAATTTTAAATATCAAAGGCTCATTTTAGTTTTAGGAATTTCTTCCGATAAGGATCTTCCGGGGATTTGTAAGGAATTGGGTCCTTTAGCTGATGAAGTCATCCTTACTCGGGCGCAAACCCCCCGGGCGGCTGATCCGGTTAAGTTATCCGGTTATTTTAAACAAAAACTATATTTGACCTCGGGGGTAAAAGAAGCTAAAATTCTAGCCGGAAGGCTGGCCGGTCAAAACGATTTAATTTTAGTTACGGGATCTTTATTTGTAGTCGGAGAATTCAGAGATGTGGGAAGATAATCTACAGGATACTATTGCGGCAATTTCTACAGCTAACGGAGAAGGCGGAATCGGTATTGTGCGCTTAAGCGGTAAAGATTCGCTTAAGGTGGCAGATAAAATTTTTGTGGGTCTAGATAAAAATAAACCGACAAGTTTTAAAAGTTACACGATGCATTATGGCAAGATTGTCGATCAGCATAAGATCATTGATGAGGTTATTCTTACCGTTATGCGCCGGCCGAACTCTTATACCCGCCAGGATGTTGTCGAAATAAACTGCCACGGTGGCCGTCTGGCTTTGCGTAAAATCCTGGATTTGGTGCTGGAGCAGGGTTGCCGGTTAGCCAGCCCGGGTGAATTTACCCGGCGGGCATTCTTAAATGGACGGATTGACCTGGCCCAGGCTGAAGCGGTGATTGATATTATCCGTGCCAAAACAGATTCTGCGCTTAAAATCAGCTTAGGACAACTAAATGGCAGCCTCTCCCGGGAGATTAATAAAATCCGCCGCAGGCTTTTGGATATCCTGGTGATCTTGGAAGCAAATATAGATTTTCCCGAAGAAGAGATCCAGGCGCAGGATCTAGAAAAAACCTCCCGGTCGCTGGCCTCAGCCGATGCTCAATTAAATCTGCTGTTAAACAATGCTTCCGGCGGAAGGATCCTGCGTGAAGGTCTTCACGTGGTTATTTGCGGCAAACCCAATGTCGGTAAATCTTCGCTTCTAAACGCTTTACTTAAAAAAGAACGCTCTATTGTTACTCCGGTGGCCGGGACTACCCGGGATACCATTGAAGAGCTGATGGATATTAAAGGCATTCCGGTGAGGATCGTGGATACGGCCGGGATTCTGGCGCCGCGTAATCTCATCGAAAGAAAAGCGGTAAAATTGGCGCGGAATGAAATTAAAGCCGCAGACCTGGTAATCATTCTATTTGATGCCAGTCATAATCTGGACGGCCAAGATTTAAAGTTGATTAAAGAAATTAAGCATAAAAAGACCATCGCGGTAATTAATAAAATTGATTTGAAAGCAGAAATTGAGAAAAAAGTTATCCTTAGCGCATTTTCTAAGGTGGTTTTACTGGCGGCTAAATCCGGAAAAAATTTAAATCATCTGGAGGATGCGCTCTATGATTTTGTTTACCAGGGGAAGTTGCCCAACCCGGAATTTATGCTGGTAAGCAATTTAAGGCATATTCATGCCCTGCGGGATGCTCAGAAGCTGATCAACCAAACCCGGGTTATTTTGTCGGATCAACCGCCCTTGGAATTAATTACGCAAAATTTAAAAGATGCCTGTGTCTATCTGGATAAAATCCTGGGCAAAAGTTTTTCCGAGGATCTTCTGGACAGGATCTTTTCGGATTTTTGTATCGGAAAGTAAGAGCAGGCTGTTATTGCTGCCCGGTTTTTTAAGATTAGGGGTTTAAATTCCAACAGGGGTTGATTTGCCGTTACCGGTTCCCCATCCAGCCGGCATTTAAAAAACGGCTTGCGCAAAGGTGTTTTTCATTAGATAATACCTGAAGTAATTTTAGGGTTTAATAAAGGAACTTTTAAAATGAATAAAGCTAAAATCGAAAAAGCCGTACGCCAAATTTTAGAGGCGATCGGTGAAGATCCGCAAAGAAAGGACCTCCTGGAGACACCCCGGCGCTACGCTCAAATGTGCGAAGAGATATTTTCGGGCATTAAACAGAATCCGGAAAAAGAGCTGGAGGTTATTTTAGAGCAAAAACACCATGAAATTATCTTGCTGCGGGGTATACCGTTATATTCTATCTGCGAGCACCATCTGGTGCCCTTTTTCGGCAAAGCCAATATTGCCTATATTCCTAAGAATGGCCGGGTTACCGGGTTAAGTAAGCTGGCCCGGGTAGTAGATATCTTAGCGCACCGGCCGCAGGTTCAAGAAAGATTGACTACGCAGATTGCCGAGATTGTGATGAATAAATTAAAGCCTTTGGGAGTGATGGTTGTTATTGAGGCAGAGCATTTATGTATGTCTATGCGCGGAGTAAGAAAACCGGGTACGATGACGGTAACCTCCGCCGTGCGGGGAATTTTTAAAGAGAACGAAAAGACGCGTTCTGAGGCTTTAGCTTTAATGCGCCAGTAAAAAGAGGGTCTCACCGGGCGCTGCTGGGTTAAACCACGAAAGGGTAATCGCTTTGAAAAAAATACCGGTTTTGTTAATTTTGGCATTTCTTTTATCGGGTTGCGCTACATATAAATTTCAAAAACCTAATTCCGATAGCCAGGGTTATTTAGCTTATTATGACGGTTATCCTCTGGCAGAGTATACGGTAGGGAAAGATAAATCCCTTCCGGATTTAACTTTAGCCAAGGAACGGTTTAAGCGCCGTAAATCTAAAGTGGAATATTATTATAAAAAGATGGATCAGATTGAATCGCGCCTGAAAGCATATCTTTGGGAACCGCCGGCGATGGTTGCGGGTTTTATCGGCGGCCTCCTGCGCTGGCCGTTCATCGCCGTGGCCGATTATAAATATAACCATAATTCTAAATATAAAGCTAAAGTGGACAAAGATGAGGAAGAAAAAGAAACCTTATCCATGGAGCGGGTAGCTAATTTAAGGAAAGAGCTCGATGCCTATATCGCTAAGGATTTGGCTGAAGAGTCAGGTGGCCAGGGAGTAGTTGAGGCGGCGCTTTCTCAAGCTCAGGTGGTTGGTCAAGTTGCCCCGCAGATTCAAGATGCAACAGTAGTTAAGACAGAAGCTCCCGCGCTTGTTTTAGAGCCGGCTGTTCAGGTTACTCCGCAGCCGCCGGTAATCCAAGAAGCGCCCGCTGCGGTATTGGCGGTTGAGCCCGTTACCTCCCCTCAAAGTCCGGCGGAAATTAAATCCGCCGCTATTGAAGAAGTGCCGGCGGCCAAAAAGATGTCAGCTCCGCCCACGGCCGTGATTGTTGCTCGGCCCCTCAAAGGTTATTCTCCTTTAAAAGTGAATTTCTCCGGGCAGAAGTCATATTCTCAGTCCGGTAAAATTGTTTCTTATCTGTGGGATTTCGGCGATGGAGATACCTCTACCAAGAAAAATCCCGAGAATACCTACTGGAGCACCACTTTTGGTTCGCGTAATTTCACGGTTACCCTCACCGTCAGGGACCAGGAAGGCTCCGTTTCCAGCGCTACCTCCGTAATCGAAGTCGTCACGCGTTAATTTGTCGATCGCATCGATTATAGAAAGCTTATTTAATTTAGGGCAATTAAAACGAAATTTTAGCAGCTCCCCGGGACAAATATTTTAATCGTGAAAAACTTAAAAATAGTTATCCCCGTTTTTTTAATCCTCCTGATTACCCTGTTTTCTTTTTACCCTTGTCTTAAAAACAATTTCACCAATTGGGATGACAATTTATATGTCACGGAAAATAAAGCTATCCGCTCGGTTTCTTTAGAAAATTTAAAACACATCTCCGTTTCATTTTTTATCACGCATTACCAGCCGGTAACAATCTTCTCTTATTTATTGGATTATCATTTTTTTAAGCTTAACCCTTTTGGTTACCATCTCACCAACCTCATCCTGCATTTATTAAACTGCCTGCTGGTTTTTTGGTTAATCTATATGCTCACCGGGAAGATCGCGATTGCCTGCCTGGTGGCTCTTGGTTTTGGAATACATCCGATACAGGCAGAATCGGTAGCTTGGATCAGCGAGAGGAAAAATTTGTTATATGCTTTCTTCTACTTGGGCGCAATCATCAGTTATCTTAATTATCTTGGGAAAGAAGAAAAATTAAAATATTACTATTCCTGTTTAGCGCTGTTTAGTTTGTCCCTGCTCTCCAAATCGATGGCCCTTACCTTGCCGTTGGTTTTATTAAGTTTAGACTATCTATTGGCCAGGAAGATAGATCGAAAATTGTTTATGGAAAAAATACCTTTTTTTGTTTTATCACTGCTCTTCGGGTTGATCGCGCTGGCCGGCGGGCGTTTAGCGAAGGTTTTTTTTGATGAAAACTCATACAGTTTGTTTACCAGGCTGACGGGCGCAGCTTACGATATTATTTTTTATCTGGGTAAAATATTTTTGCCGGTTAAGTTTTCCGTATTATATCCGTATACCGAAATAAAAAATAATCCGCTCTATTTATATTCTTTTGCGCTGGTTATTATTTTATTTGTGATTGCGGCTATCTCTATGCGGTATTCCAGAAAAATAATTTTTGGTGTGGGGTTTTTTTGCTTAACCATTTTTCCTGCTTTGCGGTTTTTACCGCTGGATGATGTATTGGTAGCTGACCGCTATGTTTATTTGCCGGTGATCGGGATATTCTATTTAGCCGCCGAAGGTCTGTTTTGGCTGTACTGCCGTCCGGCAAGATATATCCGCCTGGCCAGGGGTATTTTAGTATCGGGATTAGTCTTGGCCGTAATTTTTTTGACGTTTTCTACCCGGCAAAGAAGCCGGGTTTGGAAAGATAGCGTGAGTTTGTGGAATAATGTTTTAGCAAATTATCCTAATATTGCCGCCGCCTATAATAACCGGGGAGAAGCCTTGATGGGCCGCGGGCAGTTCCAGGAGGCCTATGCTGATTTTAAACTGGCCATGCAGGTAGCTGTCAAGCCGCTTTATAATCCTACATATAAGTATTACTATCTTAATTTGGGAGATTCGCTGCGGGCTTTGGGAAAAAATCAGGAAGCAATCGCCATATTTACGCAGCTTATCAAAGAGGAAGAGGATTACTTCAACCGGGTCGATCTGGGAAAGTCAAACAAGCAGAAGAATAGCGTAATGATCTTTAACCGTTTGGCCGTTGAAGCCGGGGCATATCTTGCTCTGGCTAATATCGAAGATTCGCTGGGTAACAAAAATCAGGCCGCGGCGTTATATACCAAAGTAACCGAATTAGGAAACCGGTGGAGCAATACCGGTATTCAAGAAAGAACCGGTTCCTTGAGTTCATTCGCCTTGGCGACCGTTAAAACAAAATTATATGCCTACGATGCTCTGGGCATTTTATACGCCCAGCAGGGCAGGGAGCAAGAAGCTCAAAATATGTTTTTCAAAGCTATGGCCATAGACCCTGCTTATGAACCGGCCTATAGCGCATTGGCTGGAATTTATAAAGCTTCCGGGCGGAAAAAAGAGCTGGAAGCGTTATATAAAAAAGCCGTGGTTAACCATGTGGATTTACTTGAAGCTTACTATTATTTCGGTAATTTATTTGTGGATGCTCAGCAAGATAGGCAGGCAATTCCATTCTACCGCAAGGTGATCGAGCTTGACCCGAGTTTCAAAGCAGCCTATGTCAGCCTGGGTAATGCCTATTTAACTACCGGCAGGAATAAAGCAGCGATTACCTGGTTTAAAAAAGCGTTAAAACTTGACCCCCGCTTGGCGGTGGCGCACAATAATCTTGCCGCAGCTTATTATTATGCGCAAGAATATGATTTGGCCGTTGGACATAGCGATCAGGCTGCGGCGTTAGGCTATACTGTTAACCCGAAATTCCTGGAACTGCTTAAGCCTTATAAAAAATAGAATATTTAAGCGGCCAAATCAGCATAAAGATTAAAAAAAGCAGGTAAAATTAATTATTCGCCGGAAAGTTCCAGCAGGTTTTTTACTAAACGGCTTAAATCCGCTTAGGGAGCGCCTGTTTTAAAAATATAAAACTAACCCAGCGCCAATAAAACATTTAAGGTCTAGCCATGAAAAACAACTTTTTTTCTAAGTATGCTATTTTAATAATTATTTTCATGACGACCATCGCCTACGCAAATTCATTGTTGAACGGATTTGTCTGGGATGATATTTGGAATATAACAAGCAATAATTTTATCAAGTCCTTTAATAATTTACCCCTTATTTTTTCTAAAGCCTATCTGGTTTCTTTCGGGGAAATAACTTACCGGCCGGTTGCCACGCTTTCCTATTTTATTGATTATTCTATCTGGGGAGACAGGGCTTTTGGATTTCATCTTAGCAATTTGCTACTGCATATTTTTAATGCCAGCCTGCTTTATCTTCTGGTAAATTTAATCTCTGCTAACGTCAAGCTGGCATTACTAACTGCCCTGTTATTTTCTCTTCATCCGGTTAACTCGGAAGCAATAAGCGTTGTTTCTTTCCGGGAAGACCTGTGGGCCTGTTTTTTTTACCTGCTTTCATTTATTTTATATATTCAATCCGCAAGGCTCCTTAAGCAAAAAATAAACTATCTTTATGGCGCAGGGCTGTTTTCATTCGCCCTGGCTTTATTCTCCAAAGAAATGGCGGTTACCCTGCCCTTAATGTTAATCGCCTATGATTATTTTTTTGTTTTTCAGGAGGACCGGCGCAAATTACTCGGCAGTTTTAAATCCCGTTATTTGGGATTTGTTTTGGTAGGTTTATTCTATCTCTGGGTGGAATTTTTTCTGATGAAAAACAGCGCCGCCCCGGAATTGGTGTATCCCGGGGGGAGTTTTTATACCAATCTTCTGACCATGTCCAGGGTCCTGGTGCATTATATTTATCTGGCCTTTTTCCCTATTTACACCCATCTTATACTGCACGGAAATAATTTTATTTCCCATTCTTTTTTTACCCCGCCGGTATTTTTCTGCACTTTGTTGATTATAATCAGTTTTTTTGCCGGCTATAAAATTAAACGGTTTTCCAAAGAAATGTCATTTTCGATCTACTGGTTCTTTATCGCTTTACTCCCGGTGTCGAATATCGTACTGATAAATAATTTTGTCGCCAATCGGTATCTTTATATTCCTATTATTGGTTTCTGTTTTTTTCTGGCGGTATTTTTGTTGAAATTGCCGTCTTTTCATATTTTTTCGCTCCGGAAGGAAACGCTGCTGAAGATATCGAAAAATGCGATTATTATATTGCTGATATTTTATTCTATGTTCTCGCTGATTAGAAACCGCAGCTACCGGGACAGTATTTCTTTGTGGTCGGAAATGACGGATATCTATCCGGATAGTTTCGAAGCCCACAGTTACCTGGCCTATGGGTTTTTCAGCAGTAATTTATATGATAAGGCGATACAAGAATATAACACGGCGATAAATCTGACCCCGCCGGGATTTATTACCGAAGATTATATGTATTTGGGCCTGTGTTATTATGCTCAAGGCATGCCGGTTCAGGCGCTGGAGGCGTTTAATAAAGCGTTGGAATCAAACCCCGGTTCAGGGCAGCTATACTTTTATCTCGGATCGGTATTTAAAGATCAAGGTTCTTACACCAAAGCGATTGATTATTTTCTGCGCGCGATAGAGCTTGATCCCGATTTAGTTAAGGCATATAACGGTTTGGGGGTTATCTATGCCAAGATGGATGACCGCCAAACAGCTGAAAAATATTGGCAAAAAGCCTTGGCGATCGATCCCGACAATAAGGAAGTGCTGCAAAATCTAATTAAATCCAAATAGAATATACGCCTGCTATCAGTATCCGGCGAACATACTAGTAAGCGATGAGAATTGTAAGACAGTTGGTCATGAAAATCCTCGATAAATTAACCAGAATAAGGATAGCGTTATTGCATCTGCTTGAGTACGGCCCCGGTGGTCTTTTTAAATTTGTCAGCATCGAAACTATAACTGTCTGTAATAGAAGGTGCGCTTACTGCCCGAATTCAAAATTTGACCGGGGGCTGGCGGAAAATAAGAAATTTTTAAAAACAGAGCTATTTTACAAGCTGGTGGATGAGCTCAGCGAGCTTGAATTCAGCGGGATTGTTTCTCCTTGTTTATACGGGGAACCGCTTCTGGATGAACGGCTGGTGCAATTCATGGCATATACCAGGTCTAAATTACCTTTGGCAAAAATCTGCATTTTTTCAAACGGAGATTTTCTAACGGTTGAGTTATACAAAAGCCTGCTTGCCTGCGGCGTTAATACTTTTATGATTACCCAGCATTCAGAAGAGCGTTCGGTTAATATGGGCAAGGTGCTGGAATATAGAAAGATACACGGTGATGAGGGCGCCTCCTTAAGCTATGATCGCATAAAAAATATTGTCAACCGCGGCGGCCTGATTGATTGTGAGTTTAAAAAATCACGCTGCAGAATTTTATTGCCGGAAGTAGCGATCGACTATAACGGTGATCTTATTCTCTGTTGCCAGGATTATTTCAGTTCGGTTAAATTCGGCAATCTTGAGAATGACAGATTAATAGATATCTGGAGAAAGCCCAATTACCGGCGGTTAAGAAAAAACATCAAAAAAGGCGTGTTGGAATTAGAGTTATGCAAAAAATGTAAGGGCAGTTAAGCAAGCCATAAGCTCTTGCAGATATTTTTAGCAAGTTTATGCAGACCGCCAGCTATTACAGCCGGTCTAAACTGCGGTATTGAATTGCCTCCGAAAGATGCTCGGTTTTTATGTCCGCGCTTCCCGCTAAATCGCTGATTGTCCGGCTAACTTTAAGGATCTTATCATAAGCTCTTGCCGATAAAGCCAGTTCTGCAATCGCCATCCGGATTAACTCCCTGCCTTCTTTGTCCAAAACACAATATTCCCGGATTAGCTTATGAGACATTTGCGCGTTGCATAATATTCCTTGAGATTTGAATCTCAGGAGCTGAATTTCCCGGGCGCGCTCTACGCGCTGCCTGATGGCTGCAGAGGATTCTGCCTGGCAAGTATCGGTTAACTCCTGGTATTTTACCTGCGGAACCTCGATATGCAAATCGATTCTATCCAACAGCGGCCCGGAGATCCTCCCTAAATAATTTCTTATTTTTGTTTGGCTGCAGTGGCAGGTTTTTTGCGGGCTAAAATAGTTGCCGCAGGGACAAGGGTTAAGCGCTGCCGCTAAAATGAAACAAGCGGGAAAAACCAATGTTCTTTTTATGCGGCTGACACATATTAAACGGTCCTCTAAGGGCTGCCTTAATGCTTCCAGAGCTTTACGGTTAAATTCCGGCAATTCATCCAGGAATAAAACTCCGTAATGAGATAAGCTGATCTCCCCGGGCTTAGGCATGTTTCCTCCGCCAATCAAGGAGACATCTGAAATGCTATGATGCGGGGAACGGAAAGGCCGGGTTTTGATAAGGCCATCCCGGTTTAACAGTGTGCCGGCTACGGAGTGAATTTTAGTTATTTCCAGAGCTTCTTCTAAAGAAAGGCTTGGCATAATAGTTGGAATTCTTTTGGCCAGCATGGTTTTGCCGCTACCGGGCGGGCCGATTAAAATAATGTTATGGCCTCCGGATACCGCTACTTCCAGCGCTCTTTTGGCAAAATATTGCCCTTTTACTTCTGAAAAATCTAAAGTATAATTTGCGCTGTTCTTGAGGGTTTGATGAATATCTAATTTGAGCGGCTGCCGGCTGGCGGGGTCAGTTAAGAATTGCACTACCTCTTTTAAACTTTTTAAGGCCCAGGCAGAGACCTCCGGGACGATTGCCGCTTCTTGGGCGTTTTCTTCGGGTAGGACCAGGGTTTTTACAGGTAATTTAGCCAGGGTTAAACTTATCGTTAGGACGCCATGTACCGGGCGCAGTTGCCCATCTAAGGATAATTCGCCCAGAAAAGAGTAATCTTTAAGAGATTCTTTATTGATTTGTCCGGTAGCCCCTAGAATACCCAGGGCAATGGCTAGATCAAAACAGGCGCCTTCTTTCTTGATATCAGAAGGGGCCAGGTTAATGGTTATTCTTTGGGCCGGCCACTGAAATCCTGAATTTTTAATCGCTGAACGCACTCTCTCTTTGCTCTCTTTGATCGCGGCATCCGCCAAGCCAACCAGGTTTACCGCGGGAAGCCCGTTGGCAACATCAATTTCTATCTCCACCGGATAAGCTTCCAGACCAAGAATGCCAAAGCTGTATGTTTTAGAGGTCATTTTTTCCTTCCGGCCCAATAGACGTGCCAAAGGTAATAATCTAACCGTTTTTTATAGGAAGGCATCCGGATGCCGTTTATTAAAATACCTTGCTTTTTAAAGCGAGGATTATATAATATAAGCTTATGAATAAAGAGGCGATTAAGAATCTAGCGTTCATTTTACTGCTAGGGATTGCTGCTTTTAGCATGGTAAGATACGTTAGTGAATTAAAAGCAAGATTCAGGCTTCAGGATAGTTTGACCCGGTCACAAGGCGAAGTTGTGGCGTTGACGCAAGAGAAACAAAACTTATTGCAGGAGATAGGGAAAGAAAAAGAGCTTAATGCGGCCTTAGCGGTCAAGAACCTAAAGCTTAAGGCTAATTTAAAGGCAAGCCAAATCAGGCTGAAGCGCCTTTTTCGGGATAGCTCTCAAACCCAGTCAGAACTTGAAGATACAAGCGCTAAATTTGCCGTTTTAAAGGCGGAGAATAGAGCGTTAATTGATATTCATAAACGTATCTATGTTGAGAATGAACAGTTTAAATTCAGGTTGGGATCGCTGCAGGAATTAAAGAAGGCGATAAAAGAATTGAAAGCTAAAAAACGTAACGCTTCGGATTCAGGAATTAAGGGCAACCAGGGATTTTTAATCAAAGATGGGAATCCGACATCCGGAACAATCAGGATCGAAGTAAATCCCGCAAAAACTAAAGAATAATGAATGATTTTATTGTAGAAGTCTACCGTAACAAAATTCTGATGACTACTATTTCGGCTTGGCTGATTGCCCAGACGATTAAAGTGATCATCGGAGTATTCCGTAAGAAGAAGTTTGATTTCCGTTTATTTATCGGCAGCGGCGGGATGCCTTCAGCGCATGCCGCCGGGGCGGCTTGTTTAGGCACGAGCATCGGCTTGGAGTGCGGATTTGACAGTGTCTATTTCGCTTTGGCTTTTGCTTTTGCGATCGTGGTGATGTTTGACGCCCAGGGGGTACGCCGTTCGACAGGAAAACAAGCCGGAATTCTAAATACGATCATGGATGATATCTACTGGCGGGGTAAGATTCAGCAGACACGTTTGCGTGAACTGATCGGCCATACTCCGGTAGAAGTAATTATGGGGCTGTTGCTGGGGATCGCGATTGCCTTAACCGCACAGATTTAGATCGAACAACGGGGGTTGGAAGTGAAAAGAATAATTTTGATGATCATTATCGCGGCATTAGTATTGTCAGGTTTGATTGTTTTGTTCAGTAGTAAAAAAATAAGCCCGGCGGTTAGGATCACCGGTAATTCATCGGCACGCTCATTGTCTGCTCAGGCGCGTAAGTTGGAAGCTAAAGGCAGCTTGTTGGAAGCTAAGTTATTGTATCAGAAACTGGTTAATGATTTTCCGGAATCATCGGAAGTAATGGATTGGCAGAAGAGAACCGAAGATATCAATATCAGATTGCTGTTTTCGCCGGTGCTTACGCCCAATTCGATCATCTATCAGATCCGTCCGGGAGATACCTTAAATAAGATCGCCCGCGAGCATAAAACGACCACGGAATTGATTATGAAGAGCAATAATCTTAATGATTCATTGATCATCCCCGGCCGTAAAATCAAAATTTGGGCGCTGCCTTTCAATATCCTGGTAGATAAATCCCAAAATATATTACTGTTAAAAAATAATGAAGAGGTTATTAAAACTTATATTGTATCTACGGGAAAAAATAATTGTTCTCCGGTGGGTACATTTAAGATCGTGAATAAGCTGGCTAATCCGACCTGGTTTAAAGCCGGCGCGGTGGTGCCTGCGCAGAGTCCGGAAAATGTTTTAGGTACCCGGTGGATGGGGTTTGACCTGGCCGGTTACGGAATTCACGGGACGACTGAACCGAACCAATTGGGCAAGCAAGTTACCCAGGGGTGTGTGCGCATGAGTAACGCTGAGGTGGAAGAGCTTTATACTATTATTCCTGTAGGAACCGAAGTTACGATAATCGAGTAATCATTATGGCCGGACTAGATTTCGAAAAACCGATTGTAGAGTTAGAAAAAAAGATTCAGGAGCTTAAATCTTTTATGACGGAGAAAAAAATCGATTTATCCTCCGAGATCAAGAAGCTGGATGATAAGCTGGAGCATCTTAAGAAAGATACCTACGTTAATCTTTCCGCTTGGCAGAGAGTGCAGCTGGCCCGGCATCCTTTGCGGCCTTATACCTTGGATTATATCAGTTTGATTATGTCGGATTTCATGGAATTGCACGGTGACCGGCTGTTTAGTGACGATAAAGCGATGATCTGCGGTTTGGGTAAAATCGATAAAAAGAAAGTTATGGTGATCGGGCATCAAAAAGGCCGGGACACCAAAGAAAATTTGAAACGTAATTTTGGCTGCGCGCATCCCGAAGGGTACCGCAAAGCCTTGCGCTTAATGCAGATGGCGGAGGAATTTGATCTGCCGGTGGTCGTTTTTATTGATACACCCGGGGCGTATCCGGGTGTGGGAGCGGAAGAACGCGGGCAATCCCACGCCATCGCGCTTAATTTGCGGGAAATGATGAGTTGTGCGGTGCCGATCGTCGCGATTGTCATCGGTGAAGGCGGTTCCGGCGGCGCCCTGGGGGTCGGGGTGGCAGACCGGCTGGCAGTTTTAGAGAATTCATATTATTCCGTAATCTCTCCGGAAGGTTGTGCGGCCATTCTTTGGAAGGATGGCGCCAAGGCTCCTTTAGCCGCGGAGGCTTTAAAACTCACCGGCCCGGATCTTTTAAAGATGGGTTTGATTGATGAGGTCATCCCTGAACCATTGGGGGGAGCGCATCGTGACCCGCAGAAGATCGCCGGGAGTGTTAAGCAGGCAATTTTAAATAATCTTAAGGAATTAGAAGCATTAGATAAAGATGCGCTGCTGAAATTAAGATATAAGAAGTTTAGGGCCATGGGTGTTACCGGATGATTGATCAGGAACTGATTCTTTTAGGCCTCCTGCGCCAGGGGCCTAAGCATGGTTATGAAATTAAAGTCAAAGTACGCGAAATCCTTTCTTTATTTGCCGGCGTTCAATTAAAATCCATATATTATCCGTTAAGAATTTTAGAAAAAAAAGGTTTCCTTACCAAGCAGATAGTAAAAAAAAGCAAGCGGCCGGCGAGGCTGGTTTATTGTCTTACCCCCCGGGGTAAAGCGCGTTTTGAGATGCTGCTCAATAAAAATCTTTTGGATTTTAAACGCCCGCAGTTCAATCTGGATTTAAGTTTATTTTTCCTGGGTTTTGCTCAACCGGCTTTAGCTTGCCGCCGGCTCAAGAAAAGGTCAGAGATCCTGGACAAAATTTCCTCCGGATTAAAGAAAATGTGCGATTCTAAAGAACTGGAAAATTCCCTGCCCTTACGGCGGATAATGGAGCATAATCTTTGCCTGCTGAAAGCAGAATCTGCTTTCTTGAGCGCGCTCCTTAAAAAAATATAACTTTATTTTACAATCCGGTTTTTAAATTTCTAAAAATAGATTAATTATCTTGACAAAGGCAGCCAGCTTAACTAAAATTATATAGTAAAATTTTACTATATGGAAGAAGGCCAACGCAGCTAATTTAAGCCAACCACTATGTTTTGGGAAACGGAAACAGAAAATAAATTTAAAGTATTAATTTCCAAGATCCCGGTATTCCACCGGAGAATTACGGAATCAGTAGTCCGCCGCCGAGCCGAAGAGCTTGCTGCTAAACGCTCCTCTACCGGAGTCAGCGACCAGGATGTGGTAGCGGCTTTTTTTTCCGATGTGCCATCGCCTTTTTACAGTATGATGGTGCGCCTGTTGGGACAAAACGGGTTTGATTATAAAAAGTACGGTTTTCCAAAAAACGTTAAACCATAATGCGTATTGCAGTTATCGGCCCCGGGGCTATAGGTTGTTTAGTTGCTGGTTACCTTAAAAAGCAAGGCGAAGAGGTAACTTTAGTCGGCCGCGGTCCGGGGGTTGAAGTGATCAGCCGGCAGGGGCTGGTTATCTCCGGAGTCCGGGGGAATCAAACGGTGCATGTGGAGATCTCCGATAAATTACACTACGCTCCGGATTTAGTAATTTTAACGACTAAAACACAGGATATTGATTCAGCTTTATCGGCCAGCCGCCATTTAATCCAGAATTCTTTATTGCTCACTACGCAAAACGGTGTGCAGGCAGATAAGATCGCCGCCAAATATTTACCGGTTGAGCAAATTATCTCAAGTATTATCATGTTCGGGGCGACTAATTTGGAACCCGGCATAGTGGTGCATAATTTCGAGGGCAGCTGGATTGTGGGAAGCATTTTTAACCCTAACCCTACTCAAGGGCTGCTCGATTTAAGCTTGGTTTTGGATAAGGCTTTCCCGGCGATCATCAGCCAAAATATGCGGGGGATGAAATATTTAAAGATCTTTGTTAATGCTAACAATTGTCTGCCGGCAATTCTGGGCAGAAGCATACAGGATGTTTTCGGAGATTTAACCGTTAGCCGGATCAGTATCGCTATTTGGAAAGAGGCTTTTGAGATATTTGATAAAATCGGGATAGATTTAGTTTCTCTCCCCGGATTTCCGATCGAAAACCTCACTAAATTTACCAGCCTGCCCAGCGCTCATGCCGCTGAGATTTTCTCGGGGATGATGAGAAATTTAAGCAAGGACCCGTTATATGGCTCGATATTGCAGAGTATCCTGCGCGGTAAACTTTCAGAGATTGATTATATTAACGGAGAATTTGTGCGTTTGGCCGAAGAAAATAATCTTACCGCGCCCCTGAATAAAACTTTAGTAGAGATGGTGCATCAAGTAGAGGTTAGCCATAAATTTTTTAGCAAAGAAGATCTTATCCACAGAACTAAGGAGCTGGTTTAACATGGATGAAGTAAAAACACCTTTCCCGAAGCTTAAACTTACCGTGACCCAGGTTCTGGGGGTCTGTTACCACGGGTATAAAGCCGGGGATGTGATTATTCTGGATGATTTTACACATGCGCCAAAACACTTTTGTTTAGGCCTGGCGCATGCTTTATTCCCCACCATTTATGCTTTAAGTTTTGGCGCCAAATTTGGGTTTCGCGATAATCAGCGTTCGTTATTGACTACTTGTCCTGACGGCGGCAAACTGGAGTTTAAAGTTGAAATTTTGGATAAAGACGGCAAACTGGAAGTTATCCCGCGCGATCCGGAGTATCAAGGCCCCCGCCCCAAGAAAATGATCCTGGAGGTAGTGCAATCAAAAGGCAAATGTTCTTTTGGGTATAAAGTAGGGGACAAATGGGAAACTCAAGGGTTGAAATGTATCCCGGGGTTTTGCGGAGCGGCATTTCATACTGCTTTTCCGGCTTTATTTGCTTTAAATTTCGGCGCTAAATTTTTCTTTATGCCTGATCCGGATACGATTGATACAGTTACCTGTCCGGACGGGGGAAATATTGTTTTCAAGATTACGCGAAAGAACCAAACATAACGTAGAGACGCAAAATCTTGCGTCTTGGCAAAAAAGAATTCCGTTTTAGGTAATAATGAAAGGAATAACAAAAGTGGTTAAACGTAGAGTAGTCATTACCGGTGTGGGAGTAATTTCGCCTAACGGTATCGGGAAAAAGAATGCTTGGGAAGGTTTTTCCAGCGGTAAATCCGGGATCCGTTTAGTGGATGGTTTTGATGTTTCGGTTTTTAATACTAAGATTGCCGCCGAGGTCAGGGATTTTGATCCTTTTAAATTGGGTCTAACTCATGAAGAGGCTATGCGCATGGACCGTTATGTGCAGTTTGGCGTAGCCGCCGGAAAAATGGCGATAGAAGACAGTCAGCTGGATTTTTCGAAAGAAGATGTAACGCGGGTGGGTGTTTGTTTGGCTAATGCTATCTGCGGGACAAAATATATGGAGGAAGAATTTGCTTTGGTTACCGATGACGGCAAGCGGCCGATTAACCCGGCTTTGGTGCGCCCGGATCTTTATGACGCGGCGATGTTTAATACTCCTTCCATTGAGTTAAGCGCCCGTTATGGATTAAAAGGAAACTGTAATACTATTTCGACCGGATGTACCGCCGGTACCGATTCTTTAGGTTTTGGTTTAGAGAGCATTCAGGATGCGGAGATGGATGTAATGATTTGCGGTGCTGCGGAAGCCCCGCTTACTCCGATTACCTTCGGGGCTTTTGATGTGGTCAATGTTTTATCCGTGCATAATGACGAACCGCAAAAAGCCTCCCGGCCCTTTGATAATAAAAGGGATGGTTTTGTTTTAGGGGAAGGGGCCGGGCTTCTGGTGCTGGAAGAATTAAATCACGCCTTAAAACGCAATGCTCCGATTTACTGCGAGGTTTTAGGTTTTGGCACCAGCTGCAATGCTTTTCATATGACGGATCTGCCTTCTGACGGCCGGGCCATGGAAATTTGCATTAGTTTGGCTTTAAAAGATGCCCAGGTTAAACCATCGGAAATTGATTATATTAATGCGCACGGCTCAAGCACGAAAATGAATGATATTTTTGAAACCAGCGCTTATAAAACAATTTTTGGCCAATATGCCTATAAGCTGCCGATCAGTTCTTTTAAATCCATGATCGGCCATCCTCTGGCGGCGGCCAATGCCATTGAGCTGACGATGGCTAGTCTGATTTTTGAAAAAAATATTCTTCCTCCGACGATCAACCAGGAGGAAAAAGACCCCCAGTGCGATCTGTATTATATTCCCAATCAGGCCATTCAAAAAAAGGTCGATATTATTTTAAAAACCAGCAGCGGTTTTTCAGGGATACACTCTTCCCTTATTTTAAAAAGGTTTGGTGGATAATGGAAAAGATTGCAATTACAGGTATCGGCGTAGTCAGCCCGTCGGGAATCGGTAAGCGGCAGTTTTGGGCCAACATTAAAAGCGGCCGTTCTTTTATTAAAGAGATCAGGCGTTTTGATGCCAGCCTTTATCCTTCTCATATTGCCGGCCAAATAGATGATTTAGAAAAGTATAGCCACATCTCCGAAAGACTGCTTAAGAAAATTGACGCATTTTCGCATATGGCGCTGGTGGCCGCGGAGTTAGCGCTGCAGGATGCCGGGATCGATATCAAGAACGAAGATCCGAATCTGGTGGGGATTTTTTTAGGTAATGCTATCGGCGGCTGGCTTTACGCTGAGACGGAATTAAGGGATTTATACCTGGAAGGCCGGGAAGGTGTTTCGCCTTATATGGCCAGCGCCTGGTTCCCGGCGGCTCCCCAAGGCCAGGTTTCAATTTATTACGGGATTAAAGGTTTCAGCAAGACCGTGGTCAGTGACCGGGCCAGTTCGCTTATGGCGCTGGGTTATGCCCGAAAAGTTTTAGCGAAGAATAAACTTAATATGATCTTAGGCGGAGGGATGGAAGCGCCGGTTTCTCCGTATGCTTTATTGTGTTGTAATACTTACGGGGCGCTTTCTAAAAATAATCATGATCCGGCCGGAGCTTATCGGCCCTTTGACCGGGAGCGCAACGGTTTTGTAATCGGTGAAGGCGCCGGGATCGTAGTGATGGAGAGTATTCAGCGCGCCCGGAGCCGTAACGCCAACATTTTAGGGTTAATTTCCGGCTATGGTACTGCCTGTGACGGAGTAGATCGGATTAATTGCGCCAGCGACGGAAAAGAATTAGCCCGGGCAATTAAAATGGCCCTGGATGATGCTAAAGCGTTGCCTGAGGAGATCGGTTACATT
>Ga0116170_10000753_pt1 | contig 33978 bp, 33 predicted proteins | sample AD_JPNHW1_MetaG_FD_89797 | JGI IMG/M metagenome (GOLD analysis project Ga0116170, IMG submission 89797) | Active sludge microbial communities of municipal wastewater-treating anaerobic digesters from Japan - AD_JPNHW1_MetaG | ecosystem: Engineered > Bioreactor > Anaerobic > Digestate | place... | reverse complement strand
TTGTAAATTCTTCTCAAACATCTGTTATTAATACCAACTGTTGTTATACTATTTCCCTTTGCCACAGCCCAGCGTTCATATTCCTCTAAAAAACGAACGGTAATATCACTGAAAGCAAGAAAATCTTTGCCATGAAATTCTTTGAATGAGTTTTTTGCTACCGTATAAGTGCCAGCGGTGGAGATTCTTCCTTCAGCTTTTATTTCAGCGATTTGCTGGTCAAAGGCATTATAAACATTATTCCAATCTAACCTTTTAACCAGGTACTTCTTTTCAAAAGCATCATAAGAAAATGTTTTCAACCCTTTGATTATTTCTCTGGCTTTTTCCTCCACACCATTTAATTTATTCCTGATATCCTTATATTCATTTCTCGGTTTTGGATTCATGATTTTCTCAAAACTTTTCGGATCAAAACTAAAATTAGTTTTATAACGTTTAAATTTACGGTTGAAAATTATAAGCAGTTTTACCGGGAAGGTTCCATCTTTTTTTTGTTTTCTCCGGTCAAGTTCAAAAGATGTTGTTGCTGAAAGCTGTTCCATAAGATTAAAAAATAATTTGAAACAAAAATAATAATTGCCAAACAATTTGCCAAACATTTTTAATCAAAATAACATAAAATGAAAAAACATTAAATAATTAAATATTTCCACAAACCTTGATATACAAGGCATGTAAAAACATTTATAAAAATAGAAAAATAATCTGGATATGACTCATAATCAGGTGGTCCCTGGTTCAAGTCCAGGTGGGACCACAGAAACACAAGGTTAAAACGCTGTAAATCAATATTTTACAGCGTTTTTTATTTGCATGGGTGTCAAATGGGGTGTCAAATGTCTTCCATTTCGGGTCTTCGCGGACGAAATTTGAATATGATGTTGTTGCTTATGCTTGTCGAACGTATCCAAAGAATTAAAGAGGTTAAGCGGCCGGCGCTGGCCTGGATGTTTGATAAATGGATAGAGAAACTTAAGCCTGATGGGGTTCATGAGTGATAGGTGCAATCCTTTCTTTGCATACTGATTTTTTGATCTTTAATATGCTAAGCGAGTTTTGTCAAACAGCTCATAAAGGGAATCCATCCCATATTGCTTTTGTGAGCAGACTATTTTCGGCCAGTACGACGCATATACGCTTCCGCTTCTTCATGGATTTCATAAACCGTTTTAACTCTCCGTTTGGTGATCCAGTCAACAAGTTCATCTTTTTTGAAATATAACTTTTTATCGACTTTATAATGGGGAATTATTTTTTTATATATATATTCGTATACTGTTGACTTTGCTACTCTTAAAAATTCAGCAGCTTCTTCAATTCTTATGATTTCGGATGAATTTTCTTTGATTTTGGCAGGTTGTTCTAATCGAGTATTTATCTCGGACAAAGCGGCCTCGATTCTATCTAATCTTTCAACGATAATTTCAAATGGATTTTCCATAGTATATAGTTTTTAGATGATGTTTATAAACGGTATGGTGTAATGGTTAAAAATTTATACATTGAGTAAAAATATTGATATAAAAGCGAAACTATTAATAAATTCCAAAAAATAATTAATAATTTTATTGCTATCTTAGTAATATATTAATGGAAGACTTAGGCTTTTTTTGTATGCGACAAAACAAATATATTCTTCAAACACATTGCTTAAAAGAGCCCGGTAAAGCAAAATGCGGTGATTTTATACTCCATCGCGAAATTGTGATTTCGGATTTATACCAAATAGTGGTCAAGCATTTAAAAATTATTAACTGGTAATCACATTTCATAAAAATATAGCAAGGTAATGTCAAAGAACAGTTACAACACAATACTGGTTGAGTTCAGCAGCTTAAGCTCATACAGTAACATAACGACCATGATAAATTTAAAGTTTAGTAAACTGCCGGTGTATGAGCATAAAATTAATTATGGCATCTTAAAAACAGAATTGGCAGAAATTCAAGGCCTGCCTGAATTGTTGGATTTTGAAAATGATAATGATAATGATACCTGTATTTACTGCGAGTTTTTTTATGGTTATCGGATGATGAAAAACCATTATCTTAATCTGGACGGAATTATCTCCGGCCTGAAAAGTTTAGTCAATTCGTATGCTGATTACCACGATTTGAGTGTTTATAAATTGAATTACTCGGAATCTATCTGTGGATTAAAAAAAACACCGACCTCAATTCTTAATGATGAAATTTTTGACATTGGAACAGCTGTCATAGATGAAAAAAAAAGAATGTATTCAAAGCCTTTTGACAATTTCAAAAAAGTTTATAAGACCTCTTATCGAATTATTCATTATTTGGTTTTTAATACAATTAAAAATAACAAAAATGTCTTTAAACCTGGCAACAATGTTTATGACAACGTAATTGAAAAAAAACTAACTGATAATTTGCTCCATGATGATGATTTGATTAATGGTGTGATAAATGATAAAGAATTTATTTCTGTAATAGAAAATGAAAAAAGCATTTATAATGTGAATGGACTGTTTTTTATTGGGTAGTTACCCAAATCCTGATACTTGGAAAAATTATCACGCTCGAATGTTTACGATAAGAGGATAGCCATCCTGTCAAATCAACCCCTCAATTAACCTTTTTAATTCAAACCCATCTTTTGGCATAAACCCATTCATTCTGAATTCGTTAAAAGCCGTAGTAAACACTATTTCCGAAAAAATTATTTTTTCGTTAAACCGCCTGATGCCGACTGAAATTATTTTACTTATTTTAAGCGTCGTCTGGTCATAACCCACCAGACGACGCTTTTGAACTGTAATGGTGCCACTTGTAACATCAACAATAATTTTCGTAGGGAAAATTGTATTACCCCTCGATAAATGCGATGCTGAGAATTCGTATTTCATAGCTATAATCTTATTTCTGCTTTAACTAAACCAAACTTCACCGTGTAACCATTTTCAAGAGCAAATGACCTGCCTGGGGGAACTTGCAAAATAGAATTATCGGGCTTCGTAACAAACCAAATATCATCCGAGAGATTCTTAAGCCCTTTAATTTTAAGTGTTGGATGCTCTGATATTTCAGCAGTTGGTTTACTAAAATTGAATAGTATTCCACTGGTATGATGCGGATAAAGTTTGATATTATTGTTTAATATCACTATCTCGCCATTCAAACGCATCCTTGCAGGAATAGGGATTGTTTTGCCACAATTCCAGCATTTTGTTTCTATGCCTTGTTTTACCCGAGTAATATCATAAAAAGATTCTGTCCCACATGAGCAATTAACAATATTATCACGTAACCCAACAAATAAACCTCTCCAAACTGATTCTTCTACTCTCTTTGCAGGTTCGTGTATCCCTATTGTAAATGCCTTTTCAAAAATATTTTTCAACGATTGTGGCAACACTTCATGAAAAGCATAGGCATTGGCATGAAATTCAGGGTCAGGCTCATTCGATTTGTCTGTTGGGTGAAAGATATACAGGGGTTCAAAGCCATACAGTTTTCGTTGAGCAGCTTCGTCCATAGCATGTATAGCTGCTTCCTTTTTTCCATCAAGCGGATGTGCAATATACATGAGGTAGAACAGCAACACTGATAAGCTGTATAGATCGGTAAAACGATTGGGCTGAGTTTCATTTCTTACTACTTCGGGGGCCATATACTTTGGCGTTCCAGACACACCAGTGTAGGTAGTGTTTTCGTATGCCACATTGTCGTTATCGCAAATCAGCACATCACCGGTTTCAGGGTCAATAAAAATATTGTTAATCGAAATATCCCGGTAGGCCAAGCCTTTGGAATGTAATTGCAAGAAACTGTCTGACAACTGATAACAGCTTGTCAAAAGTGATAGGAAGGATGGTTCAATTTTGCGACTGAGCATTCCAGTGGCGTTTTTAAACCTTTGTGGACGGAAAGGCATTACATATCCAAATATTTCAGGCTTTTCGGAATGTTGCACAATATCCAACGGCCAAAGAAACCGGCGGTCGGGAGGGCCAATCTTTACCAGTACTTTCAGTATTTCCAATTGCTCCTGCGTGGCATTTTGCGGGAAGTACCATTTTAACGCGTACTCTTTATCGCCATTATATTCAACACGAAATACCTCTCCCTGGCCGCCATCACCAATAAAATCCATAATTTTTACACGTTTTCCATTACATGAATGGAACTTGTCGTTTTTTTGTAACATGTGAATTGACATAATTTTAAATTTTTAATGTTAATACTACCAAACCTTCTCTTTTTCAGGCTCAGGAACCACATCTACATAACGTGGTACATCCACAACGCCTCCGGTATTTACAGGGCTTGAAACTTTACGTAAAACAACTGTGCTGGCCCATTTAAAATATTTGATCAACTGGCTGCTATTGGATGCAATTAATGGCTTTATCTCTTTATTTCCGATAAAATCCTGCAGTACATTTGTATCGCAATCTTCGCCTACTGCAATTGCTAAGCGTACCATCTTCTTTGCCCATGGTTCTTCGTTGAAACGCGCCAATGCTCCATAAAAATCGTCGGTTGGCTGACCATCGCTAACAAGTATTGATACCGGGGGCAAACAACGAGATGGCATAGCTTCAACTTTAATGCGTTTAGTCAGAAGGGTAATGGCTGCGCCCATGTCGGTCCCCAGTGATACACTCCCATCGGCTAGTGTTTTTTTTGCTTCACGTCCTATGGTTTCAGCAACAGAGTGAACTAAAAGAGATGTGAAGTCCTTTTTACCCTTACTTTCGTTTATGTCCCAAAACTCACCACCGGTTTGCCTAGCTATTTCCTTATGGGCATTACCATAAGAAACACCTAAAACATAGGTTTTAACCGCGGAACCTTGCAGATTTTTTATAATAGCATTCAGGCCACTGTCATCTCCAATTTCATCGGAAATTATTACCAATACCCTGTTAGCATTAGCTTTCCCAAATGTATTTACTACATGTGGAAAAATATCAACAGTATCCTGACTTGCGAGATAGCACCCCGCACCTCCAAACAAACAAACGGATAATTCATTGATATTTTCCTTGAATTGTTTTGGTGAAGACAATGGCCAACAGCCAATAGTATAACGAGACAAGTTGTGCACTTGAAACTTATTGCTGGGGGTGCCCCTAAATCCACCAATATCAAAACCGACCAAACCTAATTTTACCCCGAGACCCTGTTTCTCGATAGCACTGGCAAAATCAACACAACTAGCTTTCACCGCTTCTATTTCATTACTCATACTGCCAGAAGTATCAATTAAAAAAACTATCTCAAGGTTCCCATTGCCCTGATTAGCGTTTTGAGGCACTGAATCTGCTATTATATCTTTCCATATATAGTCTTCTATTGGCACAGGTTCTTTTTGTTGCCATTCGGCACCATGACTGAAGGGCATAACGCTTAGTCTGATGCAAGCGCCTGGATTCTCTTCCTGTACTGCCTTGATGTAGGGCAACGCTTCTCTTATGGCGGTATTCAGGGAGGCCATTTTACCCATCTCGTTCATACTTGCCGATTTATCGGGCATAATTGTAAGGTCTAAATACCTTTTGCTGATTTCGCCACCCGGGCGGGCAGCTTTTCCTTTAATTTCCATAATTTCTTGTTTTAATTGTTTATATCAAAAATTTTATTCTTTTTGTTCCTGAAAAACCAAAACGGTCCTTTACGCTTTTTTTCTTCTTTCAGTAAAGTACTTTTTGCATTTTCATCTCTTGCGGTATTTAATTTGTCAGGATGCAGATTTGATTCTTCTTTTTCAAGCCAGAAAGCGACCATTGAGATATCATCGGCAGATGCCCCAAATGAAATATCATCGAGCCATACCGCAAGGTTGGTCTCAAGGGTTTCTACACCGCTTTTTGCATTGTATATGTCTTTCAAGTCGACACCCCATTTTAAAAGTTCGCTATCGTTGGCATAGCTCTGACCAAGACCATCGGTGGCAAGTATTATGATTTCCGGCAAAATTTCGCCTTCCAAATCAATTACTGAAATACGGAAATCTTTTTCGGCATCCGGCAAACACAAAGAGGTGGTGGCATTGCCGTTCAGTCTATCATCACCAGGGACAAGATATTTCGTCTCGCCGTTACTATATAGGGCAAACATTTCACCATCTCCTATTTGCAAGCAAATGGCATATTTGGAGCTAATATAACAACCCAGGAAAGTGCATCCATAGGGAAGATAGGGGTTATCTGCATTTGATTCGTTAATTTCGTGATTGGCATAAGGTGAAATGACCAAATCATTATCCACCCTTTTTTTCCATTCGTTTACTAATTTTACTGGAAGACTCTCGGCATAAGTTTTTGCCTCATGGTAGCTCGTAAAGACAGGTAGATCGTTAGCAATACTTGCAAATATTTCGGTAGCAAAACGACTACCGCTATCACTGCGAAAACAATTGCTACTACCATGTCCGTCGGCAACGGCTGCCACCAGTTGGTGGCAACCGTTAGTTTTAAGCAATAGGCTATCCTGATTAGGTAATCCACTCTTGGAGTGCGATATACCCCGCATGCTGCGTGCTATTGAATGTTTGATTTTCATATCCTTTCCTCCTTTTTTACCATACGTCATCACCGGGTTCAGGATCTGCAGGCGGCGCTGGAGGAGTTGGTGGCGTACCTCCTGTTGGTACACTTGCTTTCTTTAGAGCAACAGTACTAACAAAACGAATTGCCTTTGCCAACTGCTCCGGATTATTTGCCTGTATGGGTTTAATTTCGGAATTATTAATAAACTTGGTCAGTACGCTTACATCAGCATCTTTACCAATGGCAATGGCCTGTTTAATGCTCTTATGACCCCAGTTAGTGGAAAGAAAAGCGTCCAGCATTGGCTTGTAAGAATCTGTGGCATAACCATCTGTAATTAAACACACTAAGGGGGGATAACCTCTTTCGGGCATTTCGGGGCTTTTCATCTGCATTTCTAACAGTGAAAAAGCATCACCAACATTGGTCTCTCCTCCTGGCTTAGCCTCAAGGTCGGACCATACAAAATCTTTAACGGGTTTGTTCTGTATAACCCAAGTAGCATTGGTGTTAAAAGCGAGAACATTTACTTGAATTTCTACAGCCGGATTTTCATCCTCCAGCTTTTGCATGTGTGGGATAGTCTCACGCATACAATTGTTAAGCTCAGTAATTTTGCCATTTTCCGACATTGATTCACTTGTGTCGCAAGCGTAGTAAACCTGACTGATTCTTTTGGAGGTTGACCCTCCGGGACGTTCTTTACTCATAATTTTAAAATTTTAACGGTTAATAAATGAATGCTTTTTTGAATTTTCTTTTACATGATCACGAACTGCCTGCCAACCTTTGGTTTCTAGAAGGTTGCGCATGGCCTTAAACCCATCGCTGTATACAGCGATCATATTCTTCTCAATATTTTCGAAAAGCCGCTCACCCAATGGAGTTTTAGTGCGTTTATAAACCAACCCTGCCCCTAACTCACATAGCCCTTCGCAGATCATTGGCTCAGGGTTAAGGCCTTTGTCATGTTGCCATACATGGAGTATTTCGTGTGCGATAACCCCGGAACAAAGCGTTAATGGAAGCCCGAATAGTACCTTAACATGGTGGGTCTGTTCCAATATTCCTATTTGAGAAGTGTTCATTCCCAAAACAGTATCAGGGTAACCAGCTTCTCCAAATACCTCACGGGAAACCAGGCTGACTTTAATTTTCTTTGGAAAATCGAAACCTTTTTCTGATAAGAGCTTACGGGCATTAAAGTATGCTAATTCAATTTGTTTTGTTTCCTGAACAGGATTTTCGAACTTAAAACAATGACCACATAAGAACCTTCCATCGCTATAGTTAATTTTTCCCAAAGATGAACTTTGGCCAATTATCCGATCGCAAGCAGGGCAGTGCTCAATGACATGATGTCCGTGTGCTGCGTTACCCCATGAATCGATGTAGAATGCACCAAAGAAAATATCCGTATCACAAATACAACATTTCATAACTTCTGTATTTACCAAATTATACTTGAGGAAGTCGATGATGAGCTGGTTGTACTTGTACTAAAACCACCAATTGGTATGATAGGTTTAGGGGCATAGCGTTTAGTATCAACAAACTCATCGTAATCATTATCCTCAATATCGTCTTCGAGACGTTCTTTAAGAAACTTTTCACGCTTGCTTAGGTCAATTGTTGACCTATAGCCAACTGCTTCAGGGTTTGCACCAAATTTCATTGTTTCCAAATCGTATTTATTGTACTCACTCACCAACTGCTCTTTAAGATCCACCAAGCGGGGTTCAGGATTTTTGCATTTAAGGAGAGATTTGGATATTAAGTATTTTACATAGTTTATGCAATGCAAAACATCTTCCATTAAGATAAAAAATATGGTATGAATGGTGAGGCTTACCATCATGAGTACCAATGTTTTTAATCCTTCACCAGGCGAATGTATGGGATCCATGGTATAACCCACGTATATTAATAATGCGGGAGCGATAATCATGGTAATCATCAATACATATTTCAAAAGCCTCAAACCACTTTTCGACTTTGTTTCAAGAATTTCTTCAATTTTGAGTATTCCCAAAATTGTAGCAAGTTCAAGGACGAAAAAAATAATGATACTGACCGTATGTATCACAGACTTGCCGAAACCTGCAGGTATTCTGTCTGCTAATGCCTCGATAAACAAGTAAACACTTGCATAATCAATCAGTATGAGTATTGGAGTTACTACGAATAAGGCCAGAAACCACCTCAGTTTTTTCATGCTATCGGCTTCCTCGTAAATGGTATTCTTTACATTATGGGAATCGCATGATTCTTTATATGCCTTATATTTTTTCACGAGGTTATAAAACTCGTTGGTCATGCGACCTATACGCTGTTTTATTTTCAGCAACTGTGCTACTTGATAAGTTGTTGTATTCATATCTTTAAGTTTAATAGTTATACATTTGGACAATTCTATTAAATGCTTCTTCGTAACTCTCGAACATGGAGTAACTTCCAGGTATTCGTCCTGTAACCCTTTTTACATCATCAGGAGGTGCATGACCAACGATAAATAGCTGAATACTGGTGTCGAGGTCGATAGTACGTCGGAAAGTATCTTTAAAATCGGAGCAAACAATCATTATTTTATTTGCTTTTGGCGACTCGTTTAAGAAGGTTGATCCACGCTGAAGAGCAAGCATAACATCACTTTTACGGGCAACAGGCCTGTCTAATTTAACCTTAACGTTTTCGTTGAATTTTTCAACTTCAACACTGTTTAGTGAATCGATCATTTGCGATAAATGCTGTTCTGTATAATAGTTGTTTACCTGTTTGTCAATCCACATGTTTGGCTTTGAGCTACTCTGGTTAGGATAGTCAAGGTATGAAAGGCGAATAATGGGGGTGTAGGAATCTTCGGTAATAGTTGTATAGCCTAATAATTCCCTGCCTTTGTGTGTTTTAAATAGCTTGAAGAGGATGTCTGTATTCCGACTTTCCGGGTTAAGTGTATAGCTACCGGAGATGTCATCAATCAGAATAATTGATAACATAACAGCTTCGGTTTGTTTAACCAGGAGCAGGCTGTCTAAGGTGTAAGAACTAACAGGGGGTGTATTCTGTTGGTTAGTTTCAAACAGGTTGCATGAATTTAGAAGTGCAACCATTAACATAAGGAGAATAATTGTTACTGTTTTCATTGGGTTAAGAATTTATTGGGTTAATACTTCGAACATTAAAAACATTTGCCCTGATAGCATCAGGAATAAGTGATTCATCATCAGCTTTAGCGATATATCTGGAAGTGCTGAAGAATCCTTCGCAGATATAAATACTCCAGGACCATTTTGTGGCAAAGAGATTGCTCCCTTTGACGGCTTTTACCCTGAGGGTTTGACCGTCTGTTGTTTTTATTTCGTAATGTTTTTCCATAGGTGTTTTTTTATGTTTACTACTTCAGAGTATGATGTGAATCACAACGAGTATTACATTCAATGCAGTCAATGCTATGAAGGCTTTTATACCCTTATTAATGCGTTTGTTTTGATTTTCAAGCACAACAGTGGCTATTTTGGCATCAATGTTTTTTTTGGAAATTTGAAGGTCATAATTGGCACCGAGGGTTGAATAATACATCTGAAGTTCATAAGGAACCTCTTCCCCTGAAACCTTCTGCCAAAATTCACATAATGTTTTTGCAATGGATAAGGTGTCCAGCGTCTTTCGTGACACATCCTTCATATACCCTTCTTTAATAAGCCTGTGATTAGCTTGAAAGTAGCCATTGACAATATTAAGTTCCGGGTATTCCTGTAATGTTGCGATTCGGGCTTCTTTAAGCTTTTCCTTTCCAGTATACTCTTTCATCATTTCGCACATAATGTCATTTAGGCTTTTGATTCGGTCATTGCGATCAATGTCGGCTTCAAGAATTTCTTGTAACTGTGTGTAGATTTGTGTTTCCATATTATTTCTATTTTGATTTATACTATCATTTCAAAATTTTCTCCAATTAAGTTTTTAAGAATTAATAAAAACATATAAGATTGATAAACAGCATATAAGAGTTGGCATAATCAATATTTTGGTAATTATCTAGACTTATTCATCCTTATTTTTAAGGTTATTACTAACTAGCTTGGGTTATAAAATGGTTCAACAATTCAATCATTCAAAATATCCTGCCTGATGTTTCTTTGTTTCAAGTCTTTTTTGTACTTTAAATAGGCCGCCTTCAATTGGTTGAATTTTGTCAAACGTATTTCGCGTTCCGCATCAATTGTATTTTTTTCGTTTTTGTCTTCGCATTTAAAGACATGAAGGTTAATTTGCTCCTCCAGATAAATTTCATAGAGCCGTAATGTAGTGAATGCATATAAATCGCTTACATTTTTAGTAACTGTTGAATTGCCGCTATGAACTGTAATTCTCAACTCCGGCAACTCATTTTCTGAAATAACTTCATCAGTGTTATCCAGGTTAGGGTAGGTCAGTTCGTATTCGCTGGAAAAAGAAGCAGCCACCAACTGAAATAAAAGTTGCCAATCAAAATCTCCTGAAATCTCTTCGGGAACTTTGTATGGAATCCCTTTCACCTTAAATTTATTCAGATAAGCATAATAAGGTTCTTCTTCGACGCTTTTGGCTGAAGATATTTTTTTCCAACGTTTGATCATGTTCCTTTTGCCAGGATTCTCATGTTCGCGAAGTTCTTCGAGAAAAGCCATATAATCAAATAACATAGTTTTGTCCTCCGTTTTTTTGTGATTTATATTCAAGATAGATATCTAAAAGATCATCAATGTTTATTTCAAATTGCTCTGCAATTGTGGTGAGGTCAGTAGTTTTTTCAAATGCTTTATAAAGCATCAAAAACATTTGCGAATTGCAGGCATGCCTAACCATTTTTGCATCAACCATTAATTCACGTCCTTTGTATTTGTGAGCATTAAAATATACCTCCTTTAAAATTTGTGTCAAAATGGTATTGATATGCCTTGCCCCCAGATTTTGTGCAGTAACTTTTTCTGCGATACAACGCAAAGCATCTTCTGTAAACCTGATGTTGATACCCATTAATTCACACTTTTTGATATGTTTCGACAGGTCAGACTCCTTGGCTTTAGTCAGGATATCATAAATGGCTGAGGTGCTTAATTTGTTCAGAGGGCTGATAAATGATAAGCGACCTGCTAATTCAGGGATAATGCCATATTTTTGAATATCATCGCTATTGCAGTATTGAATTAAATTATCTTTATCAATAAGCTTTTCATTGCCATCAAATTCAGTAATTAATCGAGAGTATATAATAGCTTCAATTCCCTGAAAAGCACCGCTGAAAATTAGCATCAGGTTATTTGTTGATATTTGCACCGACCTTGCATACTGTTCAAATGAGCTTGGAAAAACAATTTTTTCATTAGGGTCAAAAAACTTAAGCATTTCGAATTGAGTAGTTGTTTTCCATTCGTCATCATTATGATGGTTGTGCTTTGCCAGTTTATCAAATTCGTCAAAATGTAAAATACCATGTTCTGTTTGACTAATCTCAGAACCCCCGAGCAGATGCATGTCTGTCATGGCTTTTGTAATGGTATATCCAGCAACTCCTGCAGGTACTATATCTCCACAGTTTACCCTTAACATAGGTACGCCTTGAATTTCGCGGGCCTTGTTAACAAGATGACTTTTTCCTGTGCCTGTATCTCCAATGAATAAGCAAGATGTTTTTGGTAATTCATAGGGAGAGTCATTTCTTATTTTGTGATCGTGAGTCATCACTGAGATAGTTTTGACGGCTTCGGGCTGCCCAACAACGAATAATGAAAGATATTCAGCTGTTTTAGCAGGCGTGTCAAGTTGAGCAAATTTTGCTTTACGAAGCGTTTTAATCCATTTCTCGGTTCCGGAAACTTTAAGTTCTTTGCTTACCTCAATGATTTCTTCCTCAGATGGAAGGCTGAAAACCTTTACCCATTCAACCAGCTTATCATTAATGATCTTTTCTATGTTTATAAAAGAGTCACATTCATCTTCATCTTCATTTTCATCTTCAAAACTTTTATCAGCATCTGATGTCGTCTCATGACCCGATTTTTTGGTGTGAATACTTTCCAATTCACAGGACAGATTTTCGATAAGCAGTTTTATGGCCGAAGTGAGTTTGGGGTTTGTAATAATTTTTTTTGCTTCTTTTGCCGAAGTACTGGGACTCATAAATAGTAATTTAGCGAGCTTTCGCCTTTCCTCCTCCATTAGAACAAATTCTGGGGGAAATTGTATTCCGAAATATGTACTTTCTACGTTCATATATTGATTGTTTTTAGTTTATAATTTTACCATTGATATTAATAAGGAAATAGCTGCCATCTAATTCGGACCTAAAAACACCTTCTTCATGATATTTAATATCATCCCATTTCGCCGGTATGATAATTTTTCCAGTTTTATCATCTATTACACCGCATTTTTCCTTAATTGTAAATTTTGAGTATCCGGATAGTTCATAAGAAATATGTTCGATCTCACTTTCTTCATCATAATACCCATAATCAATCACTATTTTTTCAATGTCATCGAAAACGTATCCGGTAATAACCGTTTTATAATCATAAGCAAGCATATATTGCTTATCTGCCAAATAATCCGTAATGATTATACCCAGGTGATTTAAAGTGATATTGTCATATTCGGGATTTATAACTATTCTATAAAGCGAATCGGCAAGGCCATATTTCCCGTTTATATGTATTATTTTATAACCATAGGTGGTCTCTTTAATGTTATTATAAATCGCCGGTAAAACAATCTGATTTTTAGTATTGATTACTCCGATTTTACCATTATCGCCTGGGATAATACAAAAACCACCTGAAAAAATAATGTCATCACGGAGCGATGGCTCCTTGAATTTGTATTGTGGTGTGATCACATAATTGCCGGAGTGGTCAATAAATCCAATTTTGTCATTTACAACTACTGCTGCAAGTCCTGATTGAGCATCAAAATCCCATGCTTTGTTAAAAGAAGCATTTATGGCAATTAGGCCTGTTTGGTTGTTTAGATAGCCATATTTTTTATTAGATTTGAAAATGGAAAAGGAATCCTCAACTGGCTGTAATATTCCATCAACCTTAGAACTCGAGATTTTACCGGTCTGCTTGTTTAACAGTGCAACCTTACCATTTTTAAAAGTTGTTACATTGAAATATTCATTAAAATATTCAGTAGCAATAATTTTATGGCTATCCTTATAAAGATTGACTATGATATAAATGGTACCGGTTAAAAAAATGGCAACTGAAAATGCCACAATGATTTTTTTGTAATGTGTTTTCATTATATTATTAGTTTAGGTTAATAAATGCAAATTCCTTTAGAGGCCCAGTTTTTAATGAGTATAAATTGAGGAGCTCATCAATTTGAGTTGGTGAAATAAAATTTTTATAAACTGCTATGAAATCGGTGATTTTTGAAGCGGGCATTTCAGGCTTAAAAAGAAAATTGTAGACGCCCTCGTAAATAGTTTCTTTTGGAATACTAGTCCAACGGGAAATCCAATACAATTCTTTCCGTTCCGGAAATGAATACTCTTTTATCCATGCAAAAAGCTTATCTTTAAATCTTTCATATGGCGTGTCCGAACTGCAACAATAAAATTCAATTACACTTTGGTATATCGAACTTGCCATACATCCGTAGTTCTCCTTTGTAGGTTTTTGGGAGGAGGTTTTAATGTATTTATTGATGTCTTTTATAGCTACCATAATTTCTTTCTTCGCCGTTCCTTTATTTGTATCATCCAAAAACTTTTGAATTTCCTTGGGAGTAAGAAATTCATCCATTAAAAAAAATCTTGATAAAAAACAGCAAACATCTTCCTGCAGAGGGAAGTCTTGCGGATAAGTTAATCCAAAAAAGGTTCGTTTTTTTAAGTGATTCTCGTTTTTCATTGGTGTTAAATTTTTTAGGGTTACTTAAAAAAAGGCCGGATAAGAAAAACTTATCCGGCCACATTATCAGTTTTACAGTCGCTTAAAATGCACTCTTTTCCGACAGTTCAAATTCCTGTCCGCATTTTAAGCAACGTGCTTTAAAGTCCAATACAGCTACCCTGACATTCGTACACGAGCAACTGAATTTAAGTAATTTTGAGCGTGGGAACCCTTTGGCAACGGGCTTATACTCATCATTGTTGGTAATGCTCATTTCAGTATTTTCGTCCAATTCATTTTCTGAAATCAGGTTGTGTTTGAGTAATGTACCGATAAAAGGCGAATTCCTTATTATCCCTATGGAAACTCCCTTATCGTTTGAGGGTATACCAAGATTTCGTGATAATACCTGAAAGAATGAAGAATGATAATTGCCGCGGGTAGGTTTCTTATTGTGTATTTCGTATTCCGACTGGTGGAGCATTTCGTGCAATAATGTTTCGTAAAGTTCAATTTTCGTGCGGTTCATGTGTTTCGAGTTCAACTTAATATGGTTTTTTGCCCCGAAGTCGTTGCGTCCAATCACAAAGCAGCCCAATGTGGTAACCCTCAATCTGCTTATCGTGATTATAGGTGTACTCAAAACCCCATTAAAAAGCTCTCTGTTAAATATTTCGCTTACCTGATAGAGGTTTTGTGCAATTTCGGCCAAACTCCAGTCTTTGTAGTTTAAACTACAAATATGTTGTTTCACTTCAGTGTTTATCCCTTCGACATTGTTTGGTGTCAGAGGAATATTAGTTAGTTTGTTTCGCATTTTTTATTCTTTTAGCTTTTTTTCAACCTTCAAGATTTATAAAGGACGGAATGGGTACCGTTTTTCGTTTTTCCCCGGATTGCTCCCCGGTTCTTGGCTTTCGCCTTCACGCCAGTATTTCTCGACTGGACAAGGGCAGTTTCGGTAACTGGCCGAACCTCTTCTTGCTGTTGTGGTGGGCCGCACGTAGCCCGGTGCTGTTTTCATCGTCGCTCAATTGCTTCCTGCCTGGCAGGCGACACCTCATGATGTTGGCTGCATTTCCCAGCCTACTCCTTTAGGAGTGAAGTGCCCTTTATTTTACAATCTTTCTTTTCATCTGTCTTGGTTTGTTAATTTGGATTATTCAAATACTATACTTTTTATCGCTACTGTTTGTATTGTGCAGATAGTCAGTAAATAATAATTTGAATTTTTATTTATCATATTACTTCAACCTTATTTCCCACCTTATTTGTAAGTGAGAATGCCTTATTTTCATAGTTCTTTATGGCAATTTCAAGTTGCTGTGCCATTTTCCTACCTGAAAAAGCAAGTCTGCTGAGGATGAGAGATGCCTCGTTTAAATAATACTGCTTTTTTTCAATGCTCCAGCATAGGTGGGGATTAGAAAGGTTGGCAATCCTATCGGCCATTTTTACAAGAGCGACCTCTTTGGGCTGCTTTGTAATTCGGTCAATACTGTCGATCATCTGTTCGTATTTGCTTAGCTTTTTATTTTTTGTCAACGCCGACACGCCCATGCATATCTGATTCGGAAATAAAACATGTAAATCATTCATGGTAATAGGCGTATCTTCAACTACATCATGCAACCAGCCAACAGATGATGCAAAATCCAGATTAAACGACCCGTCGTAAATTTTATGGAGGCACTCAACAACTTTATACAAATGGGTTGTGTAAGGGATATTTTCGGGCTGATAGTAAACGCCGGCATGTGCCTTCAGCGCAAGGTCCCTTGCTATTGAAAAATTGCCTGTCCGGTTATTATTTTGGCAAACTGAATATAATTCATGTGCTGGAAAAGATCCCCTGATGGGTATTTGGGCTGTATTGTAAATTAAATTCATAAGACCTTTTTATTAAATAGATTAATAATTCCTATTCCGGGAACCCAAAGCATTTTGCAGAACCATACCGAAAACCGATATTGTTGTGCACGGGAACTCTTGTTGTAAGCTATGGTGTATTTTCGACTGTTGTTTTTCAGCCTTTTTTTCCACACAAGCTATCGCTTCTAGATTCGCTTTTACCAGGAGGTCAAAATCAACAGTGAGAGCATGAGTCCTGGCATACTCTGTTATATCACCAAGAGACAATGAAATGCCATTGAAAAAGAAACCAGACTCAGCTTGATGTTCAGTTATTTCGGTGTGATACAAACTGCTGGTATTTATCGATGCCATATTCACAATAATGGCTACTGGATTTAAATTGGGGGTTATTGTTGAGAGTATTTCGCAACTGTGCTGAAGCTGCGATAATGCTTTCCATGCAGATGGACTGTGGGAAGATTTTATTTCACCAATGGTAAGAGAGCCATCGGATTCGATCCGGATAATATCACACTCTTTGTAATGCCTTTGATATGTTCCTTTATAGAACACATCGTACTGGATGATTCGGTTTGTTTGTGAACCATACCAGTTGCGGACGATCAATTCAGCTATTCTTGAAGCCTTGCTAAGTGCTGATGGCGGCTGGGGAACATATCCTGACGGATGTTTTGATTTTGAAGCCGAGATATATGCCTGAAGGTATGCTTGATAATCGGCATCGGAGGGAAGGACAAGCTTTACGTTTTTGTATTTTAAATTGCCCGGATAATTTAGAGAACCATTTCCGGTGGGGCTAAATTGGGTAGTTACGTTTTTCATTGCTATACCTTTTAGTGATTACTAAAAGGTTTAAGGCAATTCTTTAACCATCAGAATTTACATGTTTACATTTCTTTGATTGATAGTTAGATGTACATTTTACAGAAAAATATCTGATATATAATAACCCTATTTATTGCTTTTTCGGAATTTTTTAACATTATTTTTATAAGGCAATAACATCTCTAAAATTTGATATTTTGTTGGATTATTACCCATTATCGATGCAATTACTTGTGCATTAGCCTGCATAAAAGTGCCTATTTGGTTTGAATTCTTTGTTAAATTAAATATTTTAGATAACCCATTTTGTGTAAGCAACTGAGCATTATTGTTGATTTCTTCAAAATATTGAGTCATATTAGATGCTTTAATTGCCTTTCTATCATTTTTACATTTATTTGCTGCTAATAGAAAAAGACCGAGCCTATTTTCAACTCTTTTTTTATCATCTTCAGGTATATCATCATATTCAATTATTTGATTATCACCATTCTGTTTGATCTTGATTATAGATTCATTTGAATACTTTTCATTCAACAACTTCCTTTCATCCTCTGTTAAATTTTTACCAGCATTATGAAAAATAAAGGCGGTTCTAACCTCTGCAGCAGGAATAACCTGATTTAAAAAAGTGTTCTTATTCTTAACAAAAATTGAAAAAATATTCTCAATAAATTTTCTGAGCTCTCGTACATTTCTTTTCCACTCGAAGTTTTTAATCAAGTTCATTCCTTCTTCATCAAACATAAAAATTTTATTACCTTTTTTTTCTTCCAAATATTTTGAATAAGGATATTGTTTTACTTGAAGCTTCCCGTTTTCACCACCTTTTTTAATAAGCAAATAATTATAACCAATTAGGTCAATGAAATGATTAACCAGAAGCGGGATGTCTTCTTTCCTTTCACTTAAAAGTGGAATTATCGGAAAGAGAGATTGTAAACGGCCATATAAATCTTCAAGGAACGTGATTCCTATTTTATCTAAAGCGAGGGGTTTTATTGCTGCAATAATTCTAACATCAACTTTTTTGCCTTCTTTGTCCGTTTCACCGAGCTTTATAACTTTTCGATCTTCCAATAAACGCAATAATTTTGATTGACCCCTTAAACTCATTCTGTCAATTTCGTCAAGAAAAACAGTTCCTTCATGAGCTTCTTCAAAAATACCTATCAATGGTTTTTCATTATGGAAACCAGGGTATTTAGGGATTACACCAAAAAGAGTCGGTTCGATTAACTCTTCAGGTATAGCAGCACAGTTTACTGTTTTGAATATTTTATTATTTCTTTGACTTAACTTATGAATAGCCTCAGCAACTAAATCTTTACCAGTGCCAGTTTCTCCAATAATCAGAACATTGTCGTCAGTATCTGCATATTTTTGGATGAAATACTTCACCCTAATTATCTCATTAGATTCCCCAATAATATTCCTTTCTAAGGATTCAAATCTATTATCTGCAGAAACAGAAATACCTACTGATTTATCGAAATTTGCTAAAAGAATATTCTTTTGCTTAAGTTCATTTTTTAACTGAGTATTTTCATTTTTTAGATTTGAAATCTCTATCTCTTGTTTCTTGAATGCTTCAAAACGAGTAAAAACCAATTCTAAAGCCTTAAATTCATCATTTTCTGATTTTGAAACAAAATCTGAAAACACAAGTGCCCTGATAGCTTCTTCTGCCGACTCAAGGCCAAATGCGGTAGCCATGACAATATATGAATTTGGCTGTAAATCCCTAATAGTTTTTGCTACTTCAGTACCTAATTGACCATCTTTTAAACGTTGATCAAGAAAGAAAATATCATACCGTGTTTTTTTTAGAGAGGTTTCAACTTCTTGTCTGTTGTAGCAATGTTCAATATTGGTATTGGGATATAGCTTTTTAATCTCATAATCAAAAGATTTGTGTGCGGGTTCTTCATCGTCTAGAAATAAAATTCTATATTCCATAATCTTTAGTATTTATTGTTATTAAAAATATAGTCCACTCATTTTCTGTGCTTACAGATAATGTCCATTTTAACTTCTTACATAATCGCTTAGAAATGGATAAACCACCCCATTCTTTAATCAAATCATTATAGATATACTTTTCCAAATCAATCGCATCATTATTAATAAAATCGACACACTGTTTATCAATAATAGCCGGGTTTCTAAATCTAATAAAATAATAATTATTTTCAGTGTATGCAGTAATTTCATAATAATCAAATTTCTTTGCCCAAGTATTGTAAGCCCGTGTTTGAGCTGCATTTACCGCTAAATTGAAAATGACAGTAAATGCATCAATAGAACTTGGCAAAAAGATCGAATTTTTTATTTCAACATTAACTTGCTGTGTTAAGCTAGTATAAGCAATTTTGCAGTAAAAACATATTTTATTAATAAGCTCCGGAATAGTTTTGCCAAAATACGAAGGCATTTCGCTTTTCTCTGTAATACCAGACAAAACAGCTATATTATAAATTTCATAAACTGCTTCAAGTTTCTCAATATTTATTGAAATACTATCCTTGTTATTACAATCAGTCGTGAGGCAACTTGCTGTTGAACCGGAAAATTCTTTTAAAACATTTGTAAAAGCCTTACGTATATTTAGTATAGAATGCCTATGAGATTTAACTTTTTCATTAAATTCTTTTGTCGCTTGAGTTTCACCATATAATTTTCTAAAATAGTATTCTTCGATTGGAGCAAATATGCTTGAAATAAACAACTTAAGTTCAGAACGAAAATGTATATCAATCTGCTTAATAGTGCAAAGTAAAATCCCACTAGGCTTTATAATTCCACGAAAATCAGTGACAGAATCTTTTTCATCATCATCCTTAAAGTTGGTTGAATGTAAAATATAATAATAATTTATTACAAATACCTTTTGCATGATTCCAAGATATATGAAATAATTTAAGAATCTCGTACCATTGCCTGATAGCCGTACACGACAAAATTCATTTTTCAGTTTTTTGATTATAGGGTGTTTTGTATCATGGTGTTTTGCATCTAAGTTATTGATAGCAATGCTCAAATTATCCAAAATGGAAGAGTTTTTATTATCGTCGGTGTGATAAAAGGCATGATGATTTATTGAATCATAAAGTAGTGTAAGGTTATTTACATCCTCATTATTTTCATGTAATTCTGAAAAAATAGTTGAGTTAATTATTTCACCGACCGCATTAAATTTATTAATAAAATCGAGATTTTCGTCCGAAGTGTAAGTGAAGAAGTTTTCTACTTTATCCTTTATTTCTGGTAAGCCAAGAATATCTGTTAGATCAATTGTTCTTCGAGTTAAACTCCGTTCATTGTCTTTATTATTATTACTTAGTTTTAGCTCATATTCACCGTAAATTTCATCGGAGAACGATTCACTTAAATCATAACAATATTCTTTCCAGAAGTTTCTATGACCTAAATCTTCATACCAGCGAGAAATTATCAAGGATCTTATTCCGGATTTATCCGAATCAGATTCTTTCATTATTGACCTGTAGAAGTATTTTTTATTAATACTATCATAAAGCATGAAATTACAATATCTGATTAGTTCATCAGAATCATCATACTTTTCAAAAAGTATTTTGAATGAAGACAAAAAGATATTTGAAAGGAAGCTATGCGAGATTTCTTTTATTACTTTATCCTTTTCCTCATCTTTAATATCAATCCCCTCAAATATTTTATTTGGATCCGCAGAAAAATCCCAAACTTTATTCATAGGAAATGAAATCTCCCTAAAACTAAAATGTTTCTTTTTTGAGAAATTATCTACTCTTGAATCAGTAATTAGGTTATATGGTAAATAGTCAGGATGATCCTGAGGATCTTCTAATGCAATAAGCTCTTTTATGCTCTTTCTTCTGTCATCTTTAGAAAGCTGTAATAATGAAAAGGCAATATTTTTATTCGGTCTCCAAAACCTTTCAAGTCCTTCATTATTTAAAATATACTTTGTTTCCTTAAACGAAAGTATTTTTCTTATGTAATCAACAACTGTAGCAAGCCAGGTGGTTGTAATTGGTTTGTGATGAATACAGCCAGTCGTGTGAATAATCAAATCATCTTCTACAGAACTTGTACACCGCCCTAAACATGAATAACAGCTTTCGTCTTCAAAATTTTGACACTTTTTACAAGTTCCTAAAAAAACTTGTTTGTAATCTTTTGCGAGTCGTTGTCTGAACCTGCTTTTCCATACCTGGTCTAAAGAAAAGTCCTTAATGTTACCCAATTTAAAGTTTTCCTTTATATCTTCACGTAAACAACCGATGCAAGGAAATATGTCGCCCTCCACAGATATATATAGATGATGTAAAATCCGATCACAAGTGCTTCCTACATAAGTACCACCCTGGCAGCTCGTAATCGCACCAACTTTCTTTAATCTTTTAAAAACCGCTTCAAGGTCAATTTTGGGTGGAACTTTGCCAGAAGAAGTAAATTCCTTACCACGGCCTCTTTCCAGAATAGTATCGCAATCAAATATGATATTTCTTTTTTGTGCCCATTTATATAAATCCACAATTTCATTTTCGTTATCCTTCAGAACCGATGTAACAATACCTAATTTTCGGGAATCATTCAAATGATAATCATTTATTAAAATATCGATTGCCCGATCACGAAGTTGTGTATATTTTTTATTCCTGTCGTTAACAAGTTTGTTTTGAATCTCTGGAATCCTTGAGTTACATTTAATAAGGAGAACCAAATTTTTATCCTTCATGTACTCTATCTTTTCCATTTCAGGAACTGCGTCAATTTTATCTTGTGGATCAAAGAAAATAGCATCACCGGTAGTAAAAATGGCAAGTTCAAGTTCCAAACGATTACATATTTCAATAATTTTTTGGGTCAACTTCCAATTTTTCTGATGGAAAGGTTCTCCCTTACCAGGAATTCCAACATATTTCCCGCCTAAAGCCGCAAAATCTCTTAAAATCTTCTCATAATCAGAATAAGACAAGTACTGATCTGCTTTCTTCGGTTTGTTGTCAGTTGAAGCATAACAGTAATCGCAATGAAGATGGCAATAATCCGGAATCTCAATCCAAAGAGATTTTAGTCCGGAATTATCATTTTTAAAAATAAAATTACTTGAGCCGCCGCCACTGTGTTGTAAGGCTAGTATAGAATTGCTACTATTTTTCATAGAATAAGTTTAAAAATGACTTTGTTGTAAAATCAAAAGTGTTTTGTTTCAAATCTTCAATAATCCTACCACTTTTCATCATTATCACCCTGTCGCCAATACTTTCAATTTGACTAAAGTCATGCGTAACAGCAATAACCAAAATATTGTTGGCTTTTACATTGTTTTTGAGCTTTTGAAGAATAAAAGGTGCCCATTTTTGATCAAGGGAGGAAGTAAACTCATCCATTAATAGAATTTTTGTTTTGCTCAACAATATGCGGGCCGCTACAATTATTTGCTGCTCCCCACCAGATAAAAACCGAACTTGTTCATCTAATCGGTTTTCTAACCCCAGGTTAAAATCTTTGAGAACGTCAGCTATCTTGTTCTTATACTTTTTTTGCTTATACCATTTTAGGTTTGGAAATATTCCATCATTTCTAAGTCCAAACATAAGGTTTTCATAAATTGACATCGCTGGCACCAAGTTTTTTAGCGTTGTTTGATCAACAAAGCAAATATCATCTTTAGTATAATCATTTAAGAACAACTCACCTTCGTCAGGATCTAACTCCTGATTTATTATTTTTAACAGGGTTGACTTACCTGAACCATTACCACCTATGATATAAGTCCATTCTTGGGGGTTAAATGCAATAGTTATATCATTTAAAGCTTTAACCTCATTCTCAGCATTCCGATTGAATGTCTTATTAATATTTTTGAGTTCTATCATCTATGTTTAAAAAAAATCACAACCAATACTTTTATCCACTCGGCCTCTTTGGGTTAATTTGGTCAAAATGACGAAAAAGATAAACAATGAACCAATCATTAGCTTTAAATCAATTGGGTCAACTCCTTTTTCATAAATTGCAAATGAATAGATAATATCAAATACAAAAGCCCCTGCAAATGCTGAAAGCAATTGCCTGCTAATAGAATAGGGACGGATTAAATTCTCACCAATAATCAACGCAGTCAACATAAGAACGAGCATCCCCTGACCTTGGTTTATATCAGATGCGCCAATGGTTTGGGAGAACAAGCATCCTGCTATTGAAATAATACCGTTTGAAATAATCAAGCCAATTATAATAATTTTTTTTGTGTTTTGATTTAAGCGTTTAACAAACAACTCGTTACCCCCAGTTGCTCTTAAGTATAAACCAAAATTAGTTGCAAGCAGCCACCTTAATGTAAAAAAAACAAAGATGCTTAGAGAAAGCAGTAGTATCGGTTCAAACCAGGGGGAACTATAAATATTTAGTAAATCTGTGTTATTTATTGGCAAATGTGAACGCCCTTTTTGTAAATCAATATTATTTAGTCCCATAATCCGCATGTTGACTGAATAAAGAATTGTAAACGTAATAATACCAGATAAAAGCTTATTAATTCCAACATAACAATGCAATAAAGCGGTTATTAATCCGGATAAACAGCCGCCTATTGTAGAAAGAAATAATGATAAGAAAGGATTTAATCCTACTGAGTTGGAAATAGCAAAAATAGCACCTCCAATGACAAAACTCCCCTCGATCGTCAAATCTGTAAAGCCAAGAAACCGGAATGAAAATATCATCCCAAGAAGAAAAATACTAAAAATAGAACCGAGTTCTATAATGCCTATAAAATCCATTCCTAACTATCCTTTAAGATTTTAATAAGTTCTTGAGGAATTTCAATTCCCAGTTTTTCAGCTTTTGTTTTATTAATATACAGATAGAGTTTTGACGGTCTTGTAACAGGAATTAAACCTGGTTCAAGGTTATACTTTAAGATTCTTGTGACTAATTCTGCGGTATTTACCCCCATCTGATTAAAATCGTAAGAATAGGTGCATAAAACACCATTGTCTGATACCGATGATTTATCACCGCCGATAGTAATTATCCCTTTTTTGTCAGCAACTTTTTGTATTACACCGATGTTCTCATAAACTGTATTTGAGGGGCTTATATAAAACACATCGCATAATTTTGCAAGAGATTTAGCAGCGATGGCAACTTCTGATGAATTAGTTGCATTTACTTCCTGATAATGGATATTGAGCTTAGCTAAAGCATTGCGAACTACTTTCATACCTGCTTCACAATTGGATTCGGAATTATTTACAATTATTCCTACATTTTTAACATCTGGTTTAAACAATTTTATTAAGGCTATTTGTTGTTCAAATGGATCCATATCCGAAATGCCTGTTTTATTTCCCTCAGGTTTATAAATGGATGAAGCAATTCCGGAATAAACAGGGTCAGTAACAACAGAAAAGATTACAGGTATCGATTTCGTTTCCTTCAAAACGGCAGAAGTAGTTGATGTGCCAAGCGTAATTATTAAATCAGGGTTATTATTAACTTCCTGTTTGCTAATTGTAGCAAGCATAAGTTGATCCCCCATTGCAACTTTGTAATCGATTTTGTACTTATTTTCCAAACTATTTAATGTACTATTTATTCCGGAATAGACTGAATCAAGTCGTGAATGGTAAGCAATTTGAATTACCGATATGTTGTACAAATCCTTAGGTTTTACCTCCTTACCTTTGTAAATGGAATCAATGGATAAAAAAATAGAATCCAGGTTGGGTTTTGAGTTGTTTTGTATTTCCCCTCTTAGGATAGTGTCCTTTTCCGATTTAGAATTTGTACAGCCGCTTATCAAAAAAACAGCCAACAGAATTAAAACGAGGTTTTTAAATGTTTTCATTTTTTTTATTTTAAATTTTTTAAGCTCATAATAATTATATTCCAAATTATAAACAAAGATACTATTACAAATAACATACATTTGAAAAACTCAGTAATAACTTGAAATGATAATATATTTTAAAACAGTACTTTAACAACATTTTGCTTTTTGAAAAACAATAAATGGCAAATTAAATAAGGTTATTTATAAGGTATTAAATAAGGTTCTGTTTTCAACTTTAAGTTATATTATAAAAAAATAGTGTTAATATTTTTGCAACAATATTTAGTCATGCTGTTTTCTTTTGTCAGGTTTTGTGTCCATCCTGCATGAATGATAGACACTCCTATCTCAGAGCTTTATTAATATTTCAAAAATACAAATTAATTTGAATGAACAAGAATTGATTTTCAAAGAATCAATATTTAAAAATATTTTATAAACTGCGACATGCATTGGCGTACCTCAAGTTTTATTTTGTTGCGTCAAAATTAAAAACCACGAAAATGAAAGATGCCAGTATCAATACCATTAAAATACAAACCCATGAAATTCCATTAGATGAAAAAACGTCCAAAATGAGTTTGGGCCACGTTTTTGCAGAAAGGGGCTGCTACCTTAACGAACTCACTTTATTTATTGCCCATTTCAATGCCATTCCAAATTTAATAAGCGAAGAAAGGATTGATTGTAAGCGGGCCAATGTCTGGTTCGTTGAAAAATATCATAAGGAAATTAGAAAACATTACTTCATGAAGCGTAATATTGACAGAAGCGGCGTATCGCAGCTTGATGACATCTTTTACATTTTGTCAGATGATTTGATTGTTGATTTCGATACAAATTGCTCTACTGTCCGTTTCCTTTTTTCAAAAACTGAAATTTCTGAAGTTGAAGCTATCATTTCCGAGATCGTAAAATTCAGGGGAAAACCCAGAAAAGTTAACCGACTTTCATTACTAGTGAATAGCCCTCGCGGCATAGATATAAAATCTTTTGAAATTGTAAAACCCAAACTTTGTATTAAGGATAATTATAATGAAGATTTTTTAGAAATTCATCGTTTAATAATGAAACGCCTGTCAAAAATTAATGACAAAGGACTTGTTTTATTGCATGGTAGACCTGGCACCGGAAAAACATCTTATATACGTTATCTCATATCATCACTTAAAAAGAAGATTATTTTTCTTCCTCCAAATATGGCCAATTATATTACCAACCCCGATCTGATATCTATTCTTATAGATAATCCCAACTCTGTTTTTGTCATTGAAGATGCTGAAAACATTATTATGAAAAGGGAGCAGGGAGAACGATCTCCGGTTTCGACATTGTTGAATATTTCTGACGGATTGTTGTCGGATTGCCTGAATGTGCAGATTATTTGCTCGTTTAACACAGATGTTTCAGGAATAGATGAAGCATTGTTGCGCAAGGGCCGGCTTATTGCCAAGTATGAGTTCAAACCGCTCGGAACCCAAAAAGCAAATTTGTTGTCCCAAAAGTTGGGTTTTGGGACTACATATACATCACCTGTTACTCTCACAGAAATATATAATCAAGCCGAAAAATGTTTTCAGACATTAATAAATAATCAACACATCGGTTTTAAATTAAATGCCGACTAAGACACGTTTTGGCGTAGTATGTGTTTATATTTGGTAAAATTTTGAATTATGTCAAAACAAGAATCACTGATCAGGTACAGCCTTATTATACAAAAGCTCAGGAAAAATCCTTCCACTTTTGAGGAATTAAGCGATTATCTCGCGCTGCAATCGGAATTGCAGTCCTATGATTTCAATGTGTCAAAGCGGACATTCCAGCGCGACCTGGACGACATAAGATCGCTCTATAACATCGACATTCAATACGATTTTTCTCAGAAGGTCTATCGTATCTGTCAGGAGGCTGAGCCGGAGATCAATGAACGTATCCTGGAGGCATTCGACACCTTCAACCTGATGAACATGTCGGACCGGCTTTCAAAGTTCATGCATTTCGAAAAGCGCCGGCCACTGGGAACGGAGCATCTATATGGATTGCTTCATGCTATTAAAAATTCTTTTCAGGTTTATTTTGTGTATGAAAAATTCTGGGATGAAGAACCTGCAAAAAGAAATGTGGAGCCATTGGCGCTTAAGGAATTTAAAAGCCGCTGGTACCTGGTCGCACACGATTTGAAAGACAACAAAATCAAGACATTCGGCCTCGACCGTATGAGAGAACTGGATATAACCAGGCGGAAATGCCAGCATGCAAAAGATTTTAATGTTGAAGAACACTTCCGATTTTGTTTCGGCGTGATAAGCCCTGACAACGAAACCGTTCAGGATATCGTACTGTCGTTCGATTCCTTTCAGGGAAAGTACATTAAGACCCTTCCGTTGCATTATTCTCAGGAGATCCTGATTGATAATGAGGATGAGTTAAGAATCAAACTTAAACTGATCCCAACTTATGATCTGCTGATGGAAATTTTATCTTTCGGCCCGAATGTAAAAGTTCTTGAGCCAAAATCTTTGTGCAAGCAGGTTAAAAAAGCATTGAATGAAAGTCTGGAATTGTATAATAAATAAAACCATGAAAAAAATTATTCTTTTGGTGGGAAAAGAGCCCATTAAACAAATCGTAAGCATGGACGATGACGTAAATGTCGAAGGCCTTGCAAAACAATTCAATTTTGAAGTACATGAGTCTGATGATGAAGTGACAATAAAATTGCTGGAAAAAATTATCTCCGATAAAATAAAAAGTATTGTAAAATGCGAATATGAAAATGCAGCTTTTTTTAGAAATCAGGAACAAGATTTTATTTTGAAGCTTTTTGGTATCAGTAACACTTTTAATCAAAGTGCATTTTCTGAAACTGATGAAACGCTGATTTATGTTTATTACAATCGCACATAGAAATCATTAAAACTATAAATATGCTTTCAAAATCAAGATACACACGTGGATGCAACTGCCCAAAATCATTATGGCTTTATGTTCATAAAAAAGAAGAACAGGTAATCCCCGATTTCACCCAGGCCATTTTTGCCATGGGTACCAGTGCCGGAGAATTGGCACGAGATTATTTCCCTGGCGGAAAACTTGCTGTCCTGGAAGGCGAGTTGCCTGGTTATGCCTCGGCAAAGCGCACACAGGAATTCATAAAGCAGGGTGTGGAAACTATTTATGAAGCCACTTTTATTTATGATAATACGCTGGTAGCAGTTGATATTATGCACAAACAGGATGGCAAATGGCAGTTGTATGAAGTGAAAAGTACCAACAGCGTAAAGCAGGAACATTATAAGGATGTGGCGATCCAGTATTATGTAGTGAAAGGCAGTGGCCTTGAACTGAGCGATGTGTTTTTAATGCATTTCAACAGGGAGTATGTGAAGCGTGGCGAAATAGAGGTAAACAAACTGTTCCTGCCTGAAAGCATACACGATGAAGTTTGCGCATTGCAAGATGATATTAAGATTAAAATTCCGGAACTTCTGGAAATGATCAAAGGCTCTGAACCAGACGTCGCTATGGGAGATCAATGCACGAAACCGTATCATTGTGATTTTTGTGATTACTGCCTGAAATTATTGCCTCCCGTTAAAGAAGAAATTGTGGAGCTAAGTTCAGAGGCGGAAATAGAAGAAGACGAGCTTGAGGAATTTCTTGATGGTATCCAATATCCACTATACTACCTGGATTTTGAAACCATCATGACAGGCGTGCCCATGTTTGACGAATCACGGCCATACCAGCCATTGACATTTCAATATTCACTGCATCATCAGGACACGAAAGGAGGGGAGCTGAAACATGAATTTTACCTTGCGGAAAGTGATTTGTTGGTTGACCCGCGCAAAGCATTAATTGAACAGTTGATCGAGAACACTATACCGGCAAAAACAATTCTTGTTTATAATATTGCTTTTGAGCGCACGCGCATCATCGAAATGCAACGGGATTTTCCTCAATATGAAAAAGAACTTCAAAGCATCATCCACCGCATGGATGACCTGATCATTCCATTCAGGCGCAGTTATTACCGAACAGAAAAGATGAATGGCTCTTCTTCCATCAAACAAGTACTTCCGGCGCTCTGCCCTGAGTTTTGCTACGACGATCTTGACATCTCCGACGGCATGGCTGCCAGCAGCGCCTTCATGGAGTTGTATTATTGCGAAGATAAAGAATACATAAAAAAAACCCGTGAGAACCTTTTAGAATACTGCCATCTGGATACCCTGGCGATGGTGAAGATTCTTGAAAAACTATACATGGATGTTAATTAAGCAAAATAATAAACTTTGCTCTCAGTATAATGTGAAAATCAGGTGGTTATTTTTTCAAAAATTATTTATGAACAATGGCGAAAATGCAAGATCGCTTTAGTAACTTAGCAAGATGAAACATGAATTAATAAAACAAATTGAAAGTATTATCAATCAGGAAAATGCTGATGAGAATGAAGTAATTTTTCAGCTGAAAAATCTTCTTTATAATAATGATTTTAAAAAAATTACACCAAAAGATTCTGTGAGTTTAGCAACACTTATATCCGAGAAACTCGACGAAATAAAAAATCCATTGGTGAGTGAACTTCTTATTAAATCAGGGATTGAAAGCCTGGATCGCGCCATAGGAGGGTTCTCTCCGGGCGAACTTGTGGTGGTGGGAGGCCGGCCGGCAATGGGAAAAACTCAGGTTTTGATATATTTATCAATGAGGTTTTCCGAAACTATTCCTGTTCTGTTTTTTTCATTCGACTATTCATTAAGCATGTTGAAGGACAGATATGTTTCGATCCTGGCAAAAATTCCAACATCAAGGTTGATGAGAGGAGATTTAGAACCATTTGAAAAGGAAATGATCTTACGCAATGTTGAAATAAAACCGGATGCTCATAGAATTTTCATCAATGATAGCTGCAGTGATTCTGTTTCCTTGTTAAGGGCTCATTGTCAGAAACAAATAGCTGAAAACGGAATAAAGGTAGTCATAATTGATAATCTACAGCTGATGAGCCATCCCCGGTTCCATCATAACCGTGAGCTTGAGATAAGTTATATAACAAGGGAACTGAAAAACATTGCACGCGAGTTTAATGTCTGTGTAATTGTTTCAAGCCAGCTGAGCCGGGAATGTGAGCGCCGCCCGGGCGCCAAACGTCCCATTCTTTCAGATTTGCGCGACAGCGGATCCATAGAACAGGATGCAGATAAGGTGATATTTTTATATCGCCCGGAATATTACCGCATTGAGGAGTTTGAAGATGGTATTTGCACCTCACATGTAATCGAACTGATAGTAGCAAAAAACAGGGCCGGTGCTACGGGAGACATTAAACTCAAGTATAATATTGATTTTACTGTTTTTGAGGATTTTATGGAAAAACCGGCCGGGTTCTATTTCGAGCCAAACAGGATGTTAGAAATTGACGAACCGCCATTTTAAAATATGGAGCCGTTGACTAAAGATTATGAGTCACAAGAGGAACGACTTGCGGTTGTGTTCCAGCAACCCGGTAGCGCATGGAAGTTATTACTTTCTGCTTACTTCGATGCTCGCTGCGCTGCGCTTCGCGTAAGCAGTGACAATGTCACAGATAATCGTCAACGGCTCTTTTTTTCTTAAATTATGACTGCTCAAGAAATTATAACATTTGCCGTCACCAACAGGATGTTGATACAAAAATATCAGCGTGAAGGCCTGTTTGCTTCCAATCCGGTCATTAAACAAACCGAAAAACACGTGCTGAATGCTTGTTATTTGCATACTGTTGAAACGCCTTTGGAACTTGTCCGGCTGTTAGGGGCTTTTTTCCATGACGTTCAAAACATGATCAACGAACCTATATACAGGCATCATGTTTTGCCAAAAAAAAGAGGAGGGTGCAGAGATATTTATGCACCAGGCAGGGAACTTAAAAAAATGCAGAAACAACTTAACTATTATCTTCAGGCGTACTATTTACTAATCAAACCGGACGACGTACATGGTTTTGTCATTAACCCGCATTACCTCGGACGCCGATGTAATATCGTTGAAAATGCCATGGTTCACACCGGTAAAAGCCATTTATTGAATATTGATATAAAGGATTTTTTCCCAAGCATTTCGGCAAAAAGAGTGAAAGAGCTTTTTTCGTCCCCTTTGTTCAACTATGACGAACAGATAACATGGGCGCTCACCATGCTGACAACTTATAAAGGGTTCTTGCCTGCAGGTGCTCCAACCTCACCGGTGCTTTCAAATTTTATATGCCTTGAACTCGACAAAGAGCTGAAGGATTATGCTCAAATCAGCAATCTTCAATATTCGCGGTATGCCGATGACCTTACGTTTTCTTCTGATGGCCGTATCCATGATGAAATAATACTTGACATTGTCAGCATCATTAACAAAAACCATTTTAAGATTAATCAGAAAAAACTCCGCCTGGTTGGAGCAAACCGAAGGCAAACCGTTACAGGCATCACCGTTAATCAGAAGGTAAATGTTGACCGTAAATTGCTGAAACGTACCCGTGCTATGCTCCATGATCTTACTACCAATGGATTATATGTTGCCACAAGCAGGCATTTCCATGTTGCCGCAGATAAAAATTCAGCGTTAAATAGCAAGTTCATAAGACAACTTGAAGGATATATCAATTTTATAGGGCAGGTGAGGGGCCGTGAAGATAATGGTTACATGAAAATGAAAAACTCATTTGACGATTTGTATGCAATACCTTTTGAATAATACAGGACAGGAGAATTTCAATTGGTAAGATTGATTAAGGTTTTTGATGGGGAGCTGACAAGACAGGAAATTCAGGACAAAATTGGATTAAAAGACAGGAAAAATTTCAGAGATAAATTCCTGTCTCCTGCTATAAAAATAAAAATAATCGTTCCGGTGGGAAAATATAATCCGAAAGACAGAACTCAAAAATACCGCCTCACAGCAAAAGGTAATGCCCTGCAAAAACAGTTGAAAAAATGAAAGCAGTAATCGCTATAAATTCAAATTTTTCATGCTTCCTGCAATGCGCTGGTGATGTTGAAGATATTGGAGATACTTTATAAAAATATAGTTATTTAAAAATTGAAAAACAGCAAACTGTTACCAAGTATAAAACTATGAAATTTAATTACACAAAAAAATAAAATTCATTTTTTTATTCCAAATAAATAATTTGTAATTTTATACTCACAATTTCACATATGTATTTATAAGAAATAAAAGCCATGCACTAAAAAACACAAATCAATCAATGAGTCATTTAATATTATGGATCAAAATATTTTTATATTATATCAATAACTTTCCGAAAATTAATTGATATAGAAAGATAAAATGCAAAAATAATTAACCTATGAAAGAAGGTTAGTTTGAAAACTACGAATATGGATATTAAAGAATTTTTGGAACAGGACTTAGTTAAAAGTTGTGTTAAGAAATATAAGAAAATACTGAAGGATAAAGAGATGGTAGAATATAATGTTTTTAATATTTCTTCTTATAATAATCAATTGGAAAATTTTCACAGTGATGTTCTTGCATCTTTGCTTGATCCTAATGGTTTGCATTGTGAAGGAAATAAATTTCTTATATTGTTCATTACTTTTCTTAATGAAAAGCAAGGGTTTTCAATTGAACAAAGTTGGTTTGAAAATGCCACAATACACAGAGAAATTGGAAATGCAGAAAGCCATATTGATATTCTTATACTTGGTTCAGAAAAATCAATTATAATTGAAAACAAGATCAATGATGCTCCATATATGATAGACCAATTGGATAGGTACTTTCTTTTAGTTAATGATGAGTGGAAGAAAAATGTATGCGGTATTATATATCTTTCATTGGAAGGTTTTAAAAAGGTCTCTACTGATATAGATAGGGCGAAACCCCTTTTAAAGAATATTGGAGCTTACGAAGATAAAAACATTGATTTATGCACTGGGTGGCTATTCCCTTGTTACCTTGAATGCACAAACGAGGATAGCCGTAGTTTAATATTTCAATATATCAAATTAATAAAACACTTAGCAAATAATTCTATGGAAAAAAATACCATTGAAGACTATTATGGTTTCATTAGCAATTCTGCGAATTTTGAAATTGCAAAAACAATAATACAATTTACCAATTCTATTCCCCTATACAGAGCTAAAAAGTTTATTGATTCTATCATTGATCATTCTCCGTATAGAAACCTTAATCTTTGGTCTTCATATCCCAATATATGTTTATTCACTAATTGGGTTGAAAGCAGCAATGATTTTAAGTTGGATGTTGGGTTCCATGATGATGGTTCGGTTACTGTATTATTCTGGAATATTGCAAAAGATAATGAGGATGGCAGACTTGCAGTATTCGATAAAATACAAACGATTAATTTTGATACTCAGTTTTATTTTTTAAGCGATAGTAAGTATGAAAAAAAATATACATTATCAGAATTTAAATCAATGATAAATATTGATAATGAAGTAGCAAAATTTGTTAATTTATTTTTAGAAAAGCTTAGAGAAATATCCAATAAATAAAATCGTTATTTTTCGGAATTATTGATTAATAGGTATTGTAATAGTTTTTCATAAACTTCAATCCATCGTTGAGCTCCTTAGACTTTTTGTGGTTCACACCAAGATTTATCTTTTAGATCTTTTCCGGAGTCATGTTTCTAAATATTCATTTTAAAAGAATATTAAAAAAGTCTTTTACGTCCAGAAATATTTGATTATTCCGGGCAAAGTATGCCACTAATTCCGGACGAAAGTATGCCACTATATCAAAGGACCAATGGGTAATCAAAGATACTATTTTTTTTCGATAGATTTTTTTCTTAAAGATTCACCTTTCAGATCGAATCGATGAGCAGAACCTGACAATCTGTCCATAATAGCATCCGCTAATGTTGGCTCATTAATGTACTGGTGCCATTTATTTACCGGGAGCTGAGAAGTTATGATTGTAGAACGTTTGCCATATCGGTCCTCCAGCACCTGTAAAAGGGCTATTCTGACCTGATTTTCCATAGGTGTAAG